>WNGG01011542.1_pt1 | contig 14102 bp, 13 predicted proteins | sample 5400661 | NCBI WGS metagenome assembly WNGG01 (sample SAMN13153372, study PRJNA577476) | soil metagenome | isolation source: 100 cm soil or saprolite under Garry oak tree replicate 1 | place: USA:California | collected 2016-06-15
TCTTCGCGCAAGCGTTTCGCTCGACTCAGCAGATCATAGGCCAAGGTGATATGTTGGCTTGGCGGGAGAGCGCGGCTGGCGGCGAGCATTTTCTCCCTCGCCTCGCCGTTTTCCGACACTCGGCCTCTCACTCCCACTCAATCGTCCCCGGCGGCTTTGACGTGATGTCGTAGACGACGCGGTTGACCGCCGGGACCTCGTTCACGATGCGGTTGGCGATGCAGGCAAGTCCTTCGAGACGGCCCTCCGCTCCGCTATGCGCCTCCTCAGGATGAGCGGCACGATCTGAATTCGTCCTGGCGGACGGCTCCCTCCTGAGGCGGGCACGCAGGACGGGCTCCGGGGAGGTGGGCCAGCCTTGGGTCATGCCGATTCTGCGATGCGAGCGCTTGCGTCGAGGATGGTGATTCCGACGATCTTGCCTGCGCGCGTCCGGACGATAATGTCATCATCGGTCACATCGGCGTCGTCGGCGGCTTGTGGCTCGCCGAATGAGATGTACAGGACATCGCCTTCGGGGTCGTAATCGAGACGTGGCTTGGGAACATTCATAGCAGCGCCAGGAACTCCTCGACCGCGAGACCGGCCTTTCGAATCAACGCGCGGAGCGTTCCCGGCTTGAGTTGGGCGTGGTCTGGAACGCTAAGGGTGGCAGCGTGGCCGGGCTTAGTCATAATGATATGCCCGCCTCGGCGGCGCGCTACGCCGAATCCGGCCCTCTCGAGGGCGGCGACTGCCTGACGGCCGGAGACCGCAGGCAGCTTGGGCACTAAGCAGCGACCTCGGCTTCGATCTCAACTTCGCGGGTTTCGATGGTGAGAGGAAGGCCGTCTTCCGCGCGGTCTTTGAGGCACTCCTCGATCTCACGGGCGACGATCTCGGGTGTTTCCAGAGGTGGAGATTCACCGTACTTGTTCCCGACTTCAAGGCAACCGAGAATGGCCTCTCGGATGTTGGCGAGGGCTTCGGCCATGGAATCGCCCTGCGAAATTGCGCCCTGAACGGCGGGGCAAATTACAGAATACCCGCCATCTTCTTCGGGTTCGAGGATTACAGTAAATTTCATGCTTCTTCGATCATATCATCGCTACTCCCACTCGATCGTCCCCGGCGGCTTTGACGTGATGTCGTATACCACGCGGTTGACCGCCGGCACCTCGTTCACGATGCGGTTGGCGATACGGGCGAGGAGGTCGTACGGGAGGCGCGCCCAGTCCGCCGTCATGGCGTCTTCGGCGGTGACGGCGCGGATGGCGACGACGTGGCCGTAGGTGCGGTAGTCGCCCATGACGCCGACGGAGCGGGTGTCGGTGAGGACGGCGAAGGCCTGCCAGAGGTCGCGGTACATCGCGGCGCTCTTCACCTCGTCCATCACGATCCAGTCGCAGGCGCGCAGGGTGTCGAGCTTCTCGCGGGTGACCTCGCCGATGATGCGGATGGCGAGCCCGGGCCCGGGGAACGGCTGGCGGAAGACGATCTCTTCCGGCAGGCCGAGGGCGAGGCCCACCTGGCGCACCTCGTCCTTGAAGAGATAGCGCAGGGGCTCGACGAGCTCGAAGGTCATCTCCTTCGGCAGGCCGCCGACGTTGTGGTGGGTCTTGATGGTCGCGGCGGTCTTGGAGTGAGCAGTGAGTAGTGAAGAGTGAACAGTGGATGACGCACCTAAAGGTGCTGGCCTGCTGGCAGGCTCGGCGGCGGTGGAGTGGGCACCGCTTTCGATGACGTCGGGGTAGGTGGTGCCCTGGGCGATGAAGCGGGCGCCGGTCCGGGCCGGCGTGCTGGGCGCAGTATTTTCCGCATCGGTGGGTCGATCTGACGGAGGCGAGTCGGGATGCGATTGGCCGTTCGTCTGCTTCGGTGGATGCTGCGCCCCTACGGAGCTGACCCCGCCGTCGTCGGGGAATAGCTTGTCGGCCTCGGCTTCGAAGACGCGGATGAAGGTCTCTCCGACTATGCGGCGCTTCTCTTCGGGGTCGGTGACGCCCGCGAGGCGTTCGAGGAAGCGATCGGTGGCGTCGACGTGGATGAGCGGGATGTTCAGATGGCGGTGAAAGGTGTCGACGACGCGCTCGGGCTCCTCGCGGCGCAGTAGGCCGTTGTTCACGAAGATGCAGGTGAGCTGGTCGCCGATCGCGCGGTGGACGAGGGCGGCGGTGACTGCGGAGTCGACGCCGCCGGAGAGTGCGCAGATCACGCGCCCGTCGCCGACCTGCTCGCGGATGCGGAGGATGGAGTCAGCGATGAAGTGGCCGGCGGTCCAGTCGCCGCGGCAGCCGCAGACGCGCAAGAGGAAGTTCTCGAGGAGCTGCTTGCCGTTAGGCGTGTGCACGACCTCCGGGTGGAACTGGAGGCCGATCAGGCCGCGGTCGTTCGCCATGACGGCGTAGGGCGAGGAGTCAGAGTGGGCGAGCGCGCGGAAGCCGGGCGGAAGCTCGGTGATGCGGTCGCCGTGGGACATCCAGACGGGGATGGACGACGGAAGGCCTTCGAAGAGCTGATTTGGCGCACGAACGTCACCGTTTTGACCCCTAATTGCATCATTTTTGCCGCTATCTGACGCGTTCCCGCCACCATTTGCCACCCTTATTACCGCATGTCCATACTCCCGATGCGTCGACGGCGACACCTTGCCGCCGAGCTGGTGGGCGAGGAGCTGCATCCCGTAGCAGATGCCAAGGACCGGGAGGCCGGACTCGAAGACGTAGGCGGGCGCCTGCGGGGCGCCTCCGTCGTAGACGGATGCCGGCCCGCCGGAGAGAATAAAGCCGCGCGGGTTGAGGCGCTCGACCTGCTCCCACGGCGCGTCGTGGGGGACCAGCTCGCAGTAGACATGGCACTCGCGCACCCGCCGGGCGATGAGCATCGAGTATTGAGAGCCGAAGTCAAGGATGATGATTGTCTCGCGGGCGCGTGCTTCGACGGGCTCAGCACGAACGGAAGGGGGCTCAGCACGAACGGAAGGATCTGCCGTTGCGGCCTCGAGATAGGAGGCGAGTTCGAGGTCTTCAGAGGTCGGGTGGGAGCGTTCGGAATCCGGTTCGCGGGGGGCGGATGGTTCCATGACGGAATGATAGCACGCGGCCGGGGCCAAGGCAACGAATTCGATAAGCACCCTTATCAGTTCTGGCGGGGTCGCCAGCCGGGCGGCGGGAATGGCGAATCCACGCGTGGTCGCTCCGCTCGTCCTACGAGAGCCTCAGGACGAGCGGGAAGGGTGGTGGTCCGACGGCGGTGCGTAGGGGCGAGGCATCCGGCGAAGTCGCCTGAGCGGGCGACGCGCTGCGATTCGATGAATGGGTTGAATCGGATCGTGCTCTGATGGCTCGCCGCTACAATCCCGAGGCTCGCCTCGCCCACACCCGCCTAGCCAACACGCCCCCGAGGTGATAGCGTTTCCTTCGTGGCCAACATAATGCCCGCCGACCACCCCGCGTGCATCGAGCAGGCGGCGTTTCTCCTGCGTCAGGGGCAGCTCGTCTGCTATCCGACGGACACCGTGTACGGCATCGGCGCGACGGCCTCGAACGAGGACGCGATCCGGCGGCTGTACGCCGTGAAGGGGCGCACCCCGGACAAGCCGCTACCGCTGCTGATCGCCGAGCCGAGTGAGGCGAGCCGGTACGCCGAGATCACGCCGCTCGCGAAGACACTGATCTCGCGCTTCTGGCCCGGGCCGCTGACCATCGTCATGCGTAAGGCGAACGGGCTGCGGAGCCGCGCGCTGGCCGGTCAGAAGACCGTCGGGCTGCGCGTGCCGGACAACAACGTGCCGCGCGGCCTCGTGCGGATGCTGGGAGAGCCGCTCACCGGCACCAGCGCGAACCGCTCGGGCTCGAGGCCACCGGTGTCGGCGGCGGAAGTGGCGTTCTCGCTGGGCGAGATGGTGTCGCTGGTGATCGACGGCGGGCGCGCGCCGGGGGAGCTGGAGTCGACGGTCGTGGACGTGTCGGGCGGCGCGCCGGCGATCGTGCGCGAGGGCGCCGTGAGCCGCGAGGAGCTGGAAGAGGCGCTGGGTCGGGCAATCGAGGTACGGGGTTAGGACGATACGAACGCGGTGGGAAGAGTGGCCGCCGAGATTCTTCGCTCTGCCGACGGGGTAATGCCAGATTCATCGCTGATGGGGCCAATCGATTCTCGTTAATGCGTCGGGCTCAGAATGACATGATCGGAAGGAGGCGCGTATGGGTACCGCACGGACGGTAAGACGGATCGCGACTGGAGCGCTACTTGCGGCGGGAGTGGCCGCGCTGGCGGGCGGTTACGTGCTGCGGCGGCCGGTACCGCGGGCCAAAGGGAAGGTCTCGCTCAAGGGGCTTCGCGAGGGCGCGGAGATCATCCGCGATCGCTGGGGGGTGCCGCACATCTACGCTTCGAACCTGAATGACCTGGCGTTCGCCGTCGGGTACGCGCAGGCGCAGGACCGGCTGTGGCAACTGGAGATGAACCGTCGCGCGGCGGCGGGCACGCTGGCCGAGCTGCTCGGGGAGCAAGTGCTCGAGATCGACCGCATGACGCGCCGTATCGGCTTCCGGCGGGCGGCGGAGCGCGACTGGGCCGAAGCGGACCCTGTGGAGCGCGAGGTGCTGGAGGCTTACTCGGCGGGCGTCAACGCATTCGTTGCTCGAGCAAAGATGCCTCTCGAATTCACAATCCTGCGCACACGGCCGGCGCCCTGGCAGCCGGTCGACTCGCTCGCCTTCGGGCGGTTGTTCGGCTGGGCTCTGACGGGGAACTGGGACAGCGAGATCGTGCGTTCGTGGACGATCGAGCGCTTCGGTGCGGAGGTTATGGGCGAGCTAGATCCCAGCTATCCGGCCGGCGCGCCGGTGATCGTGCCTCCCGGGACGGAAGCGAAGGGCGCGCGGCCTGAGCTGCTGGAGGACTATCGCGAAGCAGCCGAGCTCGTCGGCGTCGCTGGGCGTGGCATGAGCAACAACTGGGCGGTCGACGGGACGAAGTCGGTGACGGGCAAGCCGCTGCTGGCGAGCGACCCCCACCTGTCGCTCTCTCTGCCCTCGATCTGGTGGGAGATGCACATCGACTCGCCGGAGATGAAGGCGGCTGGCGTGGGGCTGCCGGGGCTGCCGGCGGTGGTCATGGGCCACAACGAACGGATCGCCTGGGGCATGACGGCCGCGCTCGTGGACGGCGACGACTTGTTCGTCGAGCAGATCGACCCGGCGGACGCACCGCGCTACCGCCAGAACGGGAAGTGGTCGCGCGGCGAAGTGTTTCGCGAAGAAATCACCGTGCGGAAGCGTTCCGAGCAGGTCGTCGAGGAGGTGCTGGTGACGCGCCACGGGCCGATCATCAGCCCGGCGATCAAAGGAGAGCCACGGACGCTTTCGTTGAAGACCGTTGCGCTGGAGCCGGCGCACCAGGTGAAGGCAATGATGATGGTAATGGCGGCGCACAACTGGGAAGAGTTCCGCCAGGCGTTGAGCCAGTGGCCGTTTCCATCGCTGAACTTCGCGTACGCGGATATCGACGGCAATATCGGCTATCAGCTCGCCGGGCTCGTGCCGGTGCGGGGTAAGGGGCACGGGACGGTGCCGGCGCCCGGCTGGACCGAAGACTACGACTGGACGGGCTTCGTTCCGTTCGAGGAGCTTCCACATGCCTACAACCCGGAGACGCACTGGATCGCCAGCGCGAACAACAAGATCGCGGACGATGACTACCCGCATTTCTTGAGCGTCGAGAACGCCGACGGCTGCCGCCAGAAGCGCATCGTCGAGCTGCTGGAGGAGAAGGAGAAGCATTCCGCTGAGGACTTCGAGGCGATGCAGGTGGACCAACTGTCGCTCGCGGCGAAAGAGCTGGTGCCGCTGATCACGGCGCTTACGCCTGAGGACGAGTGGTGCCGGCGGGCGATCACGTTCCTGAAGGCGTGGGACTACCGGCTCTCGTCGGACAGCGCGGCGGCGTGCATCTACGAGGTGTTCTTCACGCATCTCGTGCGCCGGACGCTGGAGGAGAAGCTGGGATCGTGGTCGGACTTCTTCCTGGGGAAGGGCGTCCACATGCTGCGGCCGCATACGGTGTTCTTCCACGCCTCGCATTCGTGGCTGATGGAGAAGATGCGCGAGAAGCCACAGTGGTTCGCCCCGACGGGGACCGGTCCCGGCGATGGTAAGAGTTGGACGGAGGCGATGGAAGAAGCGCTCGAGTCGGCGGTGGGGGAACTGCGCTCGCGACTCGGCGACGAAGTGTCACGTTGGCGGTGGGGCGGGCTGCACAAGCAGTACTTCCGACATCCGCTGGGCGAAGTGCGGGGGCTGGACCGCATTTTCAACCGCGGCGCGGTGCCGATGGGAGGCGATGCGAACACAGTGTGGCAGGCGGCCTACGTGCCGTACCACGGCTACGACGTCAACAGCTTTACGGCAAGCTGGCGGCAGATCATCGACCTCGCGGACTTCAACCGCAGCCGGGCGACTTTGCCGTCGGGGCAGTCGGGGCACCCGGGGAGCCGCCATTACGCCGACATGATTTCGCAGTGGAGGCGGGGCGAGTACCACCCGATGCTCTGGGACCGTGAGCAAGTGGAGGCGCAGGCTCGCGGGCGGCTGGATCTGAGCACCCAATAGATCGGGGGAAGTCTTTGCAGCCCGCGACGAAGTACGCAAAGAGCGGCGACGTTCACATCGCTTACCGGGTTTTTGGGGACGGCCCGCGCGATATCGTGCTGATCCCGGGGACGCTCTCGCATCTCGAACTCACCTGGGAAGTCCCATCCAACGAGCACCTGCTGAAAAGGCTCACCGCCTTCTCCCGGGTAATTGTCTTCGATAAACGCGGCCAAGGGCTCTCCGACCGGGTCGCCGAGCAAACTCTAGAGGAGCGGATTGGTGACGTTCGGGCGGTGATGGATGCGGCGGGCTCCGATCGCGCAACCATCTATGGATGGTCGGAAGGCGGCCCGATGTCGCTGATGTTCGCCGCCACCTACCCAGAGCGAACCTTAGCCCTGGTGCTGTACGGCACGTATGCGTCCGTAAAGAGCGAACCTTGGTCCTTAAGCCGCGAGCAAGGCGAGCAGATACTTAAGGAAGTGGAAGCTCACTGGGGCGAAGGCATCCTGCTCGCTGTCAATGCGCCGAGCGCGCTCGGGGACAAAGCCATGGTCCAACGGGTTGCCCAGCTCGAGCGGGCGTCGGCAAGCCCGGGCTCCATTGTCACCCTGATGCTAGCCAATTACGAGCTAGACGTCCGGCACCTCCTGCCTTCGGTCCGGGTGCCGACGCTGATTCTCCATCGCACGGGTGACGCGCTGGTGCCGGTCGCAGCGGGGCGCTACCTGGCCGAGCACATCCCGGGAGCGAGGTATGTCGAGATTCCCGGGATGGACCATCTTGTGCTTGATAACGCGACGCAGGATGTCATCGCCGATGAGATCGAGGAGTTCATGACCGGCGTAAGGCCGGCCCCAGAACCCGATCGCGTCCTGGCTACTGTGCTTTTCACCGATATCGTTGGGTCGACCGGTCATGCCTCGGCCATAGGCGACCGCAAGTGGGTGGACCTGCTCGAGTCCCACAACGAGCTGGCGAAGCGAGAGATCGGCCGGTTCCGGGGCCGTGCCGTCAAGAGCACCGGCGATGGCGTATTGGCGACGTTCGATGGTCCGGGTCGGGCGGTTCGTTGTGCACAGGCTATCTCTTCCGGCGTGAACGACCTAGGGATCAAGGTACGTGCTGGACTACACACCGGGGAGTGCGAGCTTCTAGGGGCGGATGTCGGCGGCATCGCCGTGCATATCGCGGCTCGCGTGGCCGCCCTAGCCGGAGCCGACGAGGTATTCGTGTCGAGTACGGTGAAGGACCTCGTGGCAGGATCGGGGATTCAGTTTGAGGCACGTGGGTCGCATGCGTTGAAAGGGGTGCCGGGAGAGTGGGCGTTGTTCCGGGCGCAGGCCTAATTAGGAATGCTGCTCACGCGGTGATCAGGAGGTGAGATGCCGGCATTTTCGCGGTGTTCCGCAGCCATCGCAATGCTGGTCTTCGGATTGGCGGTTCTCGCGGCCTGCGGGGACGGGGATGACGCGAAAGGCGGCGCTGGGCAAGCCTCTCAGGCGAGTTCGGTCGGAGCGCCTGCGACGGGCGGCTTGAATCCGGCGGATTTCAGCACAACGGTGGACAACGACTTCTTTCCTGTACAGCCGGGGCAGACGAGAGCCTACGAGGGAGAGGAAGACTCGGGAGGCGGCAAGACGCAGACGCGCGTCGAGGAGACCGTTCTCAACGAGACGGACAGGATCGGCGGCGTCGAGGTGAGGATCGTGGAGGCAAAGGAGTTCGAGGACGGCCAGCTTACCGAGATTACGAGAGACTACTACGCCCAGCACATGGACGGCGCCGTCTATTACTTCGGCGAGCGGGTGGACGAATACAGGGACGGCCAGGTGGTCGGGCACGGCGGCCAGTGGCTGGCCGGCGAGGGCCAGAACCAGCCGGGCGTGTTCATGCCGGCCGAGCCGAACATAGGGGAAGAGTTCGAGCAGGAGAAAGCGCCTGGGATTGCGGAAGACAGGTCCAAGGTGATCGCGGTCGACCAGACCGTCGAAACTCCGGCGGAGACGGACGCGGGCTGCATAAAGACGGAGGACTACTCTCCGATCGACAAAGTAACGGAGTTCAAGTTCTACTGCCCGGACGTGGGCTTGGTGCGAGAGGAATTCCCGGGGGGATTCCTTGATCTTGTGAGTATGGAGCCCGCTGCCTAATCCCAACATGGCCCTGAACGCCGGCGGACCGACAGATGGTGCGGCCTAGACGCAAGCCAGTGAAAAAGAAAACCGTCCGCGACATCGATGTGAAGGGCAAGCGGGTGCTTGTGCGGGTGGACTACAACGTGCCGCTGGACGCGGGAAGGATCCTCGACGATTCTCGGATCCGGGCGACGCTGCCGACGATCTCGTACCTGCGGGGACAAAGGGCGAAGGTCATCCTGATGTCACATCTTGGAAGGCCAAAGGGGCGGGACGAATCGCTGTCGCTGAGGCCGGTGGCGGAGCGGTTGGGGGAGCTTTTGGCCGATGAGTCGGGCCGGCAGAGACGCCCCGATGTGGACCACGGAGGCACGCCATCCCATGGGTCTGGGGCGTCTCTACAGGAGGTGTCGCACAATGAGTCCACCGTGCGCCCCGACGGAGCGCACCTACGCGAGGCGCAGGTCCAGATGACGGACTGTTGCGTGGGGGCGGATGTGCAGAGGGCGGCGCATTCGCTTGGGGAAGGTGAGGTGCTGCTGCTGGAGAACCTGCGGTTTCATGCGGAGGAGGAGGCGAACGACTTCGAGTATGCCAAGGCGCTCGCCAGCCTGGGTGAGGTATACGTGAACGACGCTTTCGGGACTGCGCACCGCGCACACGCTTCCACGGAGGGAGTAGCGCGGCTGCTCCCGGCGGTAGCGGGATTTCTGATGGAGAAGGAGATCGAGTTCCTCAGCCGAGCGGTCGAGCACCCGGACCGTCCCTACGCCGCGATCATCGGCGGCGCCAAGGTCAGTAGCAAGATGGCCGTGCTCGAGCACTTAAACACGTTCCTCAAGGCGGAGGGGTTCAATGTTGGGGAATCGCTTGTCGAGGACGATTACCTGGAGCAGGCGAAGGACGTGATGGGAAAGGCTGACGAGAAGGGCGTGAGGCTACTGCTGCCGGCGGACGTAGTCGTTGCAGAGCGGTTCGCTGCGGACTCTCCAGCGAGGCGCGTCTCGGTGAAGGACGTGCCGGACGGCTGGCGCATCATGGACGTAGGTGAGACGACGATTGACGTCTTCGCGAGGGCGCTTCAGGACTGCCGGATGGTCGTGTGGAACGGCCCGATGGGCGTCATCGAGATGCCGCCGTTCGCGCACGGCTCGCACCGGCTGGCCGGCGTAATCGCGAACCTACGCGAGGCGACGACGATCATCGGCGGCGGCGAGACAGCGGCGGTGGTCGAGCAGGTCGGGCTGGCGAGCCGTTTCTCGCATGTGAGCACCGGCGGCGGCGCATCGCTGGAGTTCCTCGAGGGGAAGGAGCTGCCGGGGGTGGCGGCGCTCATGAATGCGTAGTCGGCGGATCGAGAGCGGATGAGCGAATCTTCTCAAGGGCGTGATGACCCGCTCAATCCTTCGATACCTCAGGATGAGCGGAGGAAACGCCTGATCAGCGGAGCAAGGGTCGCGATCAGCGGAGGAAGGGTCGCGATGAGCGGAGTAAGCGTCCGATGTGTCGAGGTGGGGTCATTTTGGTAGCGAGGCCTCAGCGTGAGTCAGCTTGGTGGCCAGGGCGGAAGCGATGCCTTCTTCTTCGCCCGCGTCCAGATCGCCGAGGGTGGCGTAGAGAAGTACGCCGGTCAACGGGCCTTTGCGGATGACGAGGATGTGGCCGTTAACGTCGATGCTTGTGAGCAGCGTGGAGATCTCGGCCTTCAGGCTGTAGGCGGAGGTCTCGTCGCCGAACGACTTGAACTGCGCGGGTTCTACGGATGCCGAGATGCCACCGATCAGGCGGCCGAGATCGCCGGCGGCCTTTTGAATAGCCTGCTTGAGCGCCTCCTGAATCTGGTCTCGGCACTGCAGGACCAGGTCGTTCGCGCGACGCACGGCCGCCTGGGCAGCGTCCGTGTCCGTGAAAGCACTGACCGTGGAGGCGAGCTGCTGGTTGTGCGGCCCCGCGAACGGTTCCGAATCGCCTGTCGCGACTTCGCCGAGAAAGTCGCGGCCGCGGCCATTGAGAGCCGCGCAATCGCCGTTTAGCGAGAAGCCGGCGAGCGCCTGGTCTCCGATCTCGCTCTTGGCCCAACCTTGAGGGAGATTGTCGAGCGTGAGCACGGCGTCGGGGACGGCGCGCTGCGCGGCTGCGCGGTAGGTGTCCTCGGTGGACTTGCCGCCGCAGGAAGCCAGCAGCAGCGAGCTGCCAACGATGAGGGCGATGATAGCGGTAACGAAACGCATCGCATTCAGGATACTTGAGTCGAGCCGCCGACCGCCCGTCCACGAGCGGATCCGGGCGGTTCGGATAGCCAACCGGCGTCTGATATCTGATAATCGTCCTCGCGATGGAGCTTGAGCTGGCTGGGGAATTGGCCCGAGGGGCGGATACGAAGATCGTGCTGTTTGTGATGGACGGCCTGGGCGGGCTGCCGCACGCCGAGACGGGGCGGACGGAGCTGGAGACGGCCTACATCCCGCACCTCGACAGGGTCGCGAAGGAGAGTGTCTGCGGGTTCACGCTGCCCGTGGGACCCGGCATCACGCCGGGGAGTGGCCCTGGGCACCTCGCGCTGTTCGGATACGACCCGCTCAAGTTCAACATCGGACGAGGAGTGCTGGAGGCCGCCGGGATAGATTTCGACCTCCAGCCCTCGGATGTCGCGGCGCGCGGCAACTTTTGCACCGTCGATGGAACCGGGCGGATCGTCGACCGGCGGGCGGGCCGGATCAGCACCGAGGACAGCGCGCGCTTGGTGGCGGGGTTGCGGGATATTCGAGTTGACGCCCTTAAGCAGGGTTCAGGACGAACGGAAGTGTTCATCGAGCCAGTGCGGGAGCATCGCTTTGTGCTGGTGCTGCGTGGCGATGGACTCTCGGATGCGATAGCCGACACGGACCCGCAAGCCGAGGGGGCGGAGCCGCTGCCGCTGAGAGCGACATCGCCTGAGGGCGAGGCGACGGTGGGGCTGGTCGCGAAGTTCCTAGAGGCCGCGAAGAAGTACCTGGCGGACAAGGCACCCGCTAACATGCTGCTGCTGCGCGGGTTCGCGAAGCGGCCGGACTGGCCGGCGATGCCGGACGTGTTCAAGTTGCGGCCGGCGGCGGTCGCGCATTATCCGATGTACCGCGGGCTGGCGAAGCTCGTGGGGATGGAGACGCTGCCGGTTGGGCCGGCGCTCGAGGACAGCATCGCGACGCTGCGTGAGAACTGGGGGCGTTTCGATTTCTTCTTCGTGCACTACAAGTACGCGGACACCGCGGGGGAAGACGGCGATTTCGACCGCAAGGTCGCCAGGCTCGAGGAGGTGAACGAAGCGATCGACTCACTCGTCGCACTCGAGCCGGACGTGCTGATGGTCACCGGCGATCACTCGACCCCAGCGACGATGGCGGCGCATTCGTGGCACCCCGTGCCGTTCATGCTGCGCTCGAGATGGAACCGAGCTGACCCGTGCACGATGTTCAACGAGGTGGAGCTGCAGCAGGGGACGCTGGGCACGTTTCCGGCGAAGGAGGCGTTGCCGCTGGCGATGGCGCACGCGGGGCGATTCAAGAAGTACGGCGCATAGGATTCAGGATTCAGGAGTCAGGGGTGAGAGAATGAGGACGCCGGTAATCGCGGGGAACTGGAAGTGCAACCTAAGGCTGGACTCCGCGTACCAGCTGGCGTCCGGGCTGCGGGAGCGCATCGAAGATATCGAAGGGGTGGAGAAGATCGTCTGCCCGCCGTTCATTTACCTGGCGACGGTCGAGGTGGCGCTCTCGATGTCGTCGATCAAGGTGGGGGCGCAGGACACGCACTGGGAGGACGACGTCGCAGCGACGGGTGAGGTCGGGCCTGCCCAGCTAGAGGAGCTCTGCGATTACGTGATCATCGGCCACTCCGAGCGGCGGCATAACTTCGGCGAAACGGACGAAATGGTAAGCCGCAAGGTGAAGGCAGCGCTAGGCGTGGGGCTCAAGCCGATTATGTGCGTCGGCGAGACGCTGGAAGAGCGCGAGGCGGGAAAGACGGTCGACGTGCTCGTGCGGCAAACGCGCGGCGGCCTCGATGGGCTCAGAGAGCCTCAGCCCGAACGGGAATTGCCGGAGGGGTTCATCATCGCCTATGAGCCGGTGTGGGCAATCGGGACCGGGACGGCGGCAACCGCTGCGGACGCCGAGGAGGCGATCGCGTTCGTTCGCCGGGAAGTGGCGGCGATGTTCGGGGAGGAGAAGGCGGAGACGGCGCGCACCCTCTACGGTGGTAGCGTCACCCCGGACAATATCGCCGAGTTCATGTCGCGCGAAGGGATCGATGGGGCGCTGGTTGGCGGGGCGAGCCTGAAGGTGGACTCGTTTGCGGGGATCGTGGAGGAGGCGGCAAGGGTGCGGGCGGTGGGCGCGGGGTAATCACATTTCGAGAAGCTTTTTCCGCTTGCGCGCTCCGGTTTCGATGAACTCAGCCTGGGCTGGCGGCGGCCGGATGCTTCGACAGGCTCAGCACGAACGGATCAAATGCGGCTGAGCGGAAACCTGAAACTAAACTCTCTTGAAAGGTAGACGACAAACCAGTGGCGTAATCGATAGCTATAAGGAGGCGCCGCCATGACCCAAGTTGCCGCAGTGTTCGAGCATATCCCTCATCCCCATACGCGGGCTATGTTGGCAGGTTCAGCACCGGCGCCACCTAAAGTCGATGACGAAAGAATCGGCTTCAACGGCAAGCTGGGACTGTTCCTCACGACGATCGTGGGCACGATGTGGGCGGCCTACCTTTTCACGGTCCTCGCCATTGTTAGTTTTCCGTCGGCGATCCGTAGTGGAGACAGCATCATCATCGTTGCGTGGATCGCGCAGACGTTCCTCCAATTGGTCCTCCTCCCCATCATCATCGTGGGCCAGAACATTCAGGCTAAGGCGGCTGATAAGCGGGCCGAACAGACCTACAAGGACGCCGAGGCGATTATGCATGAATGTTTGCAGATCCAGGCACACCTTGCTGCCCAAGATGGAGCTCTAACCAAGGAGGTCGCCGAACTGCGGCAACTACTTGGCGAATCGCGCTGACCATGACCGCCCACCGGCATGGCTCGATGCTTCGGTGGGCAGTGCTGGCGAAGATTGAACCGGGCGTGTACGAAACGCACGCATGTGATAATCGAAGGGCGATGAGACGCCTGATCACGATCGTCGGCCCAACGGCGAGCGGGAAGACTACGCTTGCCGTTGAGCTGGCGGAACAGATCGATGCCGAGATCATCGGGGCGGACTCACGGCAGGTGTATCGCCGCATGGACATCGGCACTGCGAAGCCGACGCCGGACGAGCGGACTGCGGCGCGGCATCACTTGATCGACGTCGTCGATCCGGACGAGCCTTTCAGCCTCGGCCGCTGGCTCGACCTGGCGAAGGACGCGCTA
>WNGG01012434.1_pt1 | contig 14102 bp, 12 predicted proteins | sample 5400661 | NCBI WGS metagenome assembly WNGG01 (sample SAMN13153372, study PRJNA577476) | soil metagenome | isolation source: 100 cm soil or saprolite under Garry oak tree replicate 1 | place: USA:California | collected 2016-06-15
ACCGAGCAGCTCTGTCGCCTCGTTGGGGGCGAGCACGTCGAGGCGCAGGTGGCGGGCACCGTCGATGCCGGACAGGACCGGGCGGCTGGTGACCAGCACCGCACAACCAGGGCCGGCTGGCAGAAGCGGTCGCACCTGGGCGGCATCCGCCGCGTTGTCCAGTACCACCAGTACCTTGCGATCGGCCACTCGCGAGCGAAACGCAGCGCTGGCCTCGTCCAGCTCGGTCGGGATGACGCGCGCCTCCATGCCGAGCGCCCGAAGAAAGCGGCCCAGCACCTCCAGCGGCGCCACCGGCTGCACCCCCGCGGTAGCGGCTTGCAGGTCCACGTAGAGCTGCCCGCCGGGAAACCGCGCGGCATGCCGATGAGCGGCGTGAACGGCGAGCGCGGACTTGCCGATGCCCGCGGCACCTGCGATCGCGGCGATCACCGGCCGGCGGAGCGAATCTTCGCCTTCGTCGATCCATCCGTCGAACCATCGAAGCGCTGCGTCACGACCGGTGAATCCGTCTATGTCGATCGGGAGCTGCTGCGGAACCGGCCACCGCTCTGCCGCGCGGTCGTCATGCCGTGCCGTAGCCGGCGTGCGGCCGGCCAGCAGATCGGCGTGGGCGGCCTGCAGTTCCGGTCCTGGGTCCGCTCCGAGATCCTCGGCAAGCCGGGACCGAACCGTCTCGTACTGGTCGAGCGCCTCCGCGTGCCTGCCGCACAGCTCCAGCACCACGAGTCGCCGGACCCATAGCGGCTCCCGCAGCGGATGCCGGATCGTCAGCTCGGCCAGCTCGGCCGCCAGCTCGACTGCGCGCCCGGCGGCGATGTCCAGGTCGATCCGCCGCTCGGTTCCCGCCAGATATCGCTCGACGAGCTGCGGCGCTATCGAAGCCTCGAGCCAGGGCGATCGCAGATCCTCGAACGGGGTTCCTCGCCACAGGGTCAGCGCCTCGACGAGCAATCCGTGCTCGGCCGAACTACTTGCCGAGGACGCAGCGGCATCGAGCAATCGCGCGAATCGCAACGCGTCCACCTGATCTGGCTCGGCACGCAGTACGTATCCCGCCGCGCTGGTGACGATCAGCTCGGCACCGAGCTCGGCACGAAGCCGCGCCACGTAGACCTGCACCGCCCTGCGCGCATCGGCGGGCAGGCGGCCGTCCCAGATGGCCGCGGCCAGCCGATCGACCGAGACGCTCTCGCCGGCCGTCAACGCCAGCACGGCGAGCAGCGTCCGCAACCGGCCCGCTGTCAGCTCGACGCAGCGGCCGTCGATCGACAGTTCCATCGGGCCCAGCAACCCGATCTGAAGCTGGCCTTGCCCAGGCTCGCCAGCGTGCGACCTGCCATTGCGTGAAGCTCCCACGAGCCGCTCCTGCCCCAACAGGTTCCCGCCCGATCACCGAAGTTCCGGGTTCGTCCGCCGACACGAGAAGGCGCCGACTCACTAATCATCTTCTACCAAATCGCGGCGGCTGACCGCTGGCGTTTCTCCGCCACGCTCGAGCGCGACTGTTTCGAGGGCCGATGGCAGCTCGCCGAGACGCAGGGCAGCTGGCAGGACGACTTGACGGAGCCAGTCCTACCGCCCTTCGGGTCTTTCAGGCATGGCTCCCACGAGATTCACTCTGCTCGATCCAGCGCTACGCGCCGAGCCAGTCAGCGCCATCACAGCCCGCTGAGGCTCGGGAACCCGGCCCACTTCAGCCGACTGTTCCGCACCGCATACGGCGTCACACCCCCGGGGTACCGGGCAGCGGGCGGCAAAACTCACGCTCCGCGCATGACAATGCTGTTCGAGGCCGAAATCCACGTCCCCACGGTTTCGTCGTCGTCAAACGCGCGACGCCGAGCAACCGGACCTCGCCGGCGACCGGAGCGGACGGCGCTTCGTTGCACGCCGAGAGACGATCACGAATGTCCCGCGAGGAGGTCAGCTGGGTCGATGCTTCGACTCGGCAGTGCCTTTGGCGCCTGATCCCCACCTCGGGTCAACCACGCGGCAATAAGTGACGCGCCAACACCGCCATGGCCGTCGACCAGCACGTCCGACGGGCGGACGCAGTCTCGCCCGGGCGGGCGATCCGCTCCCCCATCTGTCTGCACGCCTGCGCGCGTTATCGAAGTCAGCCGCGGCAAGCGAAAGGTGAAGGCGTCTGTCGCCGCCGCCGCCAAGACCTATTTCAGGGATCTGCCGAATTGAGGATGTCAGTTCAGGGATGCGGCGGGGCGCTCGGTCGGGAAGTTTTGGCTGCGGGGCAGGCGAACACTCAAAGTCCCGCCCCGCAGGGCTGACCGGGATCCAAGAGGCGGAGCCAGATGCCCGCAAAGCCTTCACCGGCGGGCCTCGTTGCACAAGCGGTTACCCGATCGCCCAGTGGCAGGGCGGTCGGCGGCCGTCTCGTTGGCATGGATCCACTCGAGATCGGCGATCGGCTCAGCGGCGACACGACGCCGCGTCTTGCCCAGGGCGTCGCGCGGGCAGACCTTGGCCAGCCGCAGTTTCGCTTATGCTGCCGGGCGATTTTCTTCGCGAAACGCGCGCAATGCGCTGCGACGATGTGCGACCACTCTGTGCCAGCGCGAAGTCGTCTTATTCGTCCCTGGACATGTTGGCTGGCTGCGCCTACACCTGTTTGTTATATGGGGGAAGGGCTCAGCGTATGGACTGGGCGAGATTCGAAGGTAGCCGCGCGCCGGCATACCGGGCGCGAGGGCGTTCACCCTGCATCGGTAATAGGACCTGTCGGGGTCCCCCAGGTCGATCGTGTTGACGTGACGGACTTCGGCAATCCGAACTGATCTCACCGGGGGACGAGAAAAGGTTACCCCCGGGGCTTCCTGCGCGTGTGGCAACCCGTTCGGGACGGTTGTGCCGCGCAACCGCACGTAGATCGATCTGGACGTCTCACTTTCGCATCTCGTGCGGCCAGTGCAACAGATAGAAGGCACCATGAAACGACTGCTAGTACTGCTCTGCGCACCACTGCTGTTCTTCGTCGTCTTCGCAGCGCCCGCGTTCGCTGACGGGCAGCACTTCACGCACGGCGGTGTGCCGACGTGCACCATCACCCCCATCGTCACCGCTACCGACACCTCTCAGAGCGTGACCTGTTCGGGCGAGCTCGCCGGCCTCGGCAACGTCGACCTCGTCCTCAACCTGAGCGCGTCAGGCTTCGCCCTGTACCAGTGCCAGAACGGCGGCGGGAACATCGCACCGGGACAGAACAAGGTTCTCGTGGGGCCGGCCACCTCGACGACAACCATCCCGGCCAGCGCGATCAAGAACGGACGCACGCCGTTCACCACGAACCCGGCGGTGCTCTCCGCGCCGCTCACGGTGAGCGGGGCGGTCGCTGGTTGCCCGAACGCGAACTGGAGCGGGGTCAACCCCGTGGTGACGGTTACCAGCATCACGCTGAAGATCTCGCAGACGGACCTGCTCTTCACGTGCACGGCATCGAATCCCAATGGTCTGACCGGGACCGTGACGCTGTCCTGCGTCTAGGTTTAGCCGTCTAGCCACAGCGGAGGCGCCGACCGGCGCCTCCGCTGCCATCTCACCGCCGATCAGGCACAGCCAGCGAGGACCGCTCGGCCCGCAGCGTACGAATTCGTGGATGGTGACAGCAGCGAAGGAGCGCAAGCACGCAGCTGTCGGCCTACGCGATCACTCGCCCACACAGCGACAACGTCAGCCTCCCTTCGAGGCGAGCAACCATGCTGTCACCGTCCGGCGCATCGACGCGGTCCGAGGTAATCGGCCGATCCAGCGACGAAGAGGCCACCTCCGTGGTCGACGACGCCGGTCACCACGTTCGGTACCGACATGAAATGGTCTCCTGGATCCGGAAAGGCCCGCTGCCACCGCGTCGTTCCGGCCGCGCTGACCGCTCGGACTACCGGCCCCGCGGAGCCTGCCTCCACGCGGTATGCGTTGGTTCCGTCGGCGGCGACGACCGGGCCGTGCGGCGGGGCCGGGACCGCCTCTGTGAAGCTGAGCTGATTCCGGCGGCCCACCTCGCGGCCCGTGGGGCCCCTCCGGCAGGTATCTCTGCCATCGGATCCGACCGGTCTGCGCGTCCAACGCGAACACGGTGGACGCCAGCGTTCCTTCCCACTTCGTTCCTTGCCCCGGCCAGCTGTCGTGGTTGTTCTTCCGCGTCACCGCCACCACGACCACGACAGCCACAAGCAACAGCCCGAGCCCGACACCGACGAGGACCAGTAAGGGCTTGGCAGACGGCTTGGTCGACCGTGTGAGCATCATCCGCCCCCTCGATTCAGCGGTGAGCTTCCCGGCGCACATCCAGTATGGGACGGCCGAGCAAGCTACAGCTCGCAAGAAGGTCCGCACCTTGCCGGCGCGCGGACGTCCGAGCCGGTCGAAGGGGCCAGTCACTCGATCTCATTGACGCTGGAGATTCTCCTCGAGCATGTATCGCAGGATGTCGCTGCGCACAGTCGAATCGTCCCTGGCGTGGGGCAAGCCGATGCGCGAAGCCCGCGCCCGTGCACGCGGCGGGCCACGTGTAGAGCGTCTACTCGATTCGCGGACTGAGGCGTCTGGGCGTGCCATGCAGCCGCACGATGCGCGTTTGGGGGTTCGGCACCCTGCTGCCCACACGCTTGGTGGTGGACATCATCGAATACCCGACACCGTCTCCATCACGGTGGCGCGCCGCTTGGCGATGCGCCGGCGTCATCGCCTTCGTTGCACAGTCCTCGCCGTCGGCGCGTTCGCGGACGAGCACACTGACGGTGGGACGTGGCGGGGAGCGTCCCAGGCCCCCCCAGGACAGCACCGCCCCGCCACGTCTCCTACATAGAGCGCGAGTGTCTCGCGCAGATACCGCCCAACGTCAGGGCATGGCAGTCCGACCGTCAACGGCCGACTCGCTGGTTACAGGTGATAACCGGATCCGCATTGGGTGCTCGGTAACGTACGTAGCCCCGCGGAGCAGGGGCATCATGGGTCAGCGTCGCCAACCCATTCGCACGTCTAGCTCTCCCCGTCGATCTTGAGCGCGCCGTCTTGACGGACGAAACTGAAATGCGTCTGCTCGGTTACGACTCGGCCGTCCTTGTAGTGGTACCTGAGTGTCGCGGTGGCGCCGTTCGGTGGCTCGCCGTTCCTGCTCCAGAAATTGTCGAAGGTCTGGCGGCTGTGTGCTTTGGTGCTCTGGAAATGCGGCGTAAGCCGTGCCCAAGCGGCGTCGAGGTCGCCAGGTACGAGGTTGAAGTAGTCGACGACCGCTTTGGCGAGTTCCTGGTTGGTTGGTGGGCCGTTCTGGATCGACGAGCTGGGCGACGCCGTCGGCGAGGGCGTCCTCGTCATCGAATTCGACGGTGACGGTGCGGAGGACGTCGGGCCGCTCGCCCCGTTGTTATCGTCGCCGGTCCCGTTGAGCAGGACGATCGCGAGCAGCGTGCTGAGCGCGACGACGATCACCGCGGCAACGATTGGCAGCCAGGACCGGTGCCGCTCGCGGTCTTCCGGGGGTGGAGCAGGGCGACTGCTCGGTGGCGGGGCAGGGAAGGCGAGCGTGTCGCCCGCCGCGACCGGAGTGGCGGCTAGCGCTGGCTGTCGCTGGCGGGTGATGACCCGGGCGGTGGAACTCGTCGGCGGATCGTGCGTCACTGCGTGCAGGCTCGGGAGGGTGTTCGCAACGTCGACCATGCTCGGCCGCCGGGCCGCATCGGGGGACATCATCGTGTTCAGCATCGGGGTCAGTGGACCGCTGCGGGTGGGCGGGTCCGACTCGCCGGAAGCGACTCGGTGCAGCACGGCCATCGGGTTCTGGTCGGTACCGAACGGCGGGTTGCCCTCGACAGCCATGTAGAGCGTTGCGCCCAGGGAGTACACGTCGCTGGCGAAGTCCGAGGACGCGCCACGCGCAACCTCCGGAGCCATGAAAGCGGGCGTGCCGGTCACCATGCCAGTCGAAGTCAAGGTGATGTCGTCGAGCGCGCGCGAGATGCCGAAGTCGGTGATCTTCGCGGTGCCGTCCTCGGCGATCAGGACGTTGCCAGGCTTCACGTCACGATGCACGATGCCGGCACGGTGCGCCGCCGCGAGCGCAGCGGCCACCTGCATGCCGATCCGCGCGACCTCGTCCGGCGGGAGCGGTCCGTTCTCTCGCACGATTTCCTGAAGACTGCGCGACGGGACGTATTGCATGATCAGACAGGGGCTGTCGCCCTCGTCGACGATGTCGAAGACCTGTACCGCGCTGGGGTGGTGCAGGCGCGCTGTCAACCGGGCCTCGCGCATCACGCGCTTGACTGCGACCTCGCGCTCCATCTCGGTGAGCCCCGGCTGCACATGTAACTTCTTGACAGCGACCGAGCGATGCAAGCGCTCGTCCCACGCCTGCCAGACGGTGCCCATGCCACCGGACGCGAGTTGCCTGCCCAGCCGGTACCGCCCGCCGATGCGGGCATCGGCCTCAGCCACGGGCACATCCTCACGTCGTCGACAGCGGGCATCGGTCGTGGAACGACCCTACCCAGCCGAGAGGTTCCGACCGCGCCACAAGGGGTCAGCCTTGCCCATGCGTGCAGGACGACCCGACCGATCTCCGTATACGCGCCGATCCCCATCGCACCGCAACCACGAGTCTGTGACAGTGCGCGCACATGGCAACCGGAGAACACACCCGTCCCTCGGGACTTTCCTTTGCACTGTTGAGGAGTTCCTTGGCCTCCTCGGCAATCGCGGCGGACTGCACAAACATCACCTCGCCGTACGCATCAATCCGACATAGCAACGAGAGTTCCGCGCTGGGGTGGGCCTAAGGGGTGGCGACGAGCGGTCGCACGTCATTCCAGAAGCGCTCAAGCTGGTGCAGCTCGTTGGCAACCGGCCAGATGAAGACGCGTTGCACGCCTGCGTTCGCGAATGCCGTCAACTTCTCGGCGAACAGTTCAGGAGGACCGATCGGAAGACATTCGCGGAGCATGTCCTCGGGTCGGTGCACGGTGGGAACTAGCCGCTGTCTGAGGATGCGGTCGGCTTCGTCGCGGTCGTCAGTGATGTAGCACCACATCGTTGCAAGAGCGTTGGGGAAGGTGTCGGGAGCCTTACCGTGATCTGCCCGCCCAGCCCTCGACCGTGTCACGGCGGCTGTCGGTGATAAGCGGCTTCTACCGCACCTGCCTCATCGACGCCGCGCGGGAGCACTCACCCGCCGAGTAGGTCCGGCTTCATGCGTCAGGGTCGTTGTCGCTGGTGGCGGCCGGTCTTAGTCGAGGGTGAACGGCGGGTACTGGTCGGTCATCAGCAACAGGTATGTCTCGACCCGTAGCCACCACCGCAACACGCCAAGTGTGAAATGGCGCAGACCTGCCGGCCAGCGTCCGGTGAACAACACCGCGAACAACGCGATCAGCAGCACGACAGCTTCGGCGATCGCCAGCAGCGCCAGCATGATGAGCTGTGGGATCGCCAGGATGAGCCGGAATCCGACGGTCACCCGGTTGCGCTGCTCGAGTTGCGGGATGACGTCCACGCGTACCCGCGGGTCGCCGCCGGGATCGGTAGGCGTCATCGCAAACGCGAACGGCGGGTACTCCTCGCGCAGGAATCCGGCGAAGACGGCGGTGCGGACGTAGTAGCGCAGGTACATCACCTGGAAGTTCGCCAGATCCGTGGGCAGTCGGCCGGTGAACAAGATGATGAACCAGCACACCACGGCCAGCACCTGCGACACGTACCGAAGCGCGGAGGCCACCAGTAGGTGCGGTATCGCCAGGAACCAGTTCACCAGCGGACGCCAGTTCGCGATTCGCTCGGGCGGATCGAAGGCGAACGCTGCCGGATACGGACCGCCTATCGCCTGCATGGACCACCTCCCAGGCCGAACCGACCCTACCGGCGACCGGACACGGTTAGCGAGAAGATCCAGCACCTATTCACACAACGGCACAACTGCGTACCGCACGAACGTCGCCGGCTGCCCTACCGAAACGGACTCTTAGCGGGACGCCCGCACATGCCGCTGTGATGAACGCAGCGTTACCGCTCTATGCGGCTGCCAGGGTGTTCCATCCCGGTCAGGGATCCCGTCGCGGACGTCGCGTGACACGGGGTCGCGCGCCAGTGATCTTGCCTGCTGAACGGTCCCCGGTCGTCGTGTTGGGCCGGTGGCTGAAGGTCGTCGTGATATCCGCTTGGTGTTGTCTAGGGGCGCGATTCAGTGAGCTCGCCAGAAAGGCCGGCGAGTTTGCCCGGGCTGGTGACGATGAAGATCGTCGTGATCAGGCTGGTGACCGGATCCAGATCGAGTACGAACGCGGCGTACGGTTCGTCGGCGGCCACCGCGACCGCGGCCGGGCCACCGTTGAGGTCGAGGTAGCGGATCGCCGTCCCTGCTGGGATCCGCGCGGGCGTCTGGGCAAGTAGTCGGGCGACGTGCTCGGCCCCGGCGACCAGGCGCCTCGGGCCGGGCGTCAGCCCACCAGTGTCGCTGTGTAGTACCACGTCGGGCGCGAGCACGTTGAGCAAGCCCGCGAGGTCGCCGCCGAGACAAACGTCGAGGAATCGCGTGGTGGCCTCCTGTTGAGCGGAGCGGTCGGCGGCGAACCGTGGCCGACGAGCGGAGATGTTGTTCCGGGCCCGGTGACCCAGCTGGCGTACCGCGGGCTCCGAGCGCCCGACGATCCGGGCGACCTCGGGGTAGCTGAAGGCGAAAACCTCGTGGAGCACGAAGACGGCGCGCTCCAGCGGCGACAGAGTCTCCAGCACCACGAGCAGCGCCATCGACACGGATTCGGCGAGCTCGAACGGCAGGTCGGGTTCGGTGACGACGACCTCAGGCAGCCACGGCCCGACGTACACCTCACGGCGGGCGCGCCGCCGGCGCAGACGATCGATCGCCAGCCGCGTCGTCACCGTGACCAAGAATCCGCGGGCGTCCACCACCTCGGCCGCATCCACCTCGCGCCAGCGCAGCCAGGCCTCCTGCACGGAGTCCTCTGCGTCGCTCATCGTCCCGAGCACCCGATAGGCGACGCCACGCAGCAGCTCCCGATGCGCGGCGAACACCTCGGTCAGGGCGTCGCTCATGCCCATAAGACCCGCCACGCCGGCAATTCGTGACACAGCCCGCCCTGATGTCACACCCCGGCACGGCCGATGCGTCGTACTGCCGCAACTACCCGAACGATCGACGGAAGGGACACATGAACGTTTTCCTGTGGACGCTTCAAGCCATCCTCGCGGCGATCTTCCTGGTGTCCGGCGCCAGCAAGTCAACCCTGTCCAAGCAGCGCCTCGTTGCGATAGGCCAAACCGGGGTCGGACCACTTCCGATGCCGCTGGTGAGATTCGGCGCTGCCTGCGAGCTGTTGGGAGCGCCCGGCATCATCCTGCCCAGGGCCACCGGCATCGCGCCAGTCCTCACACCCCTCGCGGCCTGCGGGTTCGCGATCATCATGGTGGTCGCGATCGGCGCACACATCTCACTGCGCGAGCTCGGCAACACGCTCGCCACCACCGGCATCCTCATCGCCTCGATCGTCGTCGCGATCAGCCGGTTCACATCATGACGCGTGCCAAAGCCAGCACAGGGTTGCCGGTCATTGGACGGTCAGGTCCCGCGTATGAGCGTCATCGACGCTAGCGGCCGTGAACGTCCAAATGGTGCACTCCTACTGGCACGTGCTTCACAACCGCCGGGCATTCCAAGATGACGCCCAGCCGGGTGCGCCTCGGCGAACGTCCGGATCCGCCGTGGTGGGCACGGAGATGCCGAATTGCACACGTGTCTGATTGCCCGCGCCTGGTCGACCCCCACAAGAGCCCGGACGCTGATCAGGTTGGCGGCTCGCCAGCCGTTGATGACCAGGCCCGCGAACGGCGCCACGGCCAGGAGCATGACGGAGGGTGATCTCGATGGGCCGGGCCGGAGCGACGGTCCTGCCGCCTTCCCTCCACCGGTGCGTGGCCGTGGGACACCTCGTTGCGTCTAGTTCACGTCGAACTCGTTGCCCTCGGAATCGGTCATCGCCACCCCATAGTGATCAAGCCCCGGCTCGGCGTGCACCCGGGTCATCCTCGCGCCGAGGCCCACAAGCCGCTGCACCTCGGCGTCGACGCGCGCCCTGCGGGTCTCGATCGGCACCGACCGATCGCCGCCGACGGAGATGTCGAGGTGCAGCCGGTTCTTGATCGTCTTGCCCTCCGGCACCCGCTGAAACCAGATACGCGGGCCGGCGCCGTGTGGATCAACGATGCTGTCCTCGCCGATGCCGAGGTCTTCCTCGCCGACTCCGAGGTCGCGGTAATAGTCGTCCCAGCTGTCGAAGCCCTCCGGGGCAGGCTCGAGCTCGTAATGCAGCGCCGCGGCCCAAAACCGGGCGAGCCGGTCCGGGTCCGCACAATCGATCACCAGCTGGAAGCGGACCACGTGCTCTTAGCCTTTCGTCAGGGGACGGGTTGCTTAGACAGTTCCGGGCTGGGCGAGTAGTAGATGCGGCCATTCCGCAGCTGGCCTGTCGAGCCCGCTCGGCTGAGCCAAGCATCACCTGAGTCGGCAGGATGTTCAACATCCTCAATTGCCGCGGACAGAGCGCACGCTCGTGCCTGTGTCAGGTCTGTGCGGCAGCATGTTCGTCGTGCGGAGGACGTTGTCGATTCCCGACAGTGACGACCTGCTCGATCTTGAGCCGACCACGGACGACATCGGTTATGCGACCAAGATTACGAGGCGCCGAGAAGACGGCTCCGTCATCTGGACCGCACTGCCGCCAGACGGCGAGCCGCAGGACGATGGGGTGGCCGTGCCGGTCGACGGGTCACGAGTGATTGCGACTCGTGGTCTTGCTACCTAGCGATCCTCGACCTAGACACCGGCGAACAGATCAAACGCGCCTTCACGAAGTGACTCGGCGAAGCGAAGCGACCGGACATCAGCGCATGGTGCGCGCCGTCGTGCCGGTGTGCGAGTGCTGTGATTTGTCTTGGCCGGGTCCGGGAAGGCATCGCTGGCGCAAGCTGTAGCCGGGCCCGGCGAAAGCGGACAGTCATTCGCTACGCCTGAGGTTCCCGAATGGCGTGGCGGAGAAAGCGGTCGACCTCTGGCCGACCGGGCAGCGCTCAGCGTCGCCAGATGTAGGGCGTCGTCGTCGACACCTTCACGAGACCGGAACGTTCGAGGATCGGGCGCGAATACTCCGTCGAATCGCTGTTGATGAGCGTCTTGCCCATCTCGAGTGCTGATCGGGCCCGCGCTGCCGTCAAGGCGCGATAGATCCCACGGCCGCGCCACTCGTTACGGGTCGCGCCGCCCCAAATCCCGGCGAAGTCGGTCCCGTGCACTGGCTCCAGCCGCCCGGCGCTGACAATCTGCCCCTGAACCTCGGCAACCCACAGCTCCATTCCGTCATCGAAGGGCAGCCTGCGCAGGAGGGCATTCGCTGCCTCGTCGGAAACGGGGTCACCGAACACCTCGCCCTGCATCGCGCTCATCGCGCGGACGTCTGCCTCCTCGGTGACCCGACGAAGTGTCACGCCCTCGGGTAGCTCAACGTCGACGGCGAGTACCCGCGCCTCGCCGATCATGATTGACTCCGGCTCACCTGCAATGAACCCGTTCTCCAGCAACACCTCGTGCAAGCCCGGCGCATGATCGTGTCCACGAGTCTTCCACTCGACCCGGCTGATCTCGGGATCTGCCTGATAGTGGGTGAGCGCCTTCGGAACGAGCAGCCGGATCGTGTCAGCGCCCGCTCCGCCGAGGTCTCGGTAGGTGACGAAACCGCGCCCACACGCGAAGGTCACGAGGCGCAGCGGGCCGTATCGGGTGACCGAAACCGCGCTCGGTGTCTCCGCGTCGGTGCGAAGCTGATCGTCATAAGCCGCAAGGAGTCGAGCGGGATCGTTCATGCCGGTCACGGTCCAGTGTCGCGACGAATGTGACAATCGGTTATTCATTCAACTTCGTGGACCCGACCCGCCTTGTAGACGCGTTCTCACGCCGCGGTGCGTGTCCTAGTTGGCGTCGCGACCGCGCCGCCAGCAGGTGCCCGCGACGGTCAGCCCCAGGCCGAGGATGAGCGCCGCCACGCCCAATCCCAGCTGCGGGCTGACCGGGCTGCCCGTGTTCGCTGTAGCGGGTCCCGACAACGTGGACGCAACCGGGCACGGGAAGCTGACCTGGTCGGTGAATAGCTTTAGCGCGGGGTCGACGAGGCTGAACGTGTAGTTTCGCGAATCCGGGTGGCGCAGGTCGAAGTGCACGGTCCGGATGTCTTTCGTGGAGTCCGCCGGAACGATGAACTCCTTGGTGCCGCCCGCGCCGTTCCTGGCTACGGACTGAATCGTCGCCGGGAGCGAGTAGGGGTTGGTGGCCGAATAGGTGACCGAGCGAGCGTCGCAATCCGTCGCGCTGCGACGCACCGTCACGTTGCAGGCGCCGGGTAGCACCCTGACCGTCACGACACCCTCGGCGGCGCCTTCAACGTCGTTGAAGCCGAATTTGTCGACGCCGGCGAAGCAGGGATCGGGTGTGTAGCGCAGCGCCACCCCAGTGCTGACGGAGGTGGTCGTCACCGTGCCGTGCCGTGGTTTCGGTGCCATCGGGCCACCCCCGACCAGCAACCGCGTATAGCTGGTATTCGCCTTGATCGTGACCGTCTCGTTGACAATGTCGATGCAGAAGCGCACGACCAGGTCGGCAAGGCTGCCGAGGACGCTGTCGACAACGCTGACCTCGGTAGCCGGTTCGGTGTTCTCCGCGAGCGCGAAGTGCACTGTCTGGCCAGGCTGGACAACGATCGGCGGCTCCTGTGTCGTGCCGACAACCAGCGCGACCGTGTGTGGAACAGTGTCGTGGTTCGTGACATCGAATCCGTAGTTCGCGCAGTACGGATCGAACGTTGCGGTCACCAATCCGGTCGCATCGGGCTGCGGACCCACCCCGGACGTCGGTTGCTGTGACGGGCTCGGCGCCGCTGGCGCAGGGGTTGAGGTGCGGTTCGACAGCGTCTCCGTCGTGGCGGCCGGCGTCGGGCTCGCGGCGGACCCCGGTGAGGCGACTGCGGGGCCGGCCAACACGACGAGCGCGCCGGCCAGGCAGGCGGCCACGACGATCCCCGTACGCAACACTGCTCTTCTCGAGGTCACGTCCACGCTCATGCTCTTAGCACGCCGGTTCGTCTCGTTCGGTTGACGCAAGCCACCAAGGAACGCGGCAAGCCTCAGATCTCTTGCAGGACCGAATGGCCCAAACCGAACCCGGAACGCAACCGCCCAACTCAAACGACTGGAAGTGCCGCGTTGGGCTAGCACAAGGTACCTGCGGCCTTTCGTGCCCCCTTTCGGGAGCAAGCGGCATCGTCGCACGGACTACCGCCCTCGTCCTGAGCGTGAGCGGGCCGGCGCCTACGCTCTGGTTCGGCGATCGGGATCAGGGTGAGCTGAGGCTGAGGCGCGCGGCTAGGTCCGCGGCGACCCGCTTCATTTCACCACTCGGTACTTGAGGTGCGTGACGCCGGGCGCCTCGACAGCCCGGACCTGCTCGAGCTGCACGTCCGCGTCCCCGAGGTTGCCGAAGATGCGAGCACCGTCGCCGAGCAGCACTGGAACAACGTGGAGCTCAAGCTCGTCCAGCAGTCCCGCTGCCAGGTACTGCTGAGCGATGTTGCCGCCGCCCCAAAGCATGACGTCTTTGCCGCCGGCGGCCTGCCTTGCCTGTTCGAGCGCGGACTCGATTCCGTCGGTAACGAAGTGGAACGTGGTCCCTCCCTCCATCTCCACCGGATCACGCGGGTGATGGGTCACGATGAACACGGGGTAGTGGTAGGGCGGGTTATCGCCCCACCAGCCCGTCCACTGCTCGTCGCCCCAGGCACCACCACCGATAGGGCCGAACATGTTCCGGCCCATCACCGCAGCGCCGATGTTCTCCCTCGATTCCTCGACTATCCGTGCGCTCTCGTTCACCTCGCCCCCTTGCTGGCCGTGGGACTGGCGCCAGGCGGCCAGCGGAACCACCCAGTCGTGGAGCCGCTCGCCGCCCTCGCCGAGCGGGTTCTCCTCGCTCTGGTTCGGGCCGGCGACGAAACCGTCCAGCGAGATCGAGATATGACACCTAAGCTTGCTCATCG
>WNGG01011527.1_pt1 | contig 14100 bp, 12 predicted proteins | sample 5400661 | NCBI WGS metagenome assembly WNGG01 (sample SAMN13153372, study PRJNA577476) | soil metagenome | isolation source: 100 cm soil or saprolite under Garry oak tree replicate 1 | place: USA:California | collected 2016-06-15
CACCAGGACGTCGGTCTCCCCCGCCTCGAAGGCGGCGAGCGTCTTCGCCACCACGCCGCGGCGGCCCGCCTGGTCCCGGTCGAGGCGCGCCACGCGGGCCCCCGGGAGCGCCGCCTCGACCGCCTCGACCACGCGCTCGGTGCCGAAGCCGCTCAGGCGAAGGTAGGCTCCGCCGCAGGAGACGCAGAGCGCGGCGGCCGGCGCCTCGTGGCCGCAGTAATGGCAGAGCGCGGTCCCCCCGCGGTGGTGGAGGGTCAGGCTCACCGAGCAGTTCGGGCAGGAGGCCTGGGCGCCGCACTCCCGGCACAGGAGGCTCGTGGCCCAGCCGCGCCGGTTCAGCAGCAGGAGTGATTGCTCGCGGCGGGAAAGCCGCGCCTCCAGCGCCTCGCGCAGGGTCGGGCTCAGGATCGGGTCGCCCCCGGCGCGGAGGACCGCGCGCCGGTCCACCACCTCCACCTTGGGCAGACCCTGCGGCCCGATGCGGCACGGCAGGACGAGGCGCGTGTACTTGCCCTTCTCGGCGTTGGCGTGCGACTCGACCGAGGGGGTGGCCGATCCGAGCACGACCGGCGCCCCCTCGAGCCGTCCCCGCATCACCGCCACGTCCCGGGCGTGATAGCGCGGGCTGTCGTCCTGTTTGTACGCCCCGTCGTGCTCCTCGTCGACCACGAGCACGCCCACCGCGGGGAGAGGAGCGAACACGGCCGACCGCGCCCCCACGACCACCGGCGCTTCGCCCTCCCGGATGCGCCACCACTGGTCGTGGCGCTCACCCGCCGAGAGCTCGCTGTGCAGGACCGAGACCACGCGCCCGAAGCGCGCGTTGGCGGCCCGCACGAGCAGCGGGGTGAGCGCGATCTCGGGCACCAGGATGAGCGCGCCCCTTCCGCGCGCGAGGGCGGCCTCGGCCGCGCGGAAGTAGACCTCGGTCTTGCCGCTGCCCGTGATGCCGTGGAGAAGGAAGGGGGCAAAGCCCCCGGTCTCCACCGCCGCGACCAGCGTCTCCAGGGCGCGAGCCTGGTCGGAGGAGGGGACGGGCCGTTCGCTCGGCTGGGCCGGCAGTCCCTCGGGATGGCGCACGTCCCGCTCCTCCACGATTCGGACGGTGCCCGCGCGGGCGAGACGCTCGATCGCGCCCCGCAAGGTCGGCCGATCGCGCACGAGGTCGGCCACTCGGGCCCGCCCGCCCGCCTCCCGCAAACGCGCGAGGACTTCCTTCTGCGCGGACCCGCGCGCGGCGGATCCCTCCCCGAGCACCGCCACCTGCACGTCGCGGAAGCCGGGAGCGCCCAGGTCCTGCTCGATCGCGACGATCCCCTGCTTCCGGAGGCGCGCCAGCCGGCCTTCCGGGTCTCGGCCGAGCCGCCGCGCGAGGACCGACACGCGCAGCGGGCCGTCCCGCAGGGCCTCGACCACCGGGTCGTTCGTCCCCGGGTCCGCTCGAACGAGACGGACGGTGGCCTTGCTCGCCCGCACCCCGGCGGGCGGCATGACCAGCCGGTAGCACTCGCCCGGGGGAGCCAGGTAGTGCTCGGCCACCCACGCCGCAAGGTCGAGGAGCGGCGGGGGGACGAGCGCCGCCTCGTCGAGGACCTGCTGCACGTCCTTCAGGACGAGGTCCGCCGTCTCCGGGGCAGGCCCCGTCACCGCGCCGATCACGCGCCGGCCGCCGAAGGGAACGACCACGCGGACGCCCCGCTGGGGGACCGCCTCACCCTCGGGCATGCGGTAGCTGAACGGCGCCTGGAACGGCAGCGGCACGGCGACCGCAACGGGGAGCCCCGGCATGGCCTGGCTACTCTAACGTCGGGGCGGGTGCGGGAAGGTCCGGCGGGCGCGTCAGCCTGCGCTCAACAGGTCACGGACGACCTTGATGTCCTCCCAGACTTCCTTCTTGGCCGCGGGGTTGCGGAGGAGGAAGGCGGGATGATACGTGGGGATCACCGTGATCCCCTCGAACTGGCCCAGGCGCCCCCGGATGCGCGAGATGGGCTCCGCGGTCTTGAGCAGCCACTGCCCGGCGAACTTGCCGAGGCCCACGATGACCTTCGGCCGGATGGCCCGGATCTGCTGCTCCAGGAACGGCTGGCAGCTCATTATCTCGTCGGGCTCGGGGTTGCGGTTCTGCGGGGGCCGGCATTTGATCACGTTGCCGATGTACACCTCGGACCGGCGCATCTTCAGGCCCTTCTCGATGATGTCGGTCAGGAGCTGGCCGGCCCGGCCCACGAATGCCAAACCCTGCTCGTCTTCGTCGGCCCCCGGGGCCTCTCCCACGAACATCAGGGCCGCGTGGGGATTGCCCTGGCCGAAGACGATGTTCTTCCGGCCCCCCGCCAGCTTGCACCGCTGGCAGTCGCCGATGAAGTCCCGGATCGCCTTCAGCCCTTCCGCGGCTGAAGACCCCTCGGCTGCCCGACTCGTGATCGATGCCGCGGCTGCGGTCGCCGTCTCTGGCAGACGGCCGCGCGGGATCCCGATGCTGGTGAGCGACGCATAGAACCGGGCCCGCTCGGTGAGGTCGCGGAGGATCGCCTCGCGCTCGCTCACCGGCCGGCGGCGCTCCCCACCAGGGCGCGCTTGCGGAGCGCGATCACGCGGTCCCAGATCGCGTCCGCCAGGGCCCGCTTCGAGCCGAGGGGCACCGGGACCTCGCCCCCCTCCCGATCGAGGAGCACGGCCGCATTGGTCTCGGTCCCGAAGCCCGCGCCTTCGCGCGAGACGTCGTTGGCCACGATCAGGTCGAGGTTCTTCTCGCGCAGCTTCTTCCACGCGTTCTCGATGACATGGTCCGTCTCCGCCGCGAAGCCCACCAGGGTGCGCTCGCCCTTGGCCTGGCCGAGCGAGCGCAGGATGTCGCTGGTGCGGACGAGCTCGAGGGTGGCGGGCCCCGCCGTCTTCTTTACCTTGGTCGGGGAGACGCTGGCGGACCGATAGTCCGCCACCGCCGCGGCCATCACGACCACTCCCGCCTCCCCCACCCGATCGGCAACCGCCCGGGCCATCTCCTCGGCCGACCGCACCGCCACGCGCTCGATCCCGGAGGGCGCAGGAAGGGCCGTCGGACCCGAGACGAGGATGACCCGCGCCCCGCGATCCCGTGCCGCCTCCGCCACCCGGTAGCCCATCCGGCCGGAGGACCGGTTGGAGAGGAAGCGCACGGGGTCGATGTCCTCGACGGTCGGGCCGGCGGTGACCAGGACCGTCTCCCCGGCCAGGTCGCGCCGCCGCGCGAGCGCCCCCAGGGCGGCTTCGACGATCTCCGGCACTTCGGCCAGCCGCCCCTTGCCCAGCCAGCCGCAGGCAAGGTAGCCCGCGCCCGGCTCCACGATCCGCACCCCCCGGGAGCGCAGGATCTCGAGGTTCTCCGTCACCGCCGGGTGATCGAACATGTTGACGTTCATGGCGGGGGCCACCACCACGGGCGCGGTGGTGGCGGTGTAGAGGGTCGAGAGCGCGTCGTCCGCGATCCCCCGCGCGAACTTGGCGAGGCTGTTGGCGGTGGCGGGGGCGACCAGCAGCAGATCGGCCGCGTCGGCCAGGCTGATGTGCCGGATGTCGCTCTGCTCGCCGAGGGCGAACTGGTCGGTGAAGACGGCATGGCGCGAGAGCGCCTCGAACGTCAGGGGGCTGACGAAGCGGGTGGCCGCCTCGGTCATCACCACCTGCACGTCCACGTCCCGCTTCTGCAGCTCGCGCAGCACCTCGCAGGCCTTGTAGGCCCCGATGCAGCCGGTCACCCCGAGCACGACCGTCGCCATGGGGCTACCCTCCCGCCCCCTTCGGGTCCTCCCGGATCTCCCACGAGATCGCCCCCGCCAATGCCTCTTCGATGGCCACCCGGGTGGACTTGCGGCTGCGGGTCTCCACGCGCGGCTTCGCGCCATTCTGCAGCTGCTTCGCCCGCTGGGCGGCCACGGTGATGAAGCGGAACTTGCTGTCGACTTCCCTGGGAAGGATCAAATGCGCCATGCTCGTCATCTCTCCTTATTGCTTCTCGAACGTCTTCAGGATCTGCCGCGCCCGGCCTTCCATCCGGCCCACCCGGAAGCGGGCGGAGCGGATGATCGCCTTCAGGGCGTCGACGCAGGCCTCGAGGTCGTCGTTCACGATCGCGTAGTCATAGGCCGCGAAGAGGCTCAGCTCCTCGCGGGCCCGCTGCAGGCGGCGGCGGATGGAGGCCTCGTCGTCCTGCCTCCGCCCCCGCAGCCGCCGCTCGAGGGCCTCGTACGACGGGGGCAGCACGAAGACCGTCACCGCGTCCGCGATCTTCTTCCGCACCTGGGCGGCGCCCTTGACGTCGAGGTCGAGGAGCAGGTCCACCCCATCGCGCCGGGCTCGTTCGAGCTCGGCCAGGCCCGTTCCGTACAAGTGTCCGTACACCTCCGCCCACTCGAGGAGCTGACCGCCGTCCCGCAGCCGCTCGAAGGCGCCCTTCTCCACGAAATGGTACTCCACCCCGTCGCGCTCACCCGGCCGCGGCGGCCGGGTGGTGTGCGAGACCGAGAAGCGGAGGCCGTCCACCTCGCTCAGCACCCGGGCGACCACGGTGGACTTCCCCGCCCCCGACGGGGCCGAGACCACGATCAGGCTCCCCCGGTCACTCAACGTTCTGGACCTGCTCCCGCAGCCTCTCGACTTCGGCCTTGAGGTTGACGATCTCGCGCACGGCCGCCGCGTCCGCCACCTTGCTCCCGAGGGTGTTGGCCTCCCGCGCCAGCTCCTGGGCCAGGAAGTCGAGGCGCTTGCCCACGGGCTCCTCGGAGCGCAGCAGCTCGCGGGCCATCCAGGCCCAGCTCACCGCAGATGACGCGGAGGCGCTCCTCCAGCCCCTGGCGCCGGGCCTCCCGCGAGGCTTCCGACAGCCCCTGGAGCCGCTCGGCGCCCCGCTCGATCGCGGCCAGGCTCTTCAGGAGATCGGCCTCGACGCGCCCGCCCTCGGCCCGCCGCATCTCGGCCAGACCCTCGAGGGCCTGGGCCACCAGCCGTACGACCTCCCGGTGCGGCTCGCTCTCGCCCGACAGGGGCATCTCCACCCGCTCCAGCGCCCCCGGGAAGCGCACGAGGTCGGACACCGCCACGTTGCCGTCGAGGCCGAACTCGTTCTGCATGTCGCGCAGCGTACGCACGAAAGAGGCCACGAGCGGCCGCGAGGCCACCACGACGTCCCCGGTCTCCGCCGCGGGAAAGCTGGCCTGCACGGATACCTCCACCCGGCCCCGGCTGAGGCACGACTGCACGAGGTCCTTGATCTCACGCTCCAGGGGCAGGAGCCGGCGGGAGAGGTGGACGATGAGCTCCAGGAAGCGGTGGTTCAGGCTGCGGACGGTGACGGTGGCGCGCAGGGCGGGCGACTCCGCGGCCGCCGAGCCGTAGCCCGTCATGGACCGGATCATACGGGCTGGCCTTCCGGGGAGAACTGCAGCTCGTAGAGCCGGCTGTAGAGCCCTCCCGCCTTCTTCAGCAGCTCGTCGTGCCTCCCCACCTCGCGTACCTCGCCCCCGTCCAGCACGATGATGCGGTCCGCCGCGCGCACCGTGCCCAGGCGGTGGGCGATGACGAGGGTGGTCCGGCCCTTCATCAGGTTGGCGAGCGCCCCCTGGACGAGCCGCTCCGACTCCGCGTCGAGGGCCGACGTGGCCTCGTCCAGGATCAGGATCGGCGGGTCCTTGAGGATGGCCCGGGCGATGGCGATGCGCTGGCGCTGCCCGCCCGAGAGCCGGCTCCCCCGCTCGCCGATCACCGTGTCGTAGCGGCGGGGCAGGTCGAGGATGAAGTCGTGGGCGAAGGCGGCCCGGGCCGCCGACTCCACCCGCGCCTCGTCCACGTCTTCGAGCCCGTAGGCGATGTTGGCCCGGACGGTGTCGTTGAAGAGGACGGTTTCCTGGGTCACCAGGCCGATCTGGTCGCGCAGGCTCACCAGGGTGGCCTTCCTTACGTCCACCCCGTCGATCAGGATCGCCCCGTCGGTGACGTCGTAGAACCGCGGCAGGAGGTTCACGAGCGTGCTCTTGCCGGCCCCGCTGGTGCCCACGATGGCCAGGATCTCCCCCGAGCGGGCGGTGAAGCTCAGGTCGCGGAGGATGATGCCGGGGGAATCGGAGTAGCGGAAGCCGACCCCACGATACTCGATCCCTTCCTTCATCCGCGGCAGGGGGATCGCCTCCGCCGCCTCCCCGATCTCCTCGTGGGTGTCCAGCACCTCGAAGATGCGGACCCCGGCGGCGAGGGCCGCCTGCAGGGTGGCGTTCACCCGGGACAGGCGCTTGATGGGGGTGTACATCGCGAACAGGGCGGTCAGGAACGAGACGAAGGCCCCCGGCGTGAGGTGCCCGGCCTTGATCGAGCCGCTTCCGTAGAACAGCGCCCCCACCAGGGCCAGCCCGCCCACCGCCTCCATGATCGGGGGGAGGATCGCGCTGTGGCGGGTGATCCTCATGTTCACGTGCAAGAGCCGGGAGGCCGCCCGCCGGAAGCGAGCCGTCTCGAAGGCCTCCATGCCGAAGGCCTTCACCACCCAGAAGCCGGAGATCGTCTCCTGCAGGATCTCCGAGATGTCACGCCAGCGACGCAGCGAGGTCTCGTTGGAAGCGCGCAGGCGCCGGCCGAGCCGGATCAGGGGGTAGAAGGCCGCCGGCATCCCGAAGAGGGCGATCAGGGCCAGGCGCCAGTCCATGTAGAACAGGACGACCAGGAGGCCGACGACGGTGAGGCCCTCCTTCAGGAGGTCGCCCGCCATCTCCGAGACCGCGTTCTGGATCTTCTCGACGTCGGTGGTGATGTGGCTCATGAGCGAGCCCGTGGTGTTGCGGCCCAGGAAGGTGAACGACTGCTCGAGCACGTGCTCGTAGAGCGCGTTGCGCAGGTCGGTCACCGCCCGCTGCCCCACCGAGGCCACGAGGGTGGTGGAGGCGTAGGAGCAGATTCCCTTGAAAGCATAGAGGGCCAGCACGATCAGGGCGATGCGGCTGGGGTTCACGCTCTGGATGAGGACCTCGTCGAAGATCGGCTTGACCTGGGAGACGAGGAGGGCTCCCGCGGCGGCGTAGCCGGCGGTGGCGAGCCAGGAGAGCAGGAGCCGGCCCCGGTAGGGGCGCGTATAGGCGAAGAGCCGAAGGAAGTAGCGTCCTTCCTCGCGGGCCGACGAAACCGCCTCCCGGAGCTTGGGGCCCCAGGTCCGGGTCTTGCGGACCGGGGCGGGACGGGTCACCCGGTCGACGGGGGGAATCGCGGGAAGCGCGATGGTCTCATCTCCTTGCGGACAGGCGATTTAGCAGCCAGGGGCGAACGGATAAGTATACACGATTCAGTCCACAAGCCGGTACTTTACGAGCGTCCAGAGTGCCGGGAAGCCGTCCCGCCAAGTGATCTTCTTTCCCTCCGAGTAATCCCGGCCTTCGTAGGTGATCGGCACCTCGTAGACCCGGGCCCCGCGCTTGAAGAGCTTTGCCGTGATCTCGGGCTCGATCCCGAACCGCTCGCTCTTCAGGGGAAGGCTTTTCAGGAGGTCCGCCCGGATCGCCTTGAAGCAGGTCTCCATGTCCGTCAGGGTCGTGTTGTAGAGGACGTTGGTCACGAGGTTGAGGAACAGGTTCGCGAGGTAGTGCGTGAAGAGGAAGCAGCGGTGCCGCCCGATGAAGCGGCTGCCGAAGACGGCGTCCGCCTTGCCCCTCACGATCAGGTCGAGCAGGTCGGGGTACTCCTCGGGGCTGTATTCCAGGTCGGCGTCCTGGACGACGATCACGTCCCCCGAAGCCTCGGCGATCCCCCGGCGCACCGCCGCCCCTTTTCCCCGGTTTCGCTCCTGCCGGAGCAGCTTGAAGGCCCGCTCCGCGGAGAGCCGCTCCAGCACCTCACGGCTGCCGTCCGTCGAGGCGTCGTCCACCGCGATCAGCTCGATGCGCAGGGGGAGCCCGAGCACGCGGCGGACCATCTCCTCCACCGTCGCCTTCTCGTTATAGACCGGCATCACCACCGTGAGGAGGGGATCCACGAGCGGCGTGCGGGGGCCCCGGCTCATCGCGTGGCCCCGTAGCCTTGCGGGTGGTCCCGCCGCCAGCGCACCGCGGAACCCACGATGTCGTGGAGGTCCGGGTGCCGTGGGCGGAAGCCCAGCTCACGCCGGATCTTCTCCGCGGAGGCGACCAGCCGGGGTGGGTCCCCCGGCCGCCGCGGCCCCACGATCGCCGGCACCTTCACCCCCGCCACCCCTTCCACGGCGGCCAGCACCTCGCGCACCGAGTGCCCGCTCCCGCTCCCGAGGTTGTAGAAGCGGAAGGGCTCGCCGTCCTCCAGGGCCTGAAGGGCCAGCACGTGCGCGATCGCGAGGTCCTGCACGTGGATGTAGTCACGGATGCAGGTGCCGTCAGGGGTGTCGTAGTCGTCCCCGAACACGGTGAGCGAGGGCCGGCGGCCCAGGGCGGCGTCGATGGCGAGGGGGATGAGATGGATCTCGGGGTCGTGCTGCTCGCCCAGCGAGCCGTCCGGATGGCAGCCGGCCGCGTTGAAGTACCGGAGGGCCACCGCGCGCAGCACGTCTGCGGCCGCGAGGTCCCGCAGCGCATGCTCGAAGGCCCGCTTGCTCTGGCCGTAGGGGTTGATCGGCTCCTGGGGGTGCGTCTCGTTGATCGGCACCCGCACCGGCACTCCGTAGGTCGCGCAGGTGGAGCTGAAGATGATCTTGCGTACGCCCGCCTCCACCATGGCCGCGAGGAGCCCCACCCCTTTCTGGACGTTGATCCGCCAGTATTTCAGCGGCTGGCGCACCGACTCTCCCACGTCCAGCACGCCCGCGAAATGGACGACCGCCTCCACCCCGCGGAGCGCCTCGCGAAGGACCGCCCGGTCACCGAGGTCGCCCGCGAAGAGGCGAGCTCCCTCCGGGACCGCCGCCCGGTGGCCGGCCGACAGGTCGTCGAGGATCGCCACCTCGTGACCCGCGTCGCGGAACTCCCGCACCGCGTGGCTGCCGATGTAGCCGGCCCCCCCGGTGACGAGCACCTTCACCGCTGGCCGATTCCCTCGTAGTAGAAGCCCATCTCGCGCAGGCTCCGCGGGTTGTAGATGTTGCGGCCGTCGAAGATGGCGGGCCGCCGCATGAGCGACTTGATCTTCTTGAAGTCCGGCTCGCGGAACTCGTTCCACTCCGTGACCACGGCCAGCGCGTCCGCCCCCTCCACCGCGTCGTAGCTGCGGTCGCAGATGGTGATCCGGTCGCCGAAGTGGCGCCGGGCCCCGCGGCCCGCTTCGGGATCGTACGCGGTGACGGTGGCGCCTCCCGCGAGCAGCCCCTCGATGATCGCGGCCGCGGGGGCCTCCCTCATGTCGTCGGTCTTGGGCTTGAAGGCGAGCCCCCAGATGGCCACCCGCTTTCCCGGGAGCCCCCCGAGGTGGGCGGCGATGCGCGGCACCACGATCCGCTTCTGCTGCTCGTTGGTCCGATCGACCGCCCCCACGAGGCTCAGCTCGAGCCCGGCCTCCTCGCCCATGCGAATGAGGGCCTTCACATCCTTGGGAAAGCAGGAACCCCCGTATCCGACCCCCGGGAAGAGGAAGGACTGGCCGATGCGCGAGTCGGTGCCCATGCCGAGGCGGATCAGGCGCACGTTGGCCCCCACTTTGTCGCAGTAGTTCGCCATCTCGTTCATGAACGAGATGCGGGCGGCGAGCATGGCGTTGGCCGCGTACTTCGTCAGCTCGGCCGAGGCGTGGTCCATCACCAGGATCGGGTTCCCGGTGCGGACGAATGGCTCGTAGAGGGTCCGCATGATGGTCTCGACCTTGGGGTCGTCGATGCCGATGACCACGCGGTCGGGCTTCAGGAAGTCGTCGACCGCCGTGCCCTCCTTGAGGAACTCGGGGTTCGAGACCACCGCGAACGGGTGCCGGGTGAGGGAGCCGATGACCTGGCGCACCTTGGCCGCGGTCCCCACGGGCACGGTGGACTTGTTGACCACGACCTTGTAGCCGTTCATGGCCCGCCCGATGCCGCGCGCCACCTCGAGCACGTGCGAGAGATCGGCCGACCCGTCCTCGTCCTGCGGCGTGCCCACCGCGATGAACAGCACGTCGGCGGCCCTCACCGAGGCCGGGAGGTCGGTGGTGAAGGTCAGCCGCTCGGCCGCCACGTTGCGCGGCACCATCTCGTTGAGCCCCGGCTCGTAGATCGGGATCTCACCGCCGCGGAGCGCGTCCACCTTGGCCCGGTCCGCGTCCACGCAGACGACCGTGTTGCCGTTCTCGGCCAGGCACGCTCCGACCACCAGGCCCACGTAGCCGGTGCCGACCACCCCGATGTTCATTCAGCGACCCCCAATTGTTCTCGACCCCCCCTCCTATCCTCCCCCACGTTGGGGGGAGGGAAGGCGGTGACACGTCTGGCTCCGCGTTTTCACTCCTCCGTCCTCGGGCGCTCGGGACTCGGGATGCGCGCGACCCGTGAGGGTAGCATAGGAGGGCCGGCGGCCGAACCCTGTTATCATGAAGCGCCTCATGAACTTCGGCCTGGATCTGCGCCCCTCGCTCGCGCGGCCAACCGGCGCGGGAGCTTACGTCCTCGCCCTGGCGCAGTGTCTTCCCGGGCTCGCCCCTTCCGACCGCTTCTATTTTTTCTCCGCCTCGCTCAAAGACCGCTATCCCAGGGACCACTGGCCGGCGAACGTCACCCTCGTCGACCGGCGCCTCCCCGTCCGGGGCCTCAACCTCGCCTGGAACCGCTTCGGGTGGCCACCCCTCGACCGGCTCGTGGGAGCGCCCCTCGACCTCGTCCATTCGGCGCATCCCCTCATCGTGCCGGCGCGCCGGGCCCGGCTGGTCGTTACCGTCCACGATCTCTTCTTCCTCAAGCACCCCGAGCTGACGGGCGCCGAGATCCGCCGTGACTACGTACCCCTGGTCCGCGACCACGTGAAGCGCGCGGACGGGGTGGTCTGCGGCTCGCAATACACCGCCTCCGAGCTGCGGCGGCTGCTCGACGTGCCCCCCGAGAAGATCGCGGTCACCCCCTATGGAGTGGATCCCATCTATCGCGCCCCCATGCCCCGGGAGGAAGTGGACGCGGTCCTGGCCCACCATCTCCTGCCGCGGGGAGCGCTGCTCTACGTGGGCAGCCAGGAGGAGCGCAAGAACCTGGTCACGCTCGTGATGGCCTACATGGGCCTCGCCCGCAAGCGCCATTCGATCCCGCCCCTCGTGCTCGTGGGGCCGGGCTCCGACTGGGCCCAGGGGGGGACCATCTCCGGGCCCCAGATCCGCGCCACCGGCTATCTCGAGACCCGCGAGATCCGGGCCCTCATGGCCGCCTCGTCCCTGCTGGTGCTGCCGTCGCTCGAGGAAGGGTTCGGCCTGCCGGTGGCCGAGGCCATGGCCGCGGGGCTGCCCGTGGTCTGCTCCCGTGGCTCGGCCCTCGAGGAGGTGGCGGACGGAGCGGCCACCCTGGTGGATCCGCGCGACGCGGGGTCGATCGCGAGCGGGATCGAGCGGGTCCTCGACGACGACGCGCGGGCCGAGGCCCAGCGCCGGCGGGGCCTCGAGAAGAGCCGTCGCTTCGACTGGAACGAGACGGCGGCGGGAACCCTGGCGTTCTATCGGGAGATCCTTGGGCGCTAGCGACGGCCCGCCCACGCGCCCGCTCGTGGTCGGGATCGACGCCCGCGAGCTCCAGGACAAGCCCACCGGCACCGGCCGGTACCTGCGCAGCCTCCTTCGCGTGTGGATACGCGACAGCCCGGATCGTTTCGTCGCCTACTTCAGCGGGCCGGCCCCGGACGATCCGGTGGTCGTCCACCCGCGGGTCCGCCCCCGGCCGATCGGAGAGCGGCGGGTGCCGCGCGTCGTCTGGGAGGAGCTGCGCCTGCCCCCGGCGGTGCGAGCCGACGCGATCGAGGTGTTCTTCTCGCCCGCCTACACGTGCCCGCTCCGGCTCCGCCTCCCGCGCGTGACCGCGGTCCACGATCTCGCCTACTTCTCCTGCCCCGAAGACTTCGGCCTCGCCCACGCCCTGCGCCGGCGCGTGATGGTGGCTCTCAGCCTCCACGCCTCGCGCCGGATCCTGGCCTGCTCCGACTTCACGCGGCGCGAGATCGTCGCGCGCTTTCCGGCCCTGGCGGACCGGGTCGTCCACGTGCCCCTCGGCCGCGACGACGACCTGGCCGCGGCGCCCGCCCGTCAGGACGCCCGCCGGCGCCTGGGGGTCGCGGGTCCCTTCGTGATCACGGTCGGCAGCGTGTTCAACCGCCGCTGCATCCCGGAGCTTCTCCGGGCCATGGCACTCCTGCGCGCCCGCCATCCGGGCCTGGTCCTGGACGTGGCGGGGGACAATCGCACGACCCCGCGCCTCGACCTGGCCCGCGTCGCGCGCGGCCTCGGCCTCGAGACCCGGGTGCGTTTTTCCGGCTTCGTCGACGAAGCCGGCCTGGTCGACCGGTACGCGGCCGCCGACGCCGCCGTCTTCCTATCGGAGTACGAGGGCTTCGGCCTGCCGGCCCTCGAGGCGGCCTCCCGCGGGGTGCCCCTCGTGGTGAGCCGCCGGCCGGCGCTCAGCGAGGTCGTGGGCGAGGCGGCCCTCCTCGTGGATCCCCGGAACGAGCGCGAGATCGCGGCCGCCCTCCACCTCTTGCTCGCGGACCCCGGGTTGCGGCGGCGCCAGGTCGAGCGCGGGCTCACCGTCGCCGCGCGCTACTCCTGGACGCGGACCGCGATCCTCACCCGGCACGCCTTGGCCACGGCGGCCGCTCCGTGACCGGACCGTTCCAGGGCGGGCCGGATCCGCCGAAGGTCTCGGCCATCCTGGTGTCGCACAACACGCGCGACGACCTTCTCCGGTGTCTGGCCTCCCTGGCCGCTCACGTCCACCTGCCCCTCGAGGTGGTGGTCGTCGACAACGCGAGCGCGGACGGCTCCGTCGAAGCCGTGCGGTGGGCCTACCCCACCGCACGCGTCCTCGAGAGCCCCGCCAACCGGGGCTTCTCGACCGCGAACAACGCCGGCATTCGGGCGTCCGCGGGTCCCCAGGTGCTCGTTCTCAACAGCGACGCCCAGCTCACGGCAGGCGCGGTCGAGACGATGTCCGGCCTCCTCGACGCGCGGTCCGAGGTCGGGGTGGTCGGTCCCCGGACCCGCAACCCGGACGGAACCGTCCAGCTCTCCTTCGGTCCCGACCTGACGCCGCTCTCCGAGTGGCGCCAGCGGTCGCTGGTCCTCGGAGTCCGCGCGCGCCGGCCCGAGGCCCTGGGGGAGGCCGAGAGGCGTGCATCCCGGGAGCACGAGCCCGACTGGGTCTCCGGCTCGTGCTTCCTGGCGCGCCGGGTGGCCCTCGAGGCCGTGGGGGGATTCGACGAAGGCTTCTTCCTGTACGAGGAGGACGCGGACCTCTGCCGACGCCTCCGGGGAGCCGGCTGGCGCGTCCTCTACACCCCCGCCGCCGAGGTCCGGCACGTCCTGGGCCGAAGCGCGGCCCAGGCCCCCGCCCGCGCCCGCCAGGAATACCGCCGGAGCCACCTGCGGTACTACCGGAAGCACAACGGGCCGTTGCTCACGGCCCTTCTGCGAGCCTATCTGGCCGTGACCGGCGGGCTGGGGGGCTGAGTCGAGCCCTGGGCGGGCGCGCTTTGGTGCTTGCCACTGCCCGCGATGCATCCGTAACATCTGGTCCCAGGAGATCCCGGGGCAATCGTTCCGGCGGTGGGCGCGCAGTCTTCCACCCTCGTGAACGGGCGGGGGTCGATCAACGTGACCTTTTCCGGGCGATCCCGGGCCCGTGCCGCTCTCCTTCGTGCTGGTCGATCACGACCGGGAGATGCGGTTTATCCGTACGGACCTGGGCGTTGCGGCGGGCGTGGCGAAGCTGCAATAGCCCCTCGCCTCGGCCCTCCAGGCAGTGAAGGGGACCCTTGGCCGCGCTCCGTTTTCCTTTGCTCGGAGCGCGGTCGGCGTGCTATCGTTGAAGCGCAGCTTGAGCGACGCGTCGGTGATGCCCAGGCGAATCGGCAAGGGGGACGGTCTTCTGAGCACGGTGGGGCCCGGTGAAGGTCGCGATCGACGCGCGAAAGTGGCGGGACTACGGGATCGGCACGTATGTCCGCAATCTCGTCCGCCATCTCG
>WNGG01005508.1_pt1 | contig 14096 bp, 11 predicted proteins | sample 5400661 | NCBI WGS metagenome assembly WNGG01 (sample SAMN13153372, study PRJNA577476) | soil metagenome | isolation source: 100 cm soil or saprolite under Garry oak tree replicate 1 | place: USA:California | collected 2016-06-15
CCCCGTTGCGACGACCCATTGAACCGAAGACCCTCAAAAGCACAGGAACAGGCACAGGGTGCCCTCGCACCTTACCGGCAGGAAAGCAAGGACGGCCCAGTCAGCGCCGAGTGTGCCCGGATGCTGGCCGAAGCCTTGGAAGCCCTGCTCTTTGACCCGGCAAGCATCACGCTCTGAGCTGCTTGGCCTCTTCGTCCCGGCGCGGTCGCGGGCGGTGCGGTAGATTACGGCGCTATGGCTGAATCAGGCGAGAGTGATGGGCCCGTCACACCGGATGGGCTGCCCGTAACAACTGCTGCGTTGGAGCAGACCACGACACCCGCTTCCGAGGAGATATTGCCACCGCCCACTGACCAAGCGTGGCTGCAAACGGATGAGATCCGCGGGAGCCAGCCGAGCCCCGACGACAAACGCTTGATCTGGCGTACTCAGCGGAAAGATCATGGTAGCTGAGCAGGGGAAGACCTACTCGACCTTTATCGAAAGTGAACTCAAGGCCGAGCGCGATAGACGGACCTCTGTCGACGCGAAGGGACTCAACGTAGTAACCACGTCCGCGAGTCTGACCACTCTTCTGGTGGCGATTGGAGCTTTCGTAACCGGCCGTGGAGCTATCGTGATTCCACATAAGTCGATACCACCGATTATTGGCACGTTGGCAGCATTCGTCCTGGCGGCAATTCTTAGCATCTTCGCGATGCGCTGGACGGCTATACCAAATTAGCACTCCTAGAACGCTGGCCGAGATGCTCGGAGGCCACTGGCGGGACAACGAAGTTGACGCACGAAATAACGTATCCGTATTGAACGTCAAGACAATCGATTCATTGCAGCAGGGGAACAACTGCAAAGTGCGGCCGATCCTCGCCGCAGTAGTCGCACAAGTTATCGGTCTGGTTGCTTTGAGTTATGCGGTATGGACGATTCTAGAAGCACATGCGTAAAAGCGGGCGGCTCTTACGCTGGGCAAGCCGTTTGGGCGCGTTCAACGAGTGCTGGAACGAGTGCGTCGGGGAACACCGGGGACAGGCCAGCCACACATCAAGATCCGCACGCTGGCCCCCTCGATGCGAACTACCGGCAGGGTGGTCAGGCACGGTCGTTCACGCAAGTGCCTTGTACGAACGGGTCTGCCCGGAACCGTTCCACGGCAGTGCGGTTGCTGGCGGCGTGCTTCGAGCGCGGCGCGGTCACCGCCTGCTTCGTGGCCGCCCCGGAGTTCCGGGTGATCCGAGGTGATCGAGACCCTGCTGGCCCCGTATGAGGAACAGCTGCAGCAGGCCGAGTCGATGCCCGGCTGGGGGCGCCGGGCCGCCCAGGACGCCCTCGCCGAGACCGGCACCGACATGACCCGGTTCCCCACCGGCGCCCACCTGGCCTCCTGGGCCGGGCGCACCCCGCTGGACAACTCCTCCGGCAAACGCAAGGGGAACGCCAAGTCCAAGCGGCTGTCCCGCCGCCGCGGCAAAGCTAAAGCCCTGGTCGCGGTCGGCAACACCCAGCTGAAGGTCTACCACAAGCTGCTGTCCAGCCCGGGCATGCGCTACACCGACCTCGGTCCGGACTACTACGAACGCCAGGCCAGCACCCGCCGGCAGATCGCCCACCACATCAGCAAGCTCGGCGCCCTCGGCTTCGAGGTCACCCTCTGCCGCCCCCCCGAACCACACCCCGACCCCGGCCAGGCAGCCAGCACCCAGGCCGCCTGACCACCCGACCCATCACCGGCGGGCCAGCGAGCCGGCTCCGCCGGCGCTGCCGCGCGCCCGCTGAGGTCCTTTTTTCGGGTTAGGAACTGAAGCACCCGGCGGATGGCGGTGCTGCGCCGGTCGGCGAGCGTCCGGATGTCGGCCTCGGGGAAGAGAGCTTCCGCACCGACCCAGGCCAGCAGAATCCGCAGGGTCCTGGCCCCCGTGTTCCGGGTGGTCGGGTTCCAGCCTTGCGCCCCGGGCGTGCTGTTGGAACTCCTCCAGCAGGGCCTTGGCGCCAGGAGTGAGGGCGGGCGGCTGGCCCTCACAGACGGCGAGGCAGGTCCAGTCGCACCGACTCCGTGGTTCCGTGCGGGTGGGTGCTGCTCGTGCGGGGGCGCTGGCGCCGTCACCGGTACCGGCACCCGCCCGGAGACTGGCGGGTCCTCGGCACTGGGGCACCGGTGACGCGCGGTCGTGCCGTAGGCGCACGAGCACTCTCTCGGCGGCCCGGCGCCTACGGACACGCCAGGGCAAGCCGAAGTTCGCAGCGGGTGTTTCCATACAGATTCGTGCCTGCGGACTCTGCTCGTGCAGCCTGACGTGACGGGGTCGGTCGGTGCCCAGTTCGCGCAAGGGTAGCAGCGCATCAGCCGCCGGTGGGCGTCCTCCCGGCCGGGGTCGCGCTCGATGATTCGCTGGCACAGCGCCTTTCCGGATCCCAGGGCAGCGACGCGCCCGGGCCACCGGCCCTTGCCGTGCGGGAAGGCGGGTCGGCCGGGGCGGCTTTCAGCGTCGTCTTCATGGGAATGGGTGACCGGCTGGCGAATTACCAGCGGGTCCTGGCCGCGGTGCACCACATCTGCGACCCGGTGCGGGACGGGTTCGAGATCTCGCAACGCAGCGTCACGGTCTCCACGGTGGGCATCGTGCCGGCTGATTTACCGCCGCGCCGCCGAGGGCCACTGGCGGAGCCGCTGCACGCGCTCCGACGACGAATTACGCGATGAACCGGTGCCGGTGAACACCGGTGGAAGGTGGCGGTGTTGTTGCGGCCGCGCGGCACCATGCCGAGCGCCGGGCGGCGCATTGGGGCGGAATCCGCCCTGACCCGCGACGTGAACGACCAGCCGTGGCAGGCCGACGCGCTCGGCGGGCTTCTCTACCGCGCCCTCGGCGGGCTTGTCTGCCGCGCCCTTGGCCCGCTGGTCCATGTGAACGGCCCGCCTTATGCCGCTGAATGGCTCTTCCCCCTGGCTCTCGCGCAGGCCGCTGTACGCGAACGATGACGGAGCGTTATGGGTCGGCGACAATTAGATGACAACTTACGGCATGCAAGTTAAAAACAACGTAAGAGACAGTAACCCATAAGTCACAGTTGAGCGTCATACTCCTATCGGGTTCGTGTCTTAACCGCACGCAACGGTTACAATCGGGCACAACCCAGCGCCGATGACTCACGGTCATCACAGGGGGGAACCTGCGTGGGCTCCCACCACCCGGGCCAGCCAGGCTGAGCCCAACGACAGTCTGTAGGTTTCGTGGCCCGGAGGTGAGAGTAGGCAAGACCGCGATCGTAGGGGCGAAGCCAGGCTCGGACTTACCCGTGGCGCGGGCTAGCGATTCCTTGCATGCCCATACTTGTGCGCCCCGGCCTGTCATTTTCTGATGCGCACAGGTTGCCGCTGGTGGCTGAGGGTTGCCCCGAAACAGAAGACGTTGTGCAAACAACGGCCTGAAACCCGCCACGAACGTTCTGAAGCAGGCTAGTCAAGCAGGGGATCCGCGTGCATGCCGACCGTAAGCCGCATGTCAATAACGATGATCACGCACCATGGCTACTGAACGACATATTGCAACGTAATTCTTTGGGTGCGCAGCAGTGCGCGCTGATGGATGCAGATGCGCCCCAGGGCGCGCTGGTAGATCTCAACGAGGCCGCAAGCCAGGCAGCGCCACGCATTTCCATCATCGTGCCCACCCGCAATGAGGAACTGAACGTCGGACCACTGCTGCAGCAACTAGTGATGGCGTTCGATCCCGCCGACGCCGAACTCGTGGTTGTCGATGACAGCGACGACGCGACGCCGCAGGTGCTCGCCGATGGCGCCGCTACCTACACACTGCCCGTTCGGTTGCTCCACCGCCCACCCGGCGCCAGGCCGGGCGGCCTGAGCGGTGCGGTGCTGGCGGGCGCCCGGCTTGCCCGGGGGACCCGGGTCCTAGTCATGGACGCCGACCTCCAGCATCCCCCGCAGACCGCCGCCATGATGGCGGAGGTGGCAATGCGGCACGATGTGGACATCGTTGTCGGCACCCGGTATGCGGGCAGCGCATCGTCAAATGGCCTGGCCAACGTGGGCCGCAGCCTCGTATCGACGCGGGCGACCAGGCTCGCAAAGAGCCTTTTCCCACGCCGGCTGGCGATGGTCAGCGATCCTCTCAGCGGGCTGTTCGCGTTCCGCCGGGACTGCGTGAATCTCGACAGGCTCAAGCCGGTCGGCTTCAAAATCTTGCTCGAGATCTTGGTGCGGACTCCGGCCGCCAGTGTCGCGGAGGTGACCTACTGCTTCGGGCCCCGGCATGCGGGCGAATCCAAGGCTTCCTTCCGGCAGGGCCTTACTTACCTGCGGCACCTTGGCAGGCTGCGCCGCTCCCGCCTGGCCGGGCAACTTCGCGAGGGCCCGTCCACCCGGGGCGAGCGCATCGGCCAGGCTGTCCGGTTCTTCGCTTTCGGTTTGGTGGGGCTCACCGGCGTCGGCGTGAACACCGCTGCTCTGTGGTTCTTTTACCGGGCGCTTGGCTGGAACCACCTGGTCGGCGCCTCGCTGGCAACCCAGGTTTCCACCACCTGGAATTTCGTCCTTGTCGACAGCCTGATTTACCGCAAGCGCGCACACGGGACGCACACCGGCCGGGCGATCCGCTTCCTCTTGATGAACAACCTGCTGCTGCTCGGGCGGTTGCCGGTACTTCAATGGCTTGTGGTGGCGGGCATGGGAGTGCTCTCCGCCAACGCGGTGACGCTGGTCCTGCTATTCCTGGTCCGCTTTCTCGTCAGCGACCGGGCGATTTTCGGCTCGAAGGCAGCCCAAAAGTCGCGCGATCCGGTACGGATCCTCGTTGACCTTACCGATGCCGATTCAGGTAACGGTGTCGTGGGGCTGGGGCAGGTCTCACCGGCCCGCAAGCGCTCCCGTTACCTGACCTATCGCTACGACATCGCCGGCGTGATCACCATCGGTTCCCAGATCAGGCTCCCAGAGCTTGAGTTCTTCCGCGCCCAGTGGGTTGCCGATGATGAGGTCGACATCGCGGTGCGGGTGGGCGACGTGGGACGGCGCACTCCGCAAAAGCGTGCGGCCATGACCGAGTACGTCGATCCCGCGGGCATCAGGTATGAAGAGCATCTCGGCCGGTTTGGCGCCAACTTCAGCGTCCACCTGGGAGAGCCCATCATGGTCGAGGTCGGGCCCTTGCTGGCCCGCTCATGCCACGTCGTGTACACCAACATCATCGAGCCCCTGCTGCGGTTCCTAATGGTCAGAAGAGGCCGCATGCTGCTGCATTCGGCATGTGTCGAGGTGGCAGGCGTCGGCGTGATGCTGTCCGCGCTGACCGACACTGGGAAGACCGGTACCGTGCTCCGCCTGCTCCGTGAGCATGGAGGGCGGTTCCTTTCCGACGACATGACCGTCATCGACGCGCACGGCAACGCGTGGTGTTTTCCCAAGCCGCTCACCATTAGCGCGCACACGCTGCGGGCGGTGTCCGCTGATGACCTCACCAGGTCCGAGTGGCGAAAGCTACAGTTCCAGAGCCGCCTGCACTCGAAAGGCGGCCGTTCGATCGGAATGGCGCTGGCCCGGTTCAACCTGCCGATCATGGGCCTGAACGCCATAACCCAGATGCTCATCCCGCCCCCCAAATACAGTGTGGACAGACTGGTCCCGTGCCGTATGGCCAGTTCCACGCGGGTCAGCGAACTGTTCATCATCGAGCGGGGGCAACCCCGCCTGGCCGACCTGCACCATGAGGCCGCCCTGCAGCAGCTGATCACCAACACGGATGACGCCTACGGCTTCCCGCCCTTCCGGTACCTGGCCCCTGCCATCGCCCTCGACGGCCACGACTATCAGCGTCTGCGCCAGGCCGAACGGGACATCCTCGCCCGTTTCCTGCACCAGGTGCGAATCCGGACGCTGGCCTCAGACACGTTCGGGTGGGCCGACCAGATACCAGGCCTTATTAGCAAGCCCGCCTTCGATGTCTGGAGTCCCCGAACCCGCAACGAGCATGCCGAGTCGGATTTCTGGCCGCAATGGCAAGGTGCTCTCGCGCACAGGAGACGCCAAGAATCGCGCTCCTCCGCCCATCACGTGCCCGGCTCCGGCAATGGCCTTGGTCCCGGCTCCGGTAACGGTCACGTGCCCGGCTCCGGTAACGGCCAAACCGGTAACGGTCACGTGGCTGGTCCCGGTAACGGCCATGTCCCCGGTCCCGGTAACGGTCACTCCCCCCGGCCCGCTGATCAACCCGCTACAGCTTCTGAGAGAGCTACGTGAAGTCACCTCGCATCTTGCGCGCGACAGCCAAGCGGAGACTGCCGCATGCACAACGACGGGTATTTGTGATGCTGGTGCTTGGCATACTCATGCCTGCGTGGGTTGCTGCGTGCGGGCGGGGGTCGGCCTCGACCGCGCACGTGGGCACCGTCTTCGTGGCCGCGGCCGGTGATATTGCGTGCGGCCCGACGGATGTGCCGGAGGCGCACGGTCTCACCTGCCGTCAGATGGCGACTAGCGATCTGGTGCTGAGGCTTCATCCGACGGCAGTGCTGGTCCTTGGTGACAATCAGTATCCTGTTGGCAGGGACAGGAGCTACGGCCTCTTCTACGCCCCAAGCTGGGGGCGGTTTAAGGCGATCAGTCATCCGGTGCCGGGGAATCATGAGTACCTAAGCCAGGGAGCCGATGGCTACTACAGCTATTTTGGCGGCGCCGCAGGTGTGCCCAGCCGTGGCTACTACAGCTTCAACCTGGGCGCATGGCATCTGATCGCGCTGAATGGTAACTGCGCTTTCGTCGGGGGTTGTTTCAGCGGATCCCCGGAGGAGAGGTGGCTGGCGGCAGACCTGCGGAATCATCCTTCTGTGTGCACGCTGGCGTATTGGCATCAGCCCCGCTTCAGCTCCGGCCAGAATGGCAACAGCCCGGCCTACGGTACGTTCTGGCGGGATCTGGTTGCCGCGCGTGCGGACGTGGTTCTCAACGGCCACGACCACGATTACGAACGTTTCGCTCCGCAGGATCCGTCCGGCCGTGCCGACCCGTCGGGCCTGCGCGAATTTGTCGTCGGGACCGGCGGCAAGAATCACTATCACTTCAAGGCTATTCAGCCGAACAGTGTCGTCCGGAATGACACAGCATTTGGTGTGCTGGCACTGACCCTTCGCCCGCATAGTTACAGCTGGCGGTTTGATTCTGTCGCAGGATCGTCTTTCCAAGACTCCGGTAGGGGCCAATGTCACTCATGAAGGGCTGGAAACTGGTTTCTGGTCGGCCACTAATGAAGGCGGGCACACCCGCTTTCCCCGCTGTCGTCCTTGTCGCCCAGTCGGCAGGGCAACTGACCGCGTCTGACGATCAGCTGGCCATTGACCTACCCGAGGCCAAAAGGAAACGGCTTGACGTGCCGCTGATCGCGATCATGGGGATCGCTGCTTTCCTGCGCCTGTGGGGCCTTGGCTGGGTGGGGCTGCGTGGGGATGAGGCAGTTTATGCTGGGCAGGCCGCCGTCCTGGCCGGTGCCAGGGGCTTTAGTCGCTATTTCATCTTGATTGGCCGCGGGAATTCCAACTTCCTGCTGTTTCAGGAGGTCCTCTCGCTGGTCTACCGGGTGACCGGCGTGGGTGATGTGACCGCGCGCGTTGTGGCCGCTTCCTTCAGCATCCTGACTGTGCTGGTCACTTACTGGATCGCCGCAACGCTCTTTGGCCGGCGCAGCGCGCTATTGTCGGCGCTACTGCTGGCAGTCAGTGCCTATTCCGTCTCACTCGGCCGCCTGGCCCTGCTGGATTCTGGGCTCACATTTTGGTTCTGCGCCGCCATACTGTGCGCGGTGAAGTGGATCTCCACCAGGCACAGCGGCTGGCTTTATGGCTTTGCCGCCTGCGCCGCCCTGACGCTGCAGGCGAAGATCCCAGGCGGGCTGGTGTTGCTGGTGCTGGTGGGTTACCTGCTGCTCTCGCGGTCCCGGCATGAACTCAACCTGCGCCGCCTGCTTATTGCGGCAGCGGCGTTCATCGCCGCGCTTACCCCGGCAATCGTGCAGCTGGCAGTCAATGGGCACCTTTTCTTGGAGTTCTTGTCAACCAGCGTGCGGCGCGCGAGCGATATTCCCTGGTTTTACTACGGCCAGGTCCTAGTGTCCTATGAGGGCGCGCTGATCCTCGCGCTGTGGATCACAGGTATCGCTTTCGCAATCGGCCGGCGCTCGCGGGCCGACGGGATGCTGCTGTTGTGGCTGGCCGCGGTCATTGGATTCTACCAGGTTTACCCGCTGAAAGCGTTCAACTACCTGCTGCCAGCCATTCCGGCGTTGTCCATCCTGTCCGGCAGGGCACTGGGTGCTTTGCTGCAATGGCTGGATGAGCACCTCACGGCCCAATGGGTGCGTCAGCACCTCAGGGTGCAGTGGCTGGGTGAGCACATCCAGCTGCAGCGGGCGGGTGAGCGCGCCAGCCTGCAATGGGTACGTGAGCACGCCGGATGGCTTCGGGCACACCCACTGCGGATGCGTTCAGCCGGTGTGCTATCGCTTCTGGTGGTCGTAACCGCCGTGCCGTACCTGCAGACTGTGTTGCGGGACAGCAGCTTCGTCGGGCTGAAAGAAGCGGCAGTGTGGGTGCGGGCTAAAACACCGCCAGGTGCGGGCGTCATGACGATTTCGCATGGATCTGCCCAGTATGTGTTTGAGTTCTACGCTCACCGCAATGCTTACCCGTTCGGCCGCTTCAACCTCGCTACCGTGATGCCGGGCGGGCGGATCATCCAGGCTGCAGCGCCAACCCCTGGGGCACGGACTCCGCGGGACTGGATAAACCGCTGGCCGCCCCGGCTAATCGCCAGCGGACAGGTCTCCTACCTTGTCTATTACACCACCGCCGCAGACGATCCACCGGAAGAAAGCCAAGTCGTTAACACCTCCACACAGCGCCAGTTCCGGCTGCTCATCGAACGGTACGGTGGCCAACTGGTACATACTGTTTATTACCATCACGAGGGGCGTGCCTGGATCTACAGGCTTACGGCCAGGCTGCCGCGTCCTGCCTTGTCGTTCACCCTACGCGGTGCCACGCTTACGCTGCACGGGGCCGGGTTCACCGAAGGTGCTGCGCTAACCGCCACATACAACGGCAAGCAGGTGGCACGCGGGCGCGCCGATGGGGCCGGCAAGGCGACGCTTGCGCTGACGCTCCCTGCCCGCAGACGCCCCCGGTACCTTACCGTCGTCACCGACTCAGCCGGCCGGTACGCGTCGCTGGTAGTGCCCCAGCCGCTGATCGGCTACAGCACCCAAAACGGGATGGGGACCGTCACCGGCGTCGGCTTCCGGCCAAACTCGTCGGTCACATTGACATACCACGGAGTGGTGCTGGCGCGCGGGAGGTCGGCTGGTGACGGCAGCTTGTTCCTGGCGTTCCCGGCACCCACGCGGACATTCCCACGCTGGCAGCTGGTGGCCAAAGATGCCGCTGGCAACTATGGGTCGATGAAGTTGCTGAGCCCTCAGCTGGCGGTCAGCATCTCAGGCAACTGGCTGACCGTCCACGGCTCCGGTTATCCGCCTGGCGAGCTGGTGACGGCCATCTACCACGGCCGGTTCATGACAAGCGCCCGAGCCAGCAGCGACGGATCCATTAGCCTGGCGTTCCGGCTGCCCGTCGGAGCACAGTCGCGGTGGCTGCTCTTCATTAGGGACACCGCCGGCCACTTCACCACGGTCATTCATCCCAGGAGCCAACGGTGACTGGCATCAAGCCACACGCGGCACGCCAGCCAATCCGCGCTGACCACCGCGGCGCACACCGGCTTGACCGCGTGCAGGCGGCACTCACACTCGCCGTGCTGGTCATCGCAGGCGGGGCCGCCCTGTATGCCCTTTTCGGCTCAGGAGGGGTGTTCCGCAGCTCCCCCAGCGCCCCCCGCTGGCGCCCGGGCGCCGCCGCCTGCCGCGCCGACCCACGGACGCACATCCATGACCCCGGCCGCCTAGAAGTGATCGCCAAATGCGCCACCGTCAGCGGCATCGTCCAGCAGGTTGCCTACAAGCCAAGCGACGGTGACTGGGAGGTGCTGGTCGCCGTCGATACGCCCTACCGGCGTTTCCTCACCCCAGCCGATCACGGCCTGCTGCCGGCTCGCGTCATACCCCCCGATCTGCCGCACGTGGCGCTGCCCGCCCTCGGTCAGCACGCCACCTTCTACGGAGCCTGGGTGATCAACAAGAACCTGCACGGCCGGGCCGAATTGCACCCGGTGTGGCGCATCACGGTACCCCATGCTTTCCCAGGTGGGCCCGCGGCTCGTCCGCCGCCTGGTCGGCTGGCGCTCACACTGACTGCCCCAGCCTCGGCTGCCGTGGGCGCACCTTTCACGATCCACGTACGCTGCCAGCTGATCACAGCCGGCAAAACCAGACCCGCAAGTCAGGTGCATCTGTTTATGGAAATCATCAATAGTCGCGGGGTGGGTGTGAGATGGAAGGCTGCCTCGACCAACTCGCTTGGTCATGCCGACCTTAGCCTGCTTGCGCTGGATGCACCTGGACGCTTCACCGTTCATATCTACGCCAGCAAGTCAGGGCGGTTCCACAACACCAGCCACAATCTCATAGTTCGGCGGACATGATGTCAAACCCACGCCCCAACGGGTCCGCCAGCAACCGGGAAACCGTGCATGTCAACTCGGCCTGGTGGCCAGAGGCTGCCCCGCAGCCAAGCGGTTCCGCGCAGCCAGGCGGTGCCCTGCGGCCACCCGAGTACCGGCCAAGTAGCGTCGGCGTGAGGCCTCCCCGTCGGCGGCGGCCCTGGCGGGGATGGCTGGCGCCGGCCGTGGCGCTGGCGGTGGCGGCCCCGGTCACCTGGTGGGCGCTCACCCGGCCCAGCAGCCCGGCCCCAAGCCGGGTTCCCGCGGTAACCACCATCCCGTTCTCACCCGTCGGCGATGCTTACGTGTCCTCAGTGCGCCCGGATGTGAATACAGGAAGCTCCCCCGTGCTGCGCACAGCGTCGCGGCCGAAGATCCTCAGTTACCTTACCTTTTCCGTGACCGGGCTGTCGGGCACGGTCACCTCGGCCAGGCTACGGCTCTGGGCGAATGTGGCCGACCTGCGCGGCGCCGCGGTGCATGCGGTCGATCACCCCTGGAGTGAGAACTCCATCAGCGCCGCAAACGCCCCCGCGCCCGGCCGCACGGTGTCGCTGACCGGCATGATCCCCGCTAAGGCGTGGGTAACAGTCGACATCAGCGCGCTGGTGGTGGGCAACGGGCCAGTGCGGGTGGCCATCACGCAGGTCGGCAGCGGCAGCGGGCAGTTCGACAGCAGGGAAGGCGCACATCTACCGGAACTGGTGGTCCAGACGAGTTCCCGCGCGCTGTCGGTCCGATCACCCGCGGACATGCTGAGTGACACCATCGCTAACGTGCCCAAGGCGACGGGGCGCCGCTACGAGGCTCGGGACGATCATGGGCGGAGCATGGATACCCTCAAGATCATCCGGCGGCCCGGCGGCGGCTACCTTGGCGTGTACCACAGCGGCCCGCAGGGAGCATTCCGCGTATATGTGGCGGAATCGCACGACCTGCTGCATTGGACATCCAAGGCGGAACTGGACCGCAACGCCTCCCAGCCCACCATTGCCGCGCTCCCCAACTCTGGATTCCTGCTCGCAGACGAGGAATCCGCCAACCATGCGGCCGGGTTGCCGACGCGATTGCGCTTCCGCTACTACCCAACTCTGGTTGGACTGCTTTCCGGTCGCGCGGTCCGGACACTCGTGGCACAGCATGCCATCGCGCCGCCGGGTGCCGGTGCGGAAGGAACACCGGACATCATGTCGGCGGTCCTGTCGCCTGACCTTGCCCACTCGCGTATCACCATCGGCTTCCACTACCGGCGGCCGAACGGCCTGGACCGGCCGGGGCTTGGTGTCCTGACTGATTTCTCCTCCTGGAGCGCCCGGCCGGATACTGACCTAGAGGCGGCGCTGCGCGCAGATGGTGTCTGGGGAAGGATCGGCGACCGGGATGCCATCACGTTCCTCGGTGCGCCGTTTGAGCTCATCGAGGCTCAGGTCGGCTCCGAACCCGCCTGGCACGTCTACCTCTACAACCAGAGAACCCGCCATGCTGTCTTGCTGCACACGCACACAAATCAAGGCAGCGGCAGTTTCGGCAACCCGACCATCACCAACCTGCGCACTCCCTCGGGCGCCATGGCTCTGGTGGTCACCCTCTTCCTCCCGCAGAGCCTGGCTCCGAGCGAGGAGGCAGGGGAACTCATCTACTACCGCACCTACAGCGTTAAGCACTAACCAGGGAGAACCGCCATGATCGAAACCTATCCTCGCGCCGGCACGCTCAGCAGGGGCGTACCTTTCCGGCCATCGTTGCAGCGCCGACCTTGCTTGAGATCTGACCAGGCAACCGGGGGGGGTACGTCCCCCGGTTCTCATCCACGGGTTTCAAGCATTGCTCGGCGCGGAATCACCACATAGAGGGGAGACATGAACATATCAAACGGCTGCGGGTCCGATGGAGACGCTGCTAGACGTCGTCCACGCAAGGGAACAGTTGCCTGCTCTGTGCTGCTGGCGGGGGTGTTCGTGCTTGCATCTGCGGCCGCAGCCCCCGCGCCTGCTAATGCGAGCACGGATCCCGAGCTAACCCGCTATCCGTATCTGACCGACGTCGTCGGATCTAACGCCACCGTCAACTTTGGCACTGACACATCGAAGATCTCGGCGGTCGTCAAGTGGGGGCAAGCAGGTGTTGAGTCGTGTGACGCACACACGACAGCGGCCACAAAGACCTTCATCAAGGTAAACGGCATCGGTGAATACCAGTGGAAGGCGCAGCTGTCACCGCTGCAGCCAGATACTACCTACTGCTACCGGCCTTACCTCGGAATATCCCAAATCGACTTGTTGGGCAGCGATCCGACGCCCCAATTCGCGACCCAGATTCCGGCCGGTTCCACCCAGCCGTTCTCCTTTGCCGTGATCGGGGACTGGGGGAAAACGTACTCCACCGGAAACCCCGACCAGGCTAATCTTATGCAACAAATAGCCGCCAGCGGCGCTCGCTTCATCGTCGGTACCGGTGACACCGGGTACCCGGCCGGAAGCCAAACCAGCTACGGCGACCTCCAGCAGACCGGGCAGGACATCAGCGCCGTATTCGGCCCCCAGTACTGGACGGTGGTGGGTAAGTCCATGCCGATGTTCAACGGCATTGGCAACCACGCTCCCACCAACACAGTCCTCATCAACTGGCCGTCAGACACCGTCACCGCAGCCTCCGGCGGGAGGTACCAGATGGACTCCTACTGCTGCATCGACGGGATAACTACCAAAAGTTATGCTTCAACCTGGTACGCATTCGACGAGGGTAACGCCCGGTTCTACCTCCTTGACGCTTCCTGGGATGGGGCGAACGTCGGAACGGGGAGCCAGTACCAAGACGACTACGACGCGCACTGGGCACCGGGCGCCCAGCAAGACGAATACACCTGGCTTCAGAATGACCTCGCCGCCCACCCTAGCGAACTGAAGTTCGCCATATTCCACTATCCGCTGCACTCAGACCAAAGCTCCCAGACGACCGATACCTATCTGGACGGGTCAGGGCACCTAGAGGGGTTGCTGAACCAATACCACGTGTCCATAGCGTTCAACGGTCACGCCCACATCTACCAGCGCAACACCGCAGTCCCCAACGGCATCATCAGCTACGTCACCGGCGGCGGAGGCGCCGCCCTGTCGAAAATAGGTGGGGCTGGCTGCTCGCCCACCGACGCGTACGGGATCGGCTGGAGCACCTCAAGTAACACCGGCAGCAGCTGCGGCAGCGCTCTTAGGCCAACATCACCAAGCCAGGTCTACCACTTCCTGCTGGTAACGGTGAACGGCAGAACCGTAACTGTTACCCCAACCGACGAAATGGGACGCACCTTCGATGTCCAGACCTATGGCTTCTGACCTGCGAGCGGATTACATGTGAGTCCGTCACTTGCTACGGGGCATTTCAGCTGCTGCTGCAGTAGTTGTACTGGGTTAACGGGCTTTATGGCACGGTCATGGCGGCTAGCCATCAGGCACTAGTCCGAGCTTGCCGTAACTTTTTG
>WNGG01009273.1_pt1 | contig 14096 bp, 12 predicted proteins | sample 5400661 | NCBI WGS metagenome assembly WNGG01 (sample SAMN13153372, study PRJNA577476) | soil metagenome | isolation source: 100 cm soil or saprolite under Garry oak tree replicate 1 | place: USA:California | collected 2016-06-15
GCGTTTCATCGCTGGCGCCCTTGAAAAGCAACCGAGATCCAGTTCGGTCGTGCTCGGAACGACGAGGCCCGGCGCATTGCTGTGCTCGAACCAAGCCGCCTAGACGAGGCGAGAAGTGACCAATCATGAGCCCGGGGGCGGGACGCGATGCGTCATGGGCGGATCTACCGCCTCGACTCGGCTCGGGACGAGTCGCCCAGTCCGAGCTGGCTTCGAGCGGCGGCAAGGGTGTTCGTCAATAGGTAAGCGATGGTCATCGGCCCCACGCCACCCGGCACCGGGGTGATGGCCCGGGCGCGCTCCGCCGCGGCCGCGAACTCCACGTCGCCCTTCAGCTTGCCGTCCGGAAGGCGGTTCATGCCGACGTCGATGACCGTCGCCCCGGTCTTGATCCACGAGCCCTTGATCAGCTCCGCCCGGCCGATCGCAGCGACGATCACGTCGGCGCGGGCCACCTCGGCGGCGAGGTCCTGCGTGCGCGAATGCGCGATCGTCACGGTGGCGTGCCGCTCCAGAAGCAGCAGCGACATCGGCTTCCCCACGATCAGCGACCGCCCGACGACCAGAGCCCGCGCTCCCTCCAGCTTCGTCTCCGCCTCCTCGAGCAGCCGGATGCACCCCGCCGGCGTGCACGGCCGCAGGCCCGGGCGGCCCATGGTGAGCGCCGCGACGTTCCGTGGACCAAAGCCGTCCACGTCCTTCTCCGGCGCGACCAGGTCGATCACCCGATCGGCGTCGATGTGCCGGGGCAGCGGGAGCTGCACCAGGATGCCGTGCACCCGCCGGTCGGCGTTCAGGCGCGACACCAGCCCGAGCAGGTCCTCCTGCGAAGTGCGCTCCGGCAGCGCGTGCTCGAACGACTCGAGCCCGGCCTCCTTGCACGCCTTGATCTTGTTGCGCACGTAGATCACCGACGCGGGATCCTCGCCCACGCGGACGGCGGCCAGCCCCGGCGGCATGCCGGCGCGCGCCACCACCTCCTTCACGCCCTCCGCGACCTCGGCGCGCACCCGCGCCGCGATCGCCTTCCCGTCGATGATCCTCGCCGACATCCTCACTCCGCCTCGTGGCAGACGACCTCGACGTTGTACCCGTCCGGGTCGAGCACGAACGCTTCGTGCGGGCGCGCACTGTAGTAGAAGGCCGGGCATGACACCACGCTCCGTGTTCATCACCGGCGCCTCGAGCGGCCTCGGCCGCGGCCTGGCGCTGCACTACGCGCGGGCGGGCGCCACCGTGCACGCCGTCGCCCGGCGCAAGCCCGAGCTGCACGCGCTCGCGGCCGAGGCGCCCAAAGGATCCGTGGCGCCCGTGGTCCTCGACGTGACGGATACGGAGAGGTTGGTGGAGGCGATCCATGCCGCGGAAGCCACCTCCGGCGGGGCGCTCGACCTCGTCATCGCCAACGCCGGAGTCGGCATTCCCTCCAGCGCGCGCAAGATGGACTGGAAGTCGGTCCGGACGACCTTCGAGGTCAACACGACCGCCGCTTCCGTGACCATCGCCGCCGCGCTTCCTGCCATGGTCGCCCGCGGCGCGGGACAGGTCGTGGCCGTCTCCAGCCTCGCCGCTTTCCGCGGCATGCCGGGCAACGCGGCGTACTGCGCCTCCAAGGCGGCCCTGCACGTCTTCATGGAGAGCGTGCGGGTCGATCTGCGGGGCACGGGCGTGCGCGCGACCACCATCTATCCCGGGTTCGTGAAGACCGAGATGACGGCGAAGAACAAGTTCCCCATGCCGTTCCTGATGGAGCTGGAGGATGCGGTGCGCGCAACGGCGCGAGGGATCGAGCGCGGCAAGGCGATCGTCGCCTATCCGCTTCCGATGGCCGCCCTGGTGCGAACGCTCGCGGCGGTGCCGCGCTCCGTGTACGAGCCGGTCGCTGCCCGCGGCCGGATGTTCTAGCCTGCACCGGGCAGGCGGCCGGACGGTGCGGACACGGCCCGGCTTGCGCCCGGGCGTCCAGGGGAGCAAGTTCTCCGCGGCGCGACCGGCGTCTTGGAGGCCGTATGCGGTTCGCACGGGTCATTGCAGCGCTGCTGTGCCTGGCTGCGGGCACGGCGTGGGCAGATGCGCAAGAGGCGCAGCCACGGACCGGTCCACAGGCGCAGTCGCAGCCCGACCCCGCGGCGAAGAACGAGGCCGCCGTGGAGAAGCGGGAGACGCGCACGCTGCAGCTCGGCGGCGGCAGCTACATCCGCTACGAGGTGATGCCCGGCGACGACGAGCAGCCCGCGGGCGAGCTGGTGGTCATGCACATGGAGCCGCCGCCGGCGGCGCCGCAGCAGGCGCAGGCCGCCGCGGACGACCAGCCGGAGTCTCGCGCGCGCGCCGCGCTGCGGTCGGCCCAGCGCCGCCGGGCCGCCTGCGAGGACCTGCGCATGCAGCTCGCCGCGCGGCTCCTGGAGCTGCGGGGCGTGCAGGTCGACCCCGACGTGGCGCTGTGGGTGACGCGGAACCTCTACTTCACCGGCGACGGCGTGCCCGCGTTGCAGGTGTTCGCGGACCCGCTGTTCTTCTCGTCGATGCAGAGCGACTCCACGGCGCGGGGACTGGCCGTCGAGCTGGCGCATTGCGAAGAGGCAGTCAGCCGCCGCCCCTAGGTCGGCGTTGCCTTCTTGAGCGCGGACGTTCCGGCATCGTTCGGGCTATTTGAACGACTCGAGGACCTGCTCGCGCAGGCGCGGCGCCGCGCGCGACGGGTCCGCGCCCGCTTGCTCCTGGCGGGCGGTCCGCAGCAGCTCGTCCAGGGCGCGCTCGAATCCGTCGGGCGCCGCACCTGGCTGCTCCGCGAGCGGCAGCTCCGGCGCTCCGCGCAGGCGCTGGAGCGCCAGCGCGCGGATTGCGTCGCTGGCCCTGAGCGCGGTGGGTGCGATCCCGGCGGCCTCGGCGCGCGGCCCCAGCTCCGCGGGCGACAGCCCCAGCGCGCGCAGCAGCGCGACCACGCTCTCGGCCTCGTCCAGCAGCCGGTCCGCCTCGCTCACCTCGGCGGAGCTGGCCAGGGCGCGGCGGTAGCGGGGCGCCGACGGATCCGGCCACCCCGGCCTCTTGCGCTGCAGCGACTCCACCACCTCCGAGAGGGGCGGGTCGAGCAGGGTGACGTTCTGCGCCTGCGGCAGGCGCGCCGACTGGGCCAGGCGGCGCGCCCGCGACTGCAGCCGGTACGGCTCGGCCAGGCCCGCCTGGAAGATCTCCCGGACCGGCCGCTCGGCGAGGGCGGCGGCCGCGCGCCCCGGGTCGCCGCCGGAGAGCGTCTCCAGGCCGAGCGAAAGCGTGGCGCGCGCGTCGCCCAGTGCCGCGCGCACCTCTTCCGGCTCGTCCATCGACACCCCCGAGGCGACCAGGGCAGCGTTGAGGGCGTAGACGAGGCCCTCCTCGGCGCGGTCGCGGGCGTCGCCGTCGAGGCGAGATACGGCCGACTCCAGGAGCGTTGCGGCTTGGGGCTCGAGTCTCGCGGTGAGCGAGGTCGGGGTCGAGGTCGGGGTCGAGGTCGAGGTCGAGGTCGGGGTCGAGGTCGAGGTCGGGGTCCCAGTTCGGTCGGCACCTCCCAGCGGAGCGACTCGAGCAGACGGGTCGTCCCCAGCACGTCCTCCGAGTACAGGTCGTCGAGGAGCTGCTTGAGCATCCCGAACTCGCCCCCCTCGGGCAGGAGCTCGACCAGGTACCGGCCCTCGGGCGTGCGGAAGGTGCGCCCGGCGTCGGGGATCGCGGGCTCTTCCTCCTCCTGCAGGTCGTGCACGCGCATCGACTTGCGCAGCACCAGGGAGCGCATCTCCGCGTCGAGCTCCGCCAGCTTGTCCAGGTAGCGCTGCCGCGCCCGGTCGGAGTGGCCGCCTCCCTCTCGCGCGAGGTGCAGCCAGCGCAGCACCGCGCGCGGGTCGGGGCCCTCGTCCCGGCGGGGCCAGGCCCCCAGATCGACGAAGTGCCGGAACTGCTCGGGCGAAGCGAGCGCCACGACCTCGGCGGCGTCCTCGGGGCCCACTTCCAGGACCGCGAGATACAGCTCGTGCTGCGGGATCGACTGGACCAGCGCCTCCGGGTCGGGCGCGGAGAGGAGCAGGTCGACCTTGTCCTTGCCGGGCGCCGCCTGCAGCGCCTGCCGCGCCGCGCGCGGATCGAGGAGCGCGGATCCGTTGCCAGTGCTCATCGCGCTACGCGGCCTTGACCACCTTGCCGGCCTTCAGGCAGCGGGTGCAGACCCGGACGTGCACCCGCCTGCCACCGACGATGGCGTGGACGCGCTGCAGGTTGGGCAGGGTGCGCTTCTTCGTCTTGTTGTTCGCGTGGCTCACCTGGTTGCCGGTGAGTGGACCCTTGCCGCACACGTCGCACTTGAAGGCCATCTGTCCTCTCAAAAACGAATTTGGGGGACACGATAAAAACATCGTGTCCCTCCACAGTGAGAACGGCGCAACTTACCCGGGAATTCCGGCGTGTCAAGTCGCGGAGACCTGCTTGCGCCCGCTCATCTCCAGGGCCTGCGCCGCGCAGGCCCTCGCCGCCAGGATCGCCCCTTCCAGCCCGAACCCCGGATACACCTCGCGGGAAGCGAACAGGACCCGCTCGTGCGCCGCCGAGACGGGCCGGAGCCCGATCGGCTCGGAGTGCAGCCCTTCGTGCGGCTTCAAGATCCTCTGTCCGTGCAGCGGGTCCAGCTCGGCCGACTCGTGCACCACGTGGCGCTCGAAGAACGGCAGCACCGGGTCCAGCGCCTGGCGGACCGACGAGAGCAGCGCCTGCGCGTCCGAGAAGCCCACCTCCACGACCCGGCCCACGGTGAGCAGGCGCTCGCCCGCCACCTCGCCCCGGGCCCTCCTCGCGGGAACCGCTGAGATGAGCAGCGGGCCCAGCGGGCTGCCGAGCAGCAACGCCGCTTCCTCCAGCGCCTGCGGCAGGCCTTCGGGGCGGACCACGAAGTGGGCCAGCGCCTCCTTGCGCTCGATCCTGAGATCCGCCTCGTCCGCGACCGCGCGCTCTGCGCGACCCCCGCCGTCGCACAGCTCCCGGATGGTCTGGGGAGGGCAGGCGAGCACCACCATGTTCACCTGCACCTCGGCGCCGGCCAGGTCGAACATGGCCGACTTGCGGCTGAGCCGCAGCCGCGAGCAGCTCTCGGTGGTGAGGTGCGCGCCGGCGGTCTCCGCCTTGGCGCGCATCAGGTCGGCGAGCTGCGCCGCCCCGCCCCAGAGCCGCAAAGGCGCGCGGAACAGGGCCGCCGCCTCGCGGACGGTGGCCTCGGGAGCCGTGTCGCCCACCAGCGAGGCCGCGAACGGCGCCAGTGCGTGGAGCGCCTCGCCGACGATCCCGTGCGGCACCTCGGGCGGCGGGTTGGGCAGGATCTTCCGGAGCTTGCGCCGCTCGAAGAACCCGCGGGCGGGGAGCGGCGGCGGGTCGGTCGCGCACGGGTCCCAGGCGCGGCCGAGCAACTCCAGCGACTCGAGCGCCGCTTCGGCAGCGGCGGCGGCTTCCTCGCCCAGCTCGCGGCGCAGCTCGGCGCGGCGCCGGAGCTGGTCGGCGGGAAGCGAGAGCCGCAGCTCGTCGCCGAGCAGCTGGAAGGCTCCCGTGGTGGTGCCCGCGGACTGGCGCTGCAGATCGGCGGCGAGGCCCAGCTCGTCGAGCGCGAAGATGCTGCCGGAGAGCTGCCGCAGGGGCGGGATCATCGGGTGCGCGGCGGGGAGCAGCCAGCCGTCGCTGTCGCGCGCCACTCCGGCCTGCGACAGCGGCGCCATGAGGACGCGCAGCCCTCGCTTGGCGAGCAGCGCCGCCGCCGCGGCGCCGCCCAGGTCGGGGCCGATGATCGCGACGTCGTAGACCCGGCGCTGCAGCGGCTTGTCGGGCAGGGTGGGCACGCGGCGGGCCACGAACGAAGGAGGCCCGGGCGGAGGCGGAACCGCGACTGGCGAAGGCCTGGAGGCGGCGGGGGAGGTCGGGGTCGCGGTGTCCTCGCCCGGGGCTCCGCTCTTTCGGGTGGTATCGCTCACGGCTCGTCCACCGAGGGAGAGGACAGGGTCCGCGCGGCGTCGCCCTGCGGTCCCGAGATGTGCACGCGCCGGCCCTCCACCGCGACGCGGCCCTCGGCCACGAGCTGGATGGCGCGCGGATAGATGCGGTGCTCCTGCGCGAGGATGCGCGCTGCGAGGGATTCCTCGGTGTCCGCCTCCAGCACCGGCACCGCGGCCTGGATGAGGATGGGTCCGCTGTCGGTGCCCTCGTCCACGAAGTGCACCGTGCAGCCCGAGACGCGCACGCCCGCCCGCAGCGCCTGCCGCACGCCGTGCATCCCGGGGAAGGCGGGCAGGAGCGAGGGGTGGATGTTCAGCACCCGCCGCGGAAACGCCGACAGCAGCACGGGCGTGACGATGCGCATGAACCCCGCCAGGCACACCAGCTCCACGCCGCGCGAGCGCAGCTCGGCCACCAGGCGGGCATCGTAGTCCTCGCGCCGGGCGTGCTCCTGGTGCGGCAGCAGCACCGCCGGGACCCGCGCCTCGCGGGCGCGCTGCAGGGCCCGCGCTCCGGGGACGTTGCAGATCACCGCCGCCACCTCGGCAGCGATGCTTTGCTTTGCGCACGCGTCCAGGATCGACTGGAGGTTCGACCCCGATCCGGAAGCGAGGACGCCCAGTCGCAGGGGATGCGGCATCAGCGGAAGACCACCTCGGGCTCGGCCAGCCCGGGGGCGGCCTCGATCACGCCGATCTCCCAGGCCGGTTGCCCGCGCGCCTGCAAGAGGTCGCGCGCCGAGGCGCCGTCCTCGCGGCGCACCACCGCGCACATGCCCACTCCGCAATTGAAAGTGCGCAGCATCTCCGCCTCGTCGATCTTCGCGGTCCGCTGGAGCAGCTCGAAGATGCGCGGCCTGGGCCAGCTTCCGGATCGCAGCACGGCGCGGTGCTCGGCAGGCAGCACGCGCGGGAGGTTCCCCGGCAGCCCGCCCCCGGTGACGTGCGCGAAGGCGTGCACGTCGATGGCCGCCCGCAGCGCGAGGCAGTCCTTCACGTAGATGCGCGTGGGCTCGAGCAGCAAGTCGAGCAGCTCGCCCGTGGGGCGGTCGCCGAAGACCTTGCGCGCCAGCGAGTAGCCGTTGGAGTGCAAGCCGCTCGAGGCGAGCCCCAGCACCACGTCCCCGGCGCGCACGCGCGATCCGTCGAGGACGCGCGACTTCTCCACCACGCCCACGCAGAAGCCGGCCAGGTCGTACTCGCCCTCGGCGTAGAACCCGGGCAGCTCCGCCGTCTCCCCCCCGATCAGCGCGCAGCCGGCGCGCACGCAGCCTTCCGCGATGCCTTTGATCACGCGCTCCGCCTGGTCCGCGCTCAGACGGCTGGTGGCGAAGTAGTCGAGGAAGACGACCGGCTCGGCGCCGCAGACCACCACGTCGTTGACGCTCATCGCCACCAGGTCGATGCCCACCGTCTCGTGCCGGCCGCTCACGAACGCGAGCTTCAGCTTGGTGCCGACCCCGTCCGTGCCGGCGACCAGCACCGGCTCGCGGTACCCCTTGGGGATCTCGAACAGTCCGCCGAACCCGCCGATCCCGGCCAGCACTTCCGGCCGGAGCGTGCGGCGCGCGTGGGGCTTGATGCGCTCGACCAGCGCATCGCCCTCCTCGATGTCCACGCCCGCATCGCGGTAGGTGAGTCCCATGGCGGGCGCACCTTAGATGGATCCGGGCCCGCGTGCCAGCGCGAACGAGCGGCCCGGCAAGGCCCCGCGAGTCCTCCCCGCGGGGCCCTGCTGCGGTTCCCGCCGGCGACTGAGCGCATCCCATAACGTCCGCGCTCTGAAAGCGTAGCGCCGCCCTATCGGCGGCGGCTAATCGTCGCGAGCGCCGGTCCGGGTGATCTTCCAGATCACGCCGGTCTTCGGGATCTCGATCAACGGCCCGTCGGCCGGACCGCCGACGAAGGTGGTCCTCGGATCCGACTGGCCGAAGTCGCGCACCGCGCCGTAGTCGACGAGGTACAGCGCTCCGTCCGGCCCGAACTGGACCTGGATCGGCCGGTTGATGCCGCTGATCCTCTCCGCGAATGCCTGTTCCGCGGAGGCGTCGTTCCCCGCCGCGTCCCTGCACCTGGGGCTGCCGTCCGGAGTGTGGTCATGGTTCCCGCGGCGGCAATTGAACGCGAAGCGCGACTGGGACAGCTGGAGCGGCTCGCCCGGCTTGCTGAAGTTCACCAGCTCGATGTCGTGCCCTGCCTCGGGGTCTCCGTTCCCCTTGGAGAACCCGAAGTCGCCCTCGCGCCCGACCAGCGCCGCGCCCTGCTTCACCACCCGTCCGGTGAAGGAGTCGGGCGCGAAGTCCGGGCCCACCGCCGCAACGTCGGCTGGCTCGAGCGCGATGGGCGCGACCGGCGGCTGCGGGAAGTGATCGAGCACGGGCAGGACCGGCCTGCCCACCACCGCGGCGGCATTGTCATCACCGGGTCCCCCGACCGGGTTGAAGACAGCCTGGGTCGAGTCGAGGAAGCCGAACCGGTCGGGCCAGCCGTGGAAGTCCGGCGAGCCGTCGCGGTTCTGCTGCGCCACCGCGAGGCGGTCGGGCGCGTTGTTGGCCGGCCGGGCGCCGCGCTCGTCCTCGCCGTTCTCGGTGACGAACAACTTGCCCTCGAGCGCGTGATCGTCGGGAGCGAAGCGGAGCCCGAACGGGTTGCGGTAACCCCAGGAGACCGGCTCGACCTTGGGATGTTGTGAGATGCGCGCGCGCAGGATGGCGCCAGTGCACATGCCCCGTTCGGTGGCGTCCTCGAACGCGTCGACGAACTGGTTGGGGCGCCTCACGTTGTGATTCGAGTATCCGCTCGTCATGTGGCCGTCGCCCGAATCGAACAGGTTCTTGCTGAGTTGGATCTGCTGGCAGGCGATGTCGTGCTGGTTGCCCCCGTTTCCGTTGTCGTGTCCGGTCACCCCCGAGTTCGTCGCCGAACCCTGCGCCCAATAGAGGAATCCGTCCTTCACGACGATCAGCTCGGTCGGGTGGTCGCCCGTGGGCAGCCCGCCGATGAGCGTCTTCACTTCGTTGCGCCCGAGGTCGATGGTGACGACGCGCGAGGTGTTGTTGCCTCCACCCTTGCCCGCGGCGGCCCCGCGCGCGCCCTGGTTCGAGTCGGTGCCGAACAGCGTGCCGCCCTGGAGGCCGTTCTCGAAGGCGAGACCGATGGCGGGGCCGTCGACCTGGAAGCTCGGGCGGCCGGCGGCGTTCGGCTTGCCGATCGGCGTCTTGTTCCTGCACCCGGCGTCGAAGTCCGCGCGGCCCTGGAGGCAGTTCCCGCGGCTGTCGAAGATCATCAGGTCAGGAGTGAACGGGTTGGTTGGCGAGGTCGGTCCGGCCTTGCCACCCACCCCGGGTCCGTCGTTGTTGTTGCAGTCGCCCGGCAGCCCCTTGCCGGACTCGATGACCAGGACCTGGAAGTTGTCCTTGCTGCCCACGAAGGCGATCCCGGTGGGCTGGTTCAGGTCCTTCGCGAAAACATCCACCTTGTAGCCCTTGGGGAGGGCGATGTCTTCGCCATGGCCAGGATTGTAGAAGGCGACGTTGGCTGGGCAGTTCGGGTTCTTTCTTTCCTGCGCGGACGCGGCGCTCGCAGCCAGAACCAAAACGAGCGTCACGGCCGGGCGGGCCCACGCTGATGCGACGAACATAGATCCCCTTTCCTCGTTCCCCCCTTTGCGGAACGGTGCCGCGCCCCTCCCTGGCGGCGCGGACCCTGCGGGTCTCGTCTCGCGGTCACCCCCTTTCCGAGGAAAATCGCACTCATTTCCTCACGTGCGCGCACATGTGACTCCCTGCCGAGCGCCCGTCAAGCCGGCTCGCGTCGGACGCGCAGTGCGTCGCGTCAATATTCCAGACGCCGCGGCGGGGAGTTGGCCGGCAGCCCTCGCGTGCTGGTTTACTGCCGGGCCATGCGCCGGATCGTCCGCTGGCTGAAGCGACTGACGGCGTTTCGCATCGGCCTCGCCACGGGCCTCGTCTTCGCGCTGCTCCACCTGTGGGAAGTGGGCAGCCGGCAAGGCCTTCCGCTCGCGGGCCGGCTCGAAGGCGCGCTGCTCGACGCGCGCTTCCGGCAGCGCGGCCAGGCGCCGCACTCCGGGCGCGTGGTGGTCGCCGCGGTGGACGAGGCGGCGATCGCGAAGTTCGGCCGCTTCCCCTGGGACCGCCGCGTCCTCGCGCAGCTCGTCGACCGGCTCGAGGCCGAAGGGGCCGCCGCGATCGCCTTCGACATGAGCCTCTCCGACGAGGACCTCGGCGCGCAATTCGCCGGCGCCAAGCGCTTCCACAAGCGGTTCGAGGAGATCTCGCTGGCGGCGCCGGGCGGCTCCGCCGCGGTGGACCGGTTCGGGAACGCCGACGCCAACGTGGCCGGTGCGGCCAGCGCGCTGCAGGCGTTGCGGACGGAGGTGAAGCCCGGCGGCGACGCGCTCTTCCGGGCGGTGAAGGGCCGCCTGGAAGACGGCCGCCGCGCGCTCGCCGATTCGCGCCGGCGGTTCGAGGCGCTGGTCAAGGAGCACGCCGCGTACGCCGTCGAGTTGGAGCGGGAGGTGGCCGGCCTCGACCCCGATCACGCGCTCGCCGCCTCGATCCGTCGCGCGTCGGCCAAGGTCGCGCTGGGGTACATCGCCCAGACCGTGCCCGAGATGGGCCCCTTCCAGGACGCAGAGGTCGAGGAGAACGTCCGGCGCGTGGAGCCGTCGAGGATCGCCCCGCCCGAGTTCCGCTACCGGGTGGACGGCGGAGTGGAGAAGGCGGACCCGGTCGCCAGCACCTGGATCAAGGAGTACCCGGGGCTGCGCTCGCCGCTCTCGCCGATCGCCGCCGCTTCGGGCTCGTTCGGGTTCTTCAACGCGCTGCCCGACGCCGACGGCGTGATCCGGCAGGCGGCGCTCGCCATCCGGGTGCGCGGCCGGCACCTGCCTTCGCTCGACGCCGTGCTGGTGGCGGCCCTGCTCGGAGTCCCCCCGTCGCGCGTCGTCCCGGTGACGGCGGACGACGGCGCCGCCGGCCGCGCGAACGTCGACGGGTTCGACTTCGGGGGCAAGCTGTTCGTGCCCACCGACTTCCGCGGGCTCCTCCAGATCAACTACGCGGGAGGAGACGGCACGTTCACGAACTACTCCATCGCGGACGTCGTCGAGAAGAAGCTCCCGCCGGGAGCGCTGCGGGGCAAGGTGGTGCTGATCGGCGCCACCGCCCAAGGCACCTTCGACCAGCGGGTCACGCCGTTCATGCGCATCAGCTCCGGCGTGGAGACGCACGCGAACGCGGTGGAGACGATGCTGTCGCGCACCTTCCTGCGCCGGGACGCGACGCTGCAGGGGTTCGAGGTGCTGGCCCTGGTCGCGCTCGCGCTCCTCTTCGCCTGGCTGTTCGCGCGGGTCCGGGTGCGGATGGCGCTCCCGGCCGCGTTCCTGGCCGCCGCGGGGGTGTGGGCGGCCGCCTCGCTGCTGTTCCGCGCCGGCTACCAGGTGATCGCCGCGCTGCCCCTTCTGGAGATGGGCTCGATGTTCGTCCTGGTCACCGTCTACCGCTACGCCACCGAGGAGCGGGCCCGCCAGCAGCTGCGCAAGGCGTTCCAGCTGTACCTGAACCCGGAGGTGATGGACGAGATGGTGCGCGAGCCGGAAAAGCTCCAGCTGGGAGGCGAGGAGCGCGAGCTGACCGTGCTCTTCGCCGACATCCGCGGGTTCACCGGTATCGCCGAGGCGCTCTCCCCGCAAGCGCTGGTGCGCCTGCTCAACGCCTACCTCTCGCCCATGACCGACATCGTCTTCCGCCGGCGAGGCACGCTCGACAAGTACATCGGCGACGCCCTGATGGCCTTCTTCGGCGCGCCGCTGTCCAATGCGGCGCACGCGATGGACGGCTGCGAGGCGGCGCTGGAGATGCTGCAGGGCCTCGCGCGGCTCAAAGAGAGGTGGCGGATCGAGGACCCCGGCCTGCCGGACATCGAGATCGGCATCGGGATCAACTCCGGTCCCATGGTGGTGGGCAACATGGGCTCCTCGCAGCGCTTCAGCTACACGGTGATGGGCGACAACGTGAACCTCGCCTCCCGCCTCGAGGGCCTGAACAAGGAGTACGGCACCCGCGCGCTGATCACCTCCGCGACGCTGCAGGCGGCGCGCGCCTCGGGCGGCGAGCCCTGCGTGCGCGAACTGGACTCCGTGCGCGTCAAGGGGAAGAAGGAGCCGGTGCGCCTCTTCGAGCTGCGCGGGAAGGGGGCGGCGCCGGCGGAGGACCTCCCGCTGCTCGACGGATACGCGCGCGGCCTCCGGCTCTACCGCGAGCAGCGCTTCGCCGAGGCGAGGGTCGAGTTCGAGTCGCTGCGCGAGCGATTTCCGCACGACGGGCCCTCGCGCCTGCTCGCCGCGCGCTGCGAGCGGTTGGCCTCCGAGCCGCCCGGCGAACAGTGGGACGGAGTGTTCCGGATGGAGCACAAATGACTTGTTTTTCCTACCTTTCTCCACAATGTCGCAAAATTGACCGGCCTCGCGAGCGCCTGATACGACTACCCGACGGAGTGTAGGCGGGTAGCGCGCTTCACAGGTGCGCGGGCGGCCATCGGTGACCCCGGGGGGCGACGAGAGGGGACATGGCAGGAGAGGACCAGCTCTTCCAGCGCTTCGGCCGCGAGTTCCCCAAGGGCCACGTCCTCTTCCGCGAAGGGGAGCCGGGCGGGGAGATGTTCGTCGTCCAATCCGGCAAGGTGAACATCACCAAGAAGGTGCGCGAGACCGAGAAGATCCTCGCCACGCTCGGCGCCGGCGAGTTCTTCGGCGAGATGGCCATCCTGAACAACAAGCCGCGCTCCGCAGGGGCGGTGATGGCCGAGAACGGCAAGCTCCTGGTGATCGACCCCCGCACCTTCGAGGCGATGATCCGCGGCAACGTGGAGATCGCCGTCCGCCTGATCAAGAAGCTCTCCGACCGGCTGCAGGAGGCGGATCAGCAGATCGAAAACCTCTTGCTGAAGGATCCCGGCAGCCGCGTGGTCCACTTCCTCCTCTCGAGCGCGACGAGGGGGCGCGACACGCCTCAAGGAAAGCTGGTCTCCATCAACGCGGCCGAGCTGCACGGCCGCACGGGCCTCTCCGTCGAGGCGGTGCAGGCGGCGCTCGACAAGATCGCCAAGGCGCGCATCATCCTGCTCCAGCCCGACGGCGTGGTGGTCCCCGACCTGGGCAAGATGCAGAAGTACCTCGAGTTCCTGGAGATGAAGGAACGGTTCGGGGACACTTGATGAAGCTGCGCGTCCTCGGCTGCCACGGCGGAGAGCTGCCCAAGCACCGCACGACGTGTTTCCTCGTGGACGGGAAGCTGTGCGTGGACGGCGGGGCGATCACCTCCGTGCTGACCCTCGAGGAGATCCTGCAGATCGACGACATCTTCCTCACGCACAGCCATTTCGATCACATGAAGGACGTGCCGCTGATGACCGACGTCCTGGTCGGGCGGCGGCAGAAGCCGGTCGTGGTCCATGGTCCCGCCGAGACGATGGAGGCGATGGACAAGGACGTCTTCAACAACCGGGTCTGGCCCGACTTCCGCGTCATCCCCAGCGCGGACAACCCCGTGATCGCCTTCGAGCAGATACCCATCCGCCAGACCGTGACCTGCCAGGGGTATCGCATCCGGGCGATCCCGGTGCACCACCCGGTCTATTCGGTCGGGTACATCTTCGAGTCAAAGAGCGGGGCGGTGGCCTTCTCCGGCGACACCGGGCCCACCGACGAGCTGTGGCGCGCGATCAACGCCACCCCGGACCTCAAGGCCGTGTTCCTGGAGGTGTCGTTCCCCAGCGAGATGCAGTGGCTCGCGGACGTCTCCGGCCACCTCACCCCGCGGACCGTGCTGAGCGAGCTCGAGAAGCTCGACCGGCGCGGGGCCCGCATCTACCTGTACCACCTCAAGCCCAGCGTCATCGACGAGGTCAAGAAGGAGATCGCTGCGCTCCGCCGCGACTACCTGCAGATCTGCGAGCTGGACGACGTCTATACGTTCTGAGGCTCATGTCGCTCCGCACCTTCCTCCTCGCCTCCGCCATCGGGCTCGCCGCCGCTGCCCAGCAGGGCAGCGCCGCGGTGCAGTCCTCCGCGCC
>WNGG01007130.1_pt2 | contig 14091 bp, 12 predicted proteins | sample 5400661 | NCBI WGS metagenome assembly WNGG01 (sample SAMN13153372, study PRJNA577476) | soil metagenome | isolation source: 100 cm soil or saprolite under Garry oak tree replicate 1 | place: USA:California | collected 2016-06-15
CGGAGGCGTGGCGCGCACATGCGCCGCATGATCGCCGCGCGCGCAAGCCGGCGTTGCTGCCCTCGGTGCGCTTCCCGAGCGATCCGCACGAGACGCTGCTCGAGGACAACGAGGTGGCGATCCTCCTGCGCAGCGACTCGAGCGACCATCTCGCCGACGCGGCGGGCGTTCTGTTCGGCGACCTGTCGCTCTTCGACGTCACGAGCATCCGGCGCGGCTTCGTCGGCGGTGGGTTCGGCGGGCGCCGCAGCCTGCCGAAGAAGGTCGCGATGGCCGCCGGGGTGCCGGGCGCGGACCTGATCCCGCCGTCGGCGCAGCTGTTCCTCGGCTTCACCTCGACGCAGAAGGATGGGCTGGGGCCGCGCCTGGTCGCGAACCACGAGACGCTCGGCTTCGTCGACCTCGGCCCGCGCCACTACTTCCGGCAGGGCACGAGCATGCACGTGTCGCACATCTTCGAGGACCTCGAGGCCTGGTACCTCAATTTCGACTTCCGCGAACGTGTCGCGACTGCGTTCCGTCCGACGCAGCCGGACGTCCGCGAGGGGACGCTCACGCTGCCACAGAGCCCGAAGAGCATCGACACCGTGCGGGGCGTCGAGCGCGAGTTCAAGGCGCAGGGCAGGATCGGTCACAGCTCGGCGATCCAGACGTCGTCGCGCCTGCACCGCGATCACGTCGCGGCGGACGGGACGGTTTACAAGCGCGGCACGGCGATTCCGCAGCGTGCGGACTTCAACACGCTCGACAATCCGTTCGACTGGAGCGCGCGCCGGGAGCTCGACCAGATGCAGCCCGGCCCGCGCGCAGGACTGCACTTCGTCGTCTTCAACCCGTCGAGCGACGACTTCCACCGCAACCGTCTCGCCATGGACGGCGTGCTGCCGGACGGGACGCGACTGCCGCTCGCCGCGCGTGAGCGCAACCAGGGCTTCAACTCGGTTCTGCGCACGACGCACCGCCAGAACTTCCTCGTCCCCCCGAGGCGGCATCGCTCTTTTCCGCTGGCCGAGTTGTAGGCGAACTGCTGGGGTCTGACCCCACAGGGGTCAGACCCCAGCCTTGGAGCTACCGGGAGAACGCCGTCGTGCCCGAATTGGAGGCGAACTGCAGGGGTCAGACCCCGCAGGGGTCTGACCCCCAGCCTTCGGATCTACCCGAAGAACGCCCTCGCGACGGCGAACCAGTCTTCCGGCACGGTCTTCAGCTCCGAGGTCGCGTCCTTGAGCGGAACGTCGACGATTGCGTCGCCCTGCAGCGCGGCCATGCGGCCGAACTTGCGCTCCTCGACGAGATCTGCGGCCTTCAGCCCGTAGCGCGTCGCGAGCACGCGGTCACGTGCCGTCGGCGAGCCGCCGCGCTGCACGTGCCCGAGCACCGTCACGCGCGTCTCGTAGCCGGTGCGCTGTTCGATCTCGCGCGCGAGCGTGGCGCCGACGCCGCGCTCCGACAGCCGCACGTGGCCGAACTGGTCGACGTCACCGCCGTCGCCGGTGCCCTCGAGCTCGAAGCCCTCCGAGACGACGACGATGGAGAAGTCCTTGCCGCGTTCGTGCCGGCGCCGGATGTCGGCGCACGCCTCCTCGATCGAAATCGGCTGCTCCGGGATCAGGATCACGTCCGCCCCGCCGGCGATCCCGCTCATCACGGCGATCCAGCCGGTGTGGCGTCCCATCACCTCGAGGACCATGACGCGGTTGTGGGACTCGGCCGTGGTGTGGAGTCGGTCGATCGCCTCGGTCGCGATCGTGACGGCCGTGTCGAACCCGAACGTGTAGTCGGTCGCCGAGAGGTCGTTGTCGATCGTCTTCGGGACGCCCACGACCGGGAACTCCTGCTCCTTCGACGCCGCCGTCGAGCTTGAACGGGTTCGTCCGGGTCGTCCCGATGATCGTCCCGCCGCGCGGCAGCAACCCCGAGATCTCCCGCGGCCCGAGCGGCTCGAACAAACCGTCCACGAGCCCCCTCCAGCCCTCGAGCACCCCGACGACCTCGCCGCCGCGAGTCATCACCCGCCGGCCCGCCGCGCGGATGACGGCGTTCAGGCCCGGGCAGTCACCGCCCCCGGTGAGCAGGCCGACACGCACGGCTAGAGCTTCGGCGGCAGCGACCGAGCGAACGACACGCCGCGGTCCACCCACTTCGACAGCTGCGCCTTCGTCCGCACGTCGCCCGCATCGACGCGGAGCCAGCCCTGCATCTCACGGCCGCGCATCTCCATCATCCGGGCGGGAGTCCTGCTGACCAGTTCGTCCGAGTCCGCAGGATCGACTCGCACGAGCAGGCCACCCTGCCCGCTTGCGGCCACCGACATGTTGCCGTTCAGGAGGAAGGCGAGCCCGCCGAACATCCGCTGCTCCGTGATGCCGCGCTCCTTCGCCACGAGCTCACGGAGCCGCTCGGCGAGCTGTTCGTCGTAAGCCACGGGGCTGATCGTACGGGAGGTGCCGAAGGTGGGGGTCGAACCCACACGCCCCTCGCGGGGCACCGGATTTTGAGTCCGGCGCGTCTGCCAGTTCCGCCACTTCGGCGCACGGCCACTGTAGCGGCGGTTGTGGCTTGCATTAGCCCACGGAATGCCTCGATACTTGCGGCCTCGCGGCGCGGGCCCCTGGCGCGTGCGGCGTAGCCCGGTACTGGCGACTGAGGAGGGATAGTGAGCAGAAGGCCATTGCTGGCAGTGCTGATCGGCCTCACCGCCGTGCTGGCGCTTCTCGCCGCAGGCTGTGGCGGCGGAGGCGGCAGCAAGGGGGGAAACGTTACAGCTCTGCCGGCCTCATCTTGTTCTGACATCTATTACCAAGGCAGCGGTAATGCCGACTACATCATCTCGTCCGACCTACCGCTGCAGGGCTCGGGCCGTGCGCAGACGGTCCAGATGACCGAAGCGATCAAGTTCATCCTGAAGCAGCACAACTTCAAGGCCGGGAAGTACAAGATCGGCTACCAGTCCTGTGACGACGCGACCGCGCAGGAAGGCGCGTGGGCGTCGGAGAAGTGCTCGGCGAACGCACAGGCCTACGCACAGGACAAGAGCCTGATCGGCGTGATCGGCACGTTCAACTCCGGCTGCGCCGAGATCATCATCCCGGTGCTGAACCGAGCGCCGGACGGCCCGGTCGGGATGATCAGCCCGGCGAACACATACGTGGGCCTCACGCACAGCGGCCCGGGCACTGCGGCCGGGGAGCCGAACAAGTACTACCCGTCCGGCAAGCGGAACTACATCCGCATCGTCGCGGCGGACGACTTCCAGGGTGCAGCCGACGCGTTGAACACGCAGCACCTCGGCCTGAAGAACATCTACATCCTCAACGACAAGCAGGCGTACGGCCTGGGCGTCGCGACCGACTACCGGAACTCGCTGACCAAGCTCGGGATCAAGGTCGCCGGCTTCTCGGCGTGGAACTCGAAGGCGTCCTCGTACACCGGCCTCGCAACGCAGATCAAGCAAACGGGCGCCGACGCGGTGTTCCTCGGCGGCCTGATCTGCGAGAACGGCGGCAAGCTGATCAAGGACCTGAGCTCGGTCCTCGGCAGCAAGGTTCAGCTGCTCGCACCTGACGGCTTCACGCCGATCTCGGCGGTTGTCAGCGGCGCCGGTCAGGCGTCGGAAGGCATCTACGTCAGCGTGGCGGGCGAGCCGAACGAGAAGCTCGGCGCGAAGGGCAAGGCGTTCGTGAAGGACTTCGGCGCCACGCAGTCCGGCGGCAACGTCGACCCGTACTCCGCCTACGGCGCGCAGGCGGCGGAGGTGCTGCTGAATGCGATCGCGAACAGCGACGGCACACGCGCGGGTGTGGCCGCGCAACTGCTGAAGACGAAGGTCACCGACGGCATCCTCGGCTCGTTCACGATCGACCCGAACGGCGACACCAATGCGAACCCGGTCACGATCTACCAGATCAAGGGCGGGAAGCAGACCACGTACAAGACGATCACACCGCCGCAGGACCTGGTGAAGGGAGCGTAAGGAAGCGACAACGAGGCGGAGGGGAGCCTCGGCTCTCCTCCGCTGCTTTTTCCCGTGGCTAGCGAGGCGCGACGCGAGCACATCTCCTGGGTGCGAGGGGTCCGGCGCGCCGGGGCGATTCCGGCCGTGGGCTTTTCGCTCGTTGCCCTGCTGCTCGTCTGGCTCGGCGTCAACCTCGTCCAGACGCCGTCCGACTTTGCGAGCGTCGCGCTCGAAGGCCTGACGCTCGGCCTCGTCTACGGCTTGATCGCGCTCGGCTACTCGCTCGTCTACGGGATCCTCGAGCTGATCAACTTCGCGCACGGCGACGTCTTCATGCTCGGCAGCTGGATCTCGCTCTCGGTCGCCGCGCACAAGATCGGGCTCACCGCGTCGACGTCCGGTTTCAAGGTCATCTGGGGCCTGGCGCTGACGCTGCTCGCCGCGATGGCCTTCTGCGGGATTCTCAACGTGACGATCGAGCGGCTCGCCTATCGCCCGCTGCGGAACGCCCCGCGTCTCGCGCCGCTGATCACGGCGATCGGCATGTCGTTCATTTTGCAGGACGTCGGGCTCAACCGGCTCGGGCCGGCACCGGTGTCGGTTCCGAACATCCTCCCGACGAGCGCCGTCTTCTCGATCGGCGGTAACGAGTATCGGTGGTCGAGCCTGATCGTCGCGCTCACCACGTTCCCGATCCTCTTCCTGCTGATCTGGCTGGTGCAGAAGACGCGCCAGGGGAAGGCGATGCGCGCGACGGCGCAGGATCAGGAAGCGGCGGCGATGATGGGCATCAACGTCAACCGCACGATTTCGTTCACGTTCCTGATCGCCGGCGCGCTCGCGGGCGTCGCGGGCTTGTTGTACGCGCTCTACTCAACGAACATCCGCTACGACCAGGGCTTCCAGCTCGGCCTGATCGCGTTCACGGCCGCGGTGCTCGGCGGCATCGGCAACCTGCCGGGCGCGGTGCTCGGAGCGATCCTGATCGGGCTGATCCAGCAGTTCAACGAGGGCCTGTCGTGGCACGCGCCGAGCTCGCAGTGGACGCAGTCGATCGTCTTCGCGATCCTGATCCTGATCCTCGTCTTCCGGCCGGAGGGCCTGCTCGGCGAACGGACGCCTGAGGGCGGATGAGCGAGCTACGCGACTACCGGCAACCGTGGTGGCACCGCTTGACCGGCGTGCTCGGCGAGCCGAGCCGGCGCTGGCGCGCGATGGACGACCGCGAGCGCTTCCAGGCGGGCATCGTGCTGCGGGCAGTCTTGGTGGGCGTCCTCGTCTACGCCACCTCCTGGCCGCTTGCGTTGCTCGTGGCCGTGATCTTCGCGGTGCAGTACGCGCAGCCCTACATCCCAGAGGGCTATGCCTGGTTGCGGCGGGCTGTGATCCCCACGATCGTGCTGCTCGTCGCCGTGCTGTATCCGTTCTACAACGGGCGCCTCCCCGACATGCGCTGGCTCGGCGCGTTCCCCGACGTCAATACCGCCGTGATCATGGGTGTGTACGTGATCATGGCCATCGGCCTGAACATCGTCGTCGGCTACGCGGGCCTGCTCGACCTCGGTTACGTCGCCTTTTACGCCATGGGTGCCTATACGTGCGCCTGGTTCGCGTCCGTGCAGTTCGCCAAGCATCACGTTCAGTTCGGCGCGGTCGGTGTCGCCTCGACCACCCCGGGAATTCACGTCTCGATCTGGCTGTTGGTGCTGCTTGCCGGGATCCTCACCGCGATCATCGGCATCGTCATCGGGCTGCCGACTCTGCGTCTTCGCGGCGACTACCTCGCGATCGTCACGCTCGGCTTCGGCGAGATTCTGCCGCAGGTCGCGAACAACGGTGACAGCCTGGGAGGGTTCAACCTCACCAACGGCCCGAACGGCATCACGCCGATCGATGCGCCCGGGTTCTTCGGCGTGAGCTTCCAGAGCGGCTCCGGCACGTTTTTCACCGGCCCTCGGCTCTTCTTCTGGTTCGTGCTGCTGCTCGTGATGATCACCGTCTTCTGCAGCCTGCGCTTGCGCGACTCGCGGCTCGGGCGCGCGTGGATCGCCATCCGTGAGGACGAGACCGCCGCTGCCGCGATGGGCGTGCCGCTGATGCGCACGAAGACGTGGGCGTATGCGACCGGCGCGTTCTTCGGCGGCGTCGCCGGCGCGTACTTCGCCTCGTTCAAGAGCTCGACGTTCCCGAACGACTTCAACTTCAACATCTCCGCGTTCATCCTCTCGATGGTCATCCTCGGTGGGATGGGCAACGTTTGGGGGGTCATCTTCGGCGCGGCCTTTCTCGCCTACTTGAACCAAGAGGGGCTCGCGAACATCGGGCACTCGATCAACCAGCACCTGGGTACCCACCTGGACGTGCCGCTGTACCAGTTCGGGATCTACGGGGCGATCATCGTGCTCACGATGTTGATCCGGCCGGAGGGGCTGATCCCTAGTGCGAGACGCCGGGCCGAGTTCCACGAGGGCGTCTCCGACACGCCGTTGTACGACACGCAGCAATGAGCAACGGAAACGGCAATCTCCTCGTCGCGGAGAAGGTGCGCAAAGAGTTCGGCGGACTCGTGGCGACCGACGACGTCGACTTCACGATCCCGCGCGGCGAAGTCGTCAGCCTGATCGGACCCAACGGGGCCGGGAAGACGACCTTCTTCAACATGCTGACCGGCGTCTACAGGCCGACGTCCGGGCGCATCGTCTTCGACGGGGAGGACGTGACCGGAATGCCGCCGCACGCGATCACCGAGCGGGGCATCGGGCGCACGTTCCAGAACATCCGCCTGTTCCAGAACATGACCGCGCTCGAGAACGTGCTCGTCGGGATGCACGCACGCCTCAAGGGCGGGATCCTCAGCTCGATCGTGCGCACGCCGCGCATTCGCCGCGAGGAGGCGTCGGCGCGCGACAAGGGTCACGAGCTGCTCCGCTTCTGCGGCCTCCGCAACAAGGACGACGAGATCTCTCGGAATCTGTCGTACGGCGACCAGCGGCGGCTCGAGGTGGCACGCGCGCTCGCGACGCAGCCGAAGCTGCTGCTGCTCGACGAGCCGACGGCGGGCATGAACCCGCAGGAGACCGCCGACTTCACCGCCTTCGTGGAGAGGCTGCGGACCGAGCAGGCCCTGACCGTGCTGATGATCGAGCACGACATGCGCGTCGTGATGAACATCTCCGACCGCGTGACCGTCCTCGACTACGGCGAGAAGATCGCCGAGGGGACGCCCCAGGAGGTTCAGAAGGACGCGCGCGTGATCGAGGCGTACCTCGGCAAGCAGGCGCTGGAGCTGCACGCCGAGTGAACGCGCAGGCGCAGAACATCCTCGAGCTGGAGGACGTCCACACGTACTACGGCTCGATTCAGGCGCTGAAGGGCATCTCGATCGAGGTCAAGGACGGCGAGATCGTCACCCTGATCGGTGCGAACGGGGCGGGCAAGTCGACGACCCTGCGCTCGATCAACGGCCTCAACAGTCCGCGCCGTGGTCGGATCCGCTTCCAGGGCCGCGACATCACGCATGCGTCCGCGCACGACATCGTCGAGCAGGGGATCTCGCAGTCGCCGGAGGGGCGCCGGCTGTTCCCGCGCATGAGCGTGCTCGAGAACCTGGAGATGGGGACGTTCCAGCGCGCCGACCGCGGCGACCGCAAGGCGGTCAACCAGGACCTCGAGCGCGTCTACGAGCTCTTCCCGCGACTCAACGAGCGCAAGACCCAGAAGGCCGGGACGCTTTCGGGCGGCGAGCAGCAGATGGTCGCGATCGGCCGCGCGTTGATGGCGCGCCCGAAGCTGCTGCTGCTCGACGAGCCGTCGATGGGGCTCGCGCCGATCTTCGTCGAGCGGATCTTCGAGATCATCCGCGAGATCAACTCGCAGGGGACGCCGATCCTGCTCGTCGAGCAGAACGCCCTGATGGCCTTGGACGTCGCGAGCCGCGGCTATGTGTTGGAGACGGGCAAGATCGCGCTCGCGGACGACGCCAAAAAGCTGAAGCAGAACGAGGACGTGCGGAAGACCTACCTCGGAGCGTCGTAAAGACCGAAAGGCTGGGGTCAGACCCCTTTGGGGTCAGACCCCAGAAGTTGTAACGCGCAACGGGAAGTACGGAGGGGACAGCAGGAAGCCCACGCGGGGTGGGCGGTCGGACCAGCCTCGCACCATCGCCAGCGCGGCGCCCGTGCCGTGCGTCGGGACGAAGCCGAGTTGTCGCGCAGCGGCGTGGTCGCGGCAGCCGGCGATCAGAACGTGTCCGAGCCGGCCGAGTGCCGGGCGGCAGCCGTCCCAGTCCACGAACGGCAGCAGGGGATGACACGAGCGGCCGTTGCGGTACGCCTCCAGCGCGCGCGCGTCGCTCGCTGCGCTGCGCTCGGCCAGGCTCAGCGCCGACGGGTCCGGACGCCCTGCCGTGCGCGTCGCCGCGAAGAACGCGCGGTACGGCTGCTGCGTCGGGTGGCTGAAGTGCCGCTGGAACCGGTGCAGCAGGATCGCCGTGCCTCCCTCCGCGATCGGGAACGAGTCGCGCCAGAGGCGGAGGGCGAGGCCGAGCCCGAGATATGACCCGAGCAGCGGGTTGGGGCGTTCGCGCGGCAGGTACGGCGTCGTCCTCGGCACGCCCACGCAGACGGCGTCGAGCTCGCGGTCGAGCGTGACGCTCCTGAGCTCGACGCCGCGGAGCAGCGCCTCGGTGTGCGCGACGGACGGCGGCCCCGCAAAGGCAGCCGCGACCGAGCGCTCGAGCGGCAGCGAGCGGAGCACGTACGCACGCACGCTGCCGGGGAGCATCCCGAAGAGATGCCGGAACGGCGAGCGCACGACCCGCTCGAGCGCCTGGGTCTCGTACGGGTAGCCGCCGAGTGTCCCACCGAGGCGCGGATGGTTGAGGACAAGTGACGCGCCGATCAGCGGCACGCGTCGCACGAGCGCGCGCTCGAGCTCGAGCCCGAGGCGCCAACCCTGCGACGCCGACGTCTCCAGCAGCGAGTACGCCCCCGCGGCGCGCAGCGCCTCCGGGCCGGCCGCACCGACGAGAGCCGCGGGGCCGCCGTGCAGCACCGTCTCCGCCGCGGTGACGACGACGACGAGGTCGGTGTGGACGAGCGCGGGGTGGATGCGCAGCGGCACCGAACCCGCCGCCCCGAGCTCGACGAGGTCGTCGCGCTCGACGTCGTGCACTTCGACGTGACCGTGAAAGCTGCGGGCGAACTCGGGCGAGACGAGCGTCTCCAGCTGCTCGTTACCCGCCCGCCGCGCGAGCCCGCCCGCGACGAGCAGCGTCTGATAGCCGGTCGGGACGCCCAGCCGCTCGAGCTCCGCCACGGCGGCGGCGATCGCCGCCTGACGCGGATCGCGTTCCGTGCCCGGCAGCGGCAGCTGCGGTGGCTCGACGACGATCGTCGCGCGCGTCCCGCGCGAGACGAGCGCCTCGAGCGGCTCGCCGGCCAGGGGAAAGCGCAGCGCGTCGCGCACCGCGGCACCCACGTCCGCGACCGCAGTCGCAGGCGCCGGCGGGCGAAGCACGAGCGCATCGTCCTCGGCGGTCACGACCACCAGCCGGGAACCGGCGAGCATCGGGATGCGCCTCACGGCACGTGCCGGTAGAGGCGCAGGAACGTCGGGCGGAACCCGCGCGCGGCGAAGAAGCGCGACGCGGGCAGGTTGACGACGCGCCAGTCGATCGTGACGGCGCCGTAGCCTTGATCGTGTGCCCAGCGCAGGCCGTGCGCGGTCAGCGCGACGCCGACGCCCGAGCCGCGCACGTCGGGCTGGGTCACCACGAGCGAGAGATCGATGCTGTTGTCCGGGATGCGTAGGTCGCCGGGCTCGCGCCGGTAGAAGAGCAGGTGCCCGGCGACACGACCGTCGCGCTCGGCGACGAAGTGCGTGAAACGTGGATCGTCCCACGTGCCGGCCCACTCCTCACGGATCGCGTCGTCGCTCTCCGGCTCGCGCGAGGAGAAGCTCGGCGACGCGCGCAGGTGCTCCGTGAACGCCTGCTCGAGCGCGACGACCGCGGCGAGGTCGCCGACGGTCCCCGTGCGGATCTCCGCACCGCCTGCACCGGCGAGCGGCGCTGTCGTCTCCCGCACGGCGTAGGTGAACTGCAATCCGAACGCGAGCCGGAACCACGCGTCGACGAGTGCCGCGTCGGTGGCCGGGGCGTAGACGCGATGTCGGTCCCTGTCCCAGTCCGCCGCCAGCGCTGCATAGAGGTCGCGGACCAGCTCCGCGTCGGTCGCCGCACAGCCGGCGAGGCCGACGACGGCGTCGTTCTCCGTGGGCCTGCCGATCAGATACGCCTGCGGCTCGCCGCGCACGAGTGCGACAGCACCCGCGGCTCCCTCGTGTGCCAGCTCGGCCCGGATCTGCGCCGCATAGTCGACGTCGCGCGCCAGCAGCGGCTCGGCGGCGAGATGCCGTTCGTGGCGCTCCGCGAGCAGCCGCGCGGCGGCCTCGAGGTGCTCCTCGGAAAATGGGCGAATCTCCATGTCTCGCATCGGCGCCGGACGATAGCGTTGGTTTACCGAATGCCGAAGACACTGACCGGAGCCGAGCTGCAGCTGGACGACGGCCCCGCGCGCGACGCGGAGCTATTCCTGGTCGACGGGAACAACCTGGCGTACCGCGCCTTCTTCGCCCTGCCGGAGGAGCTCGCCACGACCGAGGGCTTCCCCACGAATGCGCTGCTCGGCTTCACGAACATGCTCTTCAAGCTGCTGTCGGACTACCGGCCGAAAGGCGTCGCCGTCGCGTGGGACACCCGCGCGGTTCACCGGCACGAGCTCTCCGAGGACTACAAGTCCGACCGCCGCCCGATGCCGGATCTCCTCGGCGAGCAGTTCCCGTATTTCCGCCCGATCGTCGAGGCGTTCGGCTATCGCAACCTCGAGTTCGAAGGGTGGGAGGCCGACGACGTGATCGCCACGCTCGCGACGCGCGCCGACGAGGCCGGAATCAAGACATGCGTCGTCTCGACCGACCGCGACGCGTTCCAGCTCGTCACCGACAATGTCGTCCTGATGATGACGCCGCGCGGCGTCGCCGACGTCAACGTGTACACGCCGGACCGCGTGGAGGCGCGGTACGGGATCAAACCGGACCAGGTGCCGGACTTCATCGGCCTCAAGGGCGACACCTCCGACAACATCCCGGGTGTTCCCGGCATCGGCGACAAGACCGCCGGGCAGCTGATCGCGCAGTACGGCTCGCTCGAGGACGTGCTCGAGCATGTCGACGAGCTCTCGCCCGCACGCCGGAAGAACATCACCGAGCACGCCGGGCAGGCGGCGCGGTCGAAGGAGCTCGCCACGATGCGGCGCGACCTCGACCTCGACTGCGACCCCGCCGAGCTCGTGTTGCTGCCGCCTGATCGCTCCGAGCTCCGCGAGATGTTCCGCCGCTTCGAGTTCCGCAACCTGCTCGGCCGTGTCGACATCCTCGACGAGGCCGTCCCCGCCCAGGCGATGCGCATGCCCGGCACCGAGGTTGCGTGGCGCGAAGGCGAGTTCCCGGAGGTGACCGGCCGTGCGGCGCTCGCTATCCGCGACGCTCACTTTGCGCTCGCGCGTGAAGACGACGGCGTCATCGTCGGCTCGTGGGACGCGGCGCTCGAGCGGCGGCTCGACCGCGCCGACCTGATTGCGCACGACTTCAAGTCATTGCCGCGGCTGACGATGGAGCCGGCCGAGGACACGATGCTGCTGGCGTACCTGATCGAGCCTGGCCGGGCCGCCTACGAGCTCGACGATCTCGCCGCGGAGTACGGCGTCGAGCCGATCCCGGCGCCGGAGGCCGACGACGAGACCGCGGCGCTCGTGCGGCACGCGGAGATTCCGCGCCGGCTCGCGCCGACCATGCTCGCACGCGTGCGCGAGCGCGGGGCGGAGGACCTCTATCGCAACATCGAGCTGCCGCTGACAGCCGTGCTCGCCGCGATGGAGGACGCGGGCGTGAAGATCGACACGTACCGCATGGGCGAGATCACGGCGCGGCTCGCCGACCGGCTCGAGGAGCTCGAGTCGAAGGCGTACGAGCTCGCCGGCGAGGAGTTCATGCTCGGGTCGACGCAGCAGGTCGCCCGCATCCTGTTCGAGAAGTTGCAGCTGACGCCCGGGCGCAAGGGCAAGACCGGCTATTCCACCGACACGCGCGTGCTGCGTTCGATCCGCCACGAGCACGAGCTCGTCGAGGTGATCGAGGAGTGGCGCGAGTACTCGAAGCTGCTCAACACCTACCTCGGGCCGCTGCCGTCGCTCATTTCCGAGACCGACGGCCGCCTGCATACGACGTTCAACCAAACGGTCGCGTCGACGGGACGGCTCTCGACGTCGAACCCGAATCTCCAGGCGATCCCGATCCGCACCGAGCTTGGCAAGGAGATCCGCTCGGCGTTCGTCGCGGAGAGCGGCAGCCGGCTGCTCTCTGCCGACTACTCACAGATCGAGCTGCGCATCCTCGCGCACGTGTCGGGCGAGCCGAAGCTGCGCGAAGCCTTCGCACGCGGCGACGACATCCATACGGCGACCGCCGTGGAGGTGCTCGGCAAGGAGCCGTCGGAGCTCACGGCCGGCGACCGCTCGATCGCGAAGATGATCAACTTCGGCATCGTCTACGGAATCTCCGCTTTCGGCCTCTCGGAGAACCTCGAGATCCCGCGCGAAGAGGCGCAGGCGTACATCGACGCATACCTGGCGCGCTTCCCGCTCGTGCAGGACTTCATCCAGCGGACGATCGAGCAGGCGACGCGCGACGGTTACGCGACGAGCCTGCTCGGGCGGCGGCGGCCGACGCCGGAGATCCGCGCCTCGAACCGCCAGACGCGCTCGCTCGGCGAGCGGCTCGCCGTGAACTTCGTCATGCAGGGCTCCAACGCGGACATCATCAAGAAGGCGATGATCGCGATCCACCGCCGGCTCCGAGACGAGGGCCGAGGCGCGCGCCTCGTCCTGCAGGTCCACGACGAGCTCCTGCTCGAAGTCCCGGAAGCCGAAATCGGCCCGGTCCGCGAACTCGTGCGGAAGGAGATGTGCAGTGCCTATCCCTTGGATCCGCCTCTGGCCGTCGACATCGGCGTCGGCGACGACTGGAACGAAGCCAAGTCTTAAACGGCAGTCGCCAACCAGAACGACAAAGGCCGGAAGCTAGTGCGGACGAAGTCGCACTAGACCGTATGGAGTGCCCGGCGCCTCGCTCGTAAGTTGGCGCGGGTTGCCGTCGGGATGGGCCCGGCGGTAGAGCCGCAATTACGGGAGGCGCCGGTGATGGTTGAGGGTAGTTGGGTTGGGTTGGATGTGCATGCGCGCTCGTCGGTGGCGAGTGTGTTGGAGGCCGCGAGTGGTGAGGTGCGGACGCTTCGTGTGCCGACGCGCTGCGAGGAGACGGTGGCGTGGTTGCAGACGCTGTCGGGGCCGGTGCGGGTGGCGTACGAGGCGGGTCCGACCGGCTACGGGCTGGCGCGTGCGTGTGCCGCGGCCGGGATCGCGTGCACGGTGGCGGCCCCGTCGAAGATCCCGCGCGCGAGTGGCGATCGGGTCAAGACCGATCGGCGTGATGCGGAGCGGCTGGTGCGTTTGTTGCGGCTGGGGGAGTTGGTGGCGGTGCGGGTGCCCGACCCGTTCGAGGAGGCGGCGCGTGATCTTGTCCGCGCTCGCGCTGATGCGCGCGCCGATCTGATGCGGGCTCGCCATCGGCTTTCGAAGCTGCTTTTGCGGCATGGGCTGGTGTACGAGGCGAGCGCCTGGTCGATCGCCCATGACGCCTGGCTGCGCGCGCAGCGCTTCGACAGTCGGGCGCTCGCGCTCGCCTTCGAAGAAGGCTACGGGGCGGTGCTGCAGGCGAAGCTGCGCCGTGACGGCCTCGACCGCGCGATCGCGGAGCTCGCGAGCGAGCCGCCGTTCGCCGAGGTCGTCGCGCGGCTGGTTTGCCTGCGTGGTGTCTCCACGTTGACCGCGCTCGCGCTCACGGTCGAGCTGGGCGACTGGCGGCGCTTCCGCCCAGAGAGCCTCGGCCCGTTTCTGGGCTTGACCGAGCGAGCGCACGAGCGGCGAGCGACGGCGGCTGGGCGCGATCAGTAAGACCGGTAATACGCACGCATGCTGGCTCTTGGTTGAAGCGGCCTGGCACCAGCGATGGCCGTTACG
>WNGG01005519.1_pt1 | contig 14089 bp, 10 predicted proteins | sample 5400661 | NCBI WGS metagenome assembly WNGG01 (sample SAMN13153372, study PRJNA577476) | soil metagenome | isolation source: 100 cm soil or saprolite under Garry oak tree replicate 1 | place: USA:California | collected 2016-06-15
CCTCCGACCGACGTCGGCGCGACAGGTTACGATCAGGACGGCGACCGGGCCTGCCAGCGCTAGGGCGGCGTAGGAGCGTCGCCCGGGGGAGACGCCGCGGTTCACCGAGGCTTGAGCGTGACGATCGAGAGCGCGAGCGAGACCGCGAACAGGACGATGATGATCCACTCGAGCAGCTCCAGGCGCTTGCCGGCCGCGCGGTCGGCCATCTTTCCATAAATGCCGTCGATCGTCTGCAGCTTGCGCGTGATGCTGGCGTCCCACTCGGCGAGGTGGAAGCGCCGCGACGCGAGGGAGTAGACCCGCGCCAGGTACTGCTCGCCCACGAGCTTGAGGGCGTTCGTCACCTGCTCGAACAGGATCGCGCCGTCGAGCTGCAGCAACGCCAGCCGCCGCAGGTCCGGTCCCCACTGGCCCAACGTGGAGAGCCGTGTCGGGCGCCGCGCCAGCGTCTCGTAGGCGCGCTCCAGGGTGTCGTCGAGCTGCTGATCGAGGAACCGCATCTCCAGGAGCTGGGTGTTCGCGAACTCGATCACGGCGCGCACGTCGTCCCCCTCGGGATCGAAGAGCAGGGTGGCGTCGGTGTCGATGATGGTGGCGTCGTTGGGCCCAAAGGAGAGCCGCAGGGCGGTCGCGTCGCTCGTTTCCTGCTGGGACAGCGGGCGCGGCTCGGCGCGCAGGATCTGGGCGACCGTCTGAGCGTGCTCCGTCCACAGGGCGGCGGCCTCGCACGGCACCGCGAACGCCTCCACCTCGAAGATGGAGTAGTCCTCGACGAAGTCGGCGATCTGCGGGCGCAACGCGGCGTCGCCGAGGGTGCGGAGCAGCGCCTCGACGTGGCGGCGTGAGTCAGCCACCAGGCGCTCGTTGCCCCACAGCTCGTGGGCGAGCCCGGGCAGCCCAGCCAGCGGCCCTTCGATCGGGACGGTGTAGCTCAGCGACACGGCGCCGAAGTCGTACAGCACCACCTCCACGCCGGGCGCCGTGCGGTACCCGGCGAGGTCGTGTACCCCACCCTCGCGCGTCACGCGCAGCGGCGGAGGCCGGTACTCGAAATAGGCCGGAGCGCGGCGCTTGTGCTTGATCGTCTGCCGCTCGGCGCTGGCGAGCAGGCGCCGCTCCGCGACGTCCAGGTCGATCGCCCGCGCCACGTCGTACGCAAACAGCGGGAAACAGGTTCCCTTCGTGATCACCGGCGCCGCGCTCAAGGAGGTCTCAGCCAGGTACGATGTCTATCCGCGCTTCGGCCAGCGCCACCGGCCAGCGCGGCGTGAGCGAGCGGCCCTGCACCGTTTCATCCAGACCCCGCTCCGACTTCGAAACCGTGGCAATGAGGAAAGACCACACCTCGCTTTCCGGCGCGCACGTGAGCGCGAGCCGGTGGGCGAGCGAAATCTCGGGCGCGAAGAGCGCGTCCTCGGGAAACGCCGCCGGATCCCAGCGGTAGCTGACGGTCAACCCGCCGCCGGCATCGAAGCGGAGCAGTTTCTCCAGATGGCGCGCCCGGCACGCCACCTCCACGGCGGCGCCGGCGGTACGGACCTCGGCCTCCACGGGCGCTCCCGCCCACGACGCGACCGGCTCGTACACACCGGCCGCGTAGGCGTCGAAGGTCAGGCCGCCGGGCAGGACCCGATCCACGAACATCGCCCGCGCGTCGCGATCCACGGGCGGCAGCCGGTCGAGGCGCACGCCCTTCTCGATCTCGTGAATGCTCGGCGCTCCGTCTCCCGCCGCTCTCCGCCCCGCCTCCTCCGGCGCAAGCGCGTGGTATGCTTCCCGCCGGCGGGTCAACACATCGACATGGTTGATGCCCTCGCCCAGGAAGGTGTATTCCTCGATGGCGCCGCCGCGACGCGGGCTCACCACGCCCGAGAATGCGGCCGAGTGGACCCAGATCTCCTCGAACCCGTCGCCGTCCAGGTCCAGTTGCTCGAACGTGATCGCCTCGTCACGACGCAGCTCGCGCTCCGCCACCGCCAGGTTGTGCCACACGGCCCGCCGCAGGTGCGGCAGATACAGCCCGCCGAACACGCCGTGCCAATAGGCGTCGTTGCACTGCGCGCGGCCGATCGCCCGGCGCGCGGCCGGCGGGTCCCCGCGGCTCCGGCACAGCGCCGAAAGCGCCTGCGCCTTCTTGTGCATCCGGTTCGCCTCCGGATAGCGAACGAAGAAATTCCGCCAGTGCGCCCCCCGGACCAGCGCGCCGTCGGGGCCGGCGAGCCGCGCTTCGCCGAGGTCGCGCTCGAGCCGCGCCAGCCTGGTCGCGGCGTCGGGCGGAAGGGCCCAGCCCTCCATTTCCCGGTATGACGCCGTGGGCAGGTAGGCGAGCCCGCCGCTCGGCACCTCGGCAAGGGCGGCGGCGAAGGTAGTCAGCCGGACCTCGCCCCCGGCGACCAGCGCGCCCATCGCCTCCAGGAACTGCGCGAGCCAGCCACGGTCATACACCCATTCCTTCGTGCCCGGCCAGCCACCGAATTTCTCGCCGTCGTCCGCCAGCACGGCCAGGGCCTGGCCCGCGTCGCGCAACTCGCGCAGGTACGCCACCGTGTCGGCCGGGGGCTTGAACGGGATCAGGTAGCGCAGCCGCTCGTCGATCGGAAACAGGGCGACGCGGTGGCCGCCGGCTTCGGTCCAGAACGGAGCGTGCAAGCGGTCGCGGGTGAAGCCGCTGACCAGAAAATGACGGTCATCCACGAGCGCGTAGCGCACCCCTGCCAGCGCGAGGTCCGCCGCCAGCTCGGGCTCCCACACGCGCTCGGTCAGCCAGAGCCCGGTCGCCTCGACCCCGAATCGCCGGGAGATCGCCTGGCGCATCCACGCGATCTGCTCGAGCCGGTCCTCCCGGGGGAGCGCGACCAGCACGGGCTCGTAGAAGCCCCCGAGCAGCAACTCAAGACTGCCGTCCACGGCGAGCCGCCCGATCCGGTCGAGGAACGTCCCCTCGTGCGCTTCGAGCCACTCCAGGAGCGGCCCCGAGATGTGGACGGAGACGGGAAAGAACTCCCGCTCGGCCAGCCGCTCGAGGAACGGCCGGTACACATCGCGCACGTGCTGCTCGAACACATGGTCGAAGTTTCCCACCGGCTGGTGGAAATGGGCCCCGAAGGCGAACCGCAGCGGCTCCAGTTAGTCGCCCTCCGCGAAGCCGAGGCGCCACGCCAGCGGCGCGAGCTCCGCCGCCCGCCCGGGCGGGGACGCCACGCGGATGCGGTAGAACGCCGTCTGCACGTCAAACGGAACGGCCGCACCCTCGAGCTCGAGGAGGTCCGCAAGGTCCGTGACGGCGGCAACGGCGCGCGGAGAACGGTCGTGCTCGAGCGCCGCAACCGCGCGTAGTAACGCTCGAGCCGCGACGTGCCTCAGGTCCCGAGCGCCCGTGGCGAGCAACCTCGCCTCGTCCGCCGCAAGGCCGCGCCTCACCAGCTCTGCACGCCGCGCCGCGATGATCGGGAACCGGTAGCGCTCGGGTAGATCGGAGAGCCCGAGCTGCGCGATCGCCGCGCCGTCCGGCCCCGCCACGTCGACCGAGAGCCCCGTCCCCTCCTCGCGCCCGACCGACACGCGGAACCGGTAGTCGCGCCCCGTCCGGCAGTGAGTCAGGAGCACCCTGTCTGTCTGCTGCTTCGCGACGTAGCAGCCGCCGCGCGCCGCGTCGACCCGCGGCGCGAGCCGGCGGGCGGCGGCGTAACCCGCCGCGACGCGGGCAGGCGCCGGGAAGAACGGTTTGGCCCGATTCAGGTACACGTCGCGCCCCGTCCCCGCTCCCGGCTCGTTCGCGTCGGCACGCGCCAGCCGCTCGAGCACTCCCGCCTCGAGGCGGGGGGCCTCCGTCCCCGCCAGCTCGACCCCGCGCGCGGCGTAATGCAGGATCTGCACCGCTTCGATCCCGGCGATGTCGTCGAAGAACCAGCCGCACGAGGTGAACATCCGCAGAGCGTTGCGCTCGAGCTCGAGCAGCTCCCGCGCCCGCACCCGCGCTGCGGGGTCGCCCGGATGGCGCATCCGGTCGGCTGCGAACCGGGCGATGCTCGCCCCGTCCGCGCTCACCACGGCGCCGTAGGCGTCGCGCGCCGCCCAGGGGTCGGCGAACAACTCGGCTCCCTCGCCCTCGAAGCGCGCGTGCAGCTCCCCCGCAAGCCAGTCGAGCGCTTCGCGCAGCGGCGCCCGCCAGCGCTGTTGGCTCGGGTGCTCCGGCGCGAGGCGGCAGCCGCAGTCCGCCCGCCAGCGCTCCACGCCATGCGGGCAGCTCCACGAGGTGGGCGCCACCAGCTTCACCTCCCGCTCCGGCGGATGTCGAGCGAGGAAGGCGGCGAAGTTCTCGACCCGCACGCCGGCGCGCCGCTCCAACTCCCGCAGCAGCCACGCCAGCGCCACCTCGCCGAAGCGGTGATGGTGGCCGTACGTCTCCCCGTCCGTCGCGATCGCCACGAGCCGCGGCTCGCTCCCAGGCTTCCCCGGCGCGACCAGCCGCTCCGCCCACGCGGCCGCATCGGAGAGCAGCGGCCCGAACGCCACGTCGTGGGAGAGCGGCCCGTCGTACACGAACAGGGCAATCGACCGACCGCCGGGCGTGCGGTACCACCCCGGCATCCCGTCCGCGGGCGCGCCCTCCACCTGATGGGGCGCGAGGATCGTGAACTGGATCCCTTCGGCCGCGAGGACATCGAGGGTCTCCGGATCGACCGCCGTCTCCGGCAGCCACATGCCGACCGGCTCGCGTCCGAAACGGCGGCGGAAGTCCGCGATCCCCCAACGCACCTCGGTGACCTTGTCGCGGTGCGAGGCGAGCGGCAGGATCACGTGGTGGTAGGGCATGGCGATGGCGTTCCCGTGCCCGTCGTGCTTCTCGCGGCTCGCGCGGTCCGCCTCGAGCACGGCCGCGTAGGTCGCGGGCGCCGCCCGCTCCAGCCACTCGAGCAGCGTGGGGCCGAAGTCGAAGCTCACCGAGGCGAGCGTGTTGACGATGCGCGCGATCCGCCCGTCCGGGGCGTACAGCCGGGCCGCCACGACCGCCCGGTAGCATTGCCGCTCGACGCGCTCGTTCCAGTCGTGGAACGGCGCGGCGGACGGCTCCGCCTCGACCTCGTCGAGCCACGGATCCTCTCGCGGCGGCTGGTAGAAATGCCCGTGGATGACGACCGACCGGACCCTCAACCGGCCAGCACCTCCGCGACCGTCTCGAGGACGTTCGGGAACAGCGCGTCGCGACGCTCCAATTCCGCCGCCAGCGCCGCCCCGCCCTCCCCGCCACCCGACGAGGCGGACGCCAGGGCGGCGACAAGCCGCTCCGCGTCACCGCAGTGCAGGTTGAAGCGGCGCTCGGCGTAGTCCGGCACGGCGCCGGTGGAGATCATGAACTGCCAGTCCGAGGCCTGCGCGAGGAGCAACTCGCGCGCCGCCTGCGCGAGCACGGGCCGAGCTGCGGCTACCGCGAGGGCTGCGGGGGCCGCGTTCCAGAAGGCGTTCTCCAGCGCCCCGAGCCGCGGCCAGGTCCAGGCCGTGCGATCGTTGAGCCACATCGAGTGGTCGCCGTTCACGCCCCAGGACCCTTCGGCCAGGCGGACGGCCGCGCGCGGCGGATGGTCGGCGAGGTGGCGCGACGCCGTCGTAGGACGCACACCGTCATGGTGGCGCAGCTCGCGGTACACGCCGGCGAGGAAGTCCACACCCTCGAACCACCAATGACCGAACAGCTCCGTATCGAACGGCGCGACGACGACCCCGGCGCGATTCGCCCCCGCAGCGCGTGCCCCATCCGGCCCCGTCGCTATGGTCGCGAGCAGGTGCGCGAAGTGGCGCGCGTGGTCCGCGGCCCGGCCCAACGCGACCGCCGGTTCGTAGGGATGCTTCCCGCCCAGATCCACGTTCGGTCCCGTCACCCGCCAGAGCTTGAGGCCGCCGGGCCAGCGGATCTTGTGGAACTCGAGGTACCACTCGTCGCCCGGATAGCCGTGATGGCGGCTCCAGACCTGCATCGAGGATCGCGGGTCGCGCACCAGCGCCGCCACGCTCCGTTTCGCCCCGGCCGGCGTGACTCGGTACGCGCGATAGGGCGACCGAACCGCCTCACCCGCGGGCTTTGACGGAGCCTCGGGCCGCTCCGCGTCGAAGCGCTCGGCGCCCAACGGGATCTCACCGTAACTCCCGAGCGGGTCGCCGGCCTGAGCGAGATGGGAGTCCGTGAAGAAGTATCGGAAGCCCGCGGCCGCCAGCTGCTCCTCGATGCCCGGCCGTCTGTCCCTGCGCGGCCGGTAGGCGCACTCCGGCAACCAGCAACCCACCGGCTCGCGGCCGAACAGCCGCCGGTGCTCGTTCCGGCCGACGGCCAGCTGCAGACGGATGCTTTCATCACGAGCGAGCAGCGGTAGATAACCGTGCGTGGCCGCCGAGCTGATGATCTCCAGGTGCCCCGCGTCCTGGAGACGGCGGAACGCGCCCACGATGTCGCAATCGATCGCGTGAAACAGGTCCCGGAGCTGGCGCTGGCGCGACTGCCAGAACTCCACGAGGGGCGTGAGCCTCGAGTCCCCCGTGGCGGCGAGGGTGGCCGGCGCCTCCGCGCACACCGCCTGCCGCTGGTCGAAAAAGGCCTCCAGCTCCTTCACAAAGTCCGGGCTGGCGAGCTGGTTTGCGAGCACCGGCGTGAAACCGATCGTCGCCGGCGCGGGCGTGCCCTGGGCCGCGAGCTCTTGCAGCTTCTCGAGCAAGGGGAGGTAGGTGTCGAGCGCCGCTTCGCAGAGCCAGTCGCTCCCATGCGGCCACCGGCCGTGATGCAGCACGTACGGCAAGTGACTGTGGAGGGCGAGGACGAAATCCATCGCGGTGGCGGTCAGCGGGCGACCGGCCCGGCGGCAAGCGCGCGGCGGTACACGTCCAGGTATTGGGCGGCCGAGCGGTCCCAGCCGAACTGCTGGCTCATCGCCCGCCGCACGAACGCTCGCCAGGCGGCTCGGTCCCGGAAGCATTCCAGCGCCCGCCCCACTGATTGCGTGAGCGCCTCAGGTAAGTACGCGTCGAACAGGAAGCCGGTGTCGCCGTCCTGGATGCTGTCCAGCAAACCGCCCACGCGCCGGGCGACAGGGATCGTGCCGTAGCGCTGCGCCCGCATCTGCGTGAGCCCGCATGGCTCGTAAAGCGAGGGCATGAGCAGCAGGTCCGCTCCCGCGAGCAGCCGGTGCTCGAGATGATCCGTAAAGGCGAACTCGACCGCCACGCGCTCCGGGGCCGCGCCGGCGAGCTCGATCAGCGCCGCGTGATAGCGGTGCTCGCCGGAGCCGAGGAATACGAACTGCGCGTCGGATTCGGCGAGCAGGTCGGCGCCGAGCACCAGGTCCAGGCCCTTCTGTGCCACCAGCCGCGCGCTCATTCCGAAGACGGGGGTGGTCGCCTGCTCGGGCAAGCCGTATCCGTGCTGCAGCGCGGTCTTGCAGCGCCGCTTCCCGGTGAGATCGTCGATCGAGTAGTGCGCGCTGATCTGCGGATCGGTGCCCGGATTCCACCCCTCGGGATCGATCCCGTTCAGAATCCCCACCAGACGGTCGGCGAGCGCGATGAACTTGTCGTGCAGGCCGAACCCCCCTTCCGGCGTGCGCAGCTCCCGCGCATGGGTTGGACTGACGGTGACGGCCATGTCGGAGAACGCCAGCCCACCTTTGAGGACGTTCATCCGGCCGTACCACTCGAACACGTCCCCGTTGTACAGCTTCGCCGGCAGGCCCAGCTCGGCCAGTGTCGTCGGAGGAAAGTGCCCCTGGAATCCGGCGTTGTGCACCGACAGCACCGTGGCGAGCCGGCGGTGGAACGGCTCAGCGGCGAACAGCGTGCGCAGATAGACCGGCGCCAGGGCCGTGTGCCAGTCGTGCGCGTGCAGCACCCGCGCCGCCGGCGCAATCTGGGGCAGCGCCGTCAGCGCGGCCAGGCAGAAGAACGCGAACCGGTGGGCGTTGTCCGCATAGTCCCCGTCCTCGTCGCCGTAGATGCCGGCCCGGTCGAAAAAGTCGGGGTGCTCGACGAAGAAGACCTGCGGCCCGGTGCCGCTCTCACCGGCGAAGGGACGATACAGCCAGGCGGGCTCGGTGTGCCGGCCGACGGCCACTGCCAGCGGCGGCCCGCTGCGTTCCAGGGATGGGACCGCCTCCCGTACCTGGCGATACAGCGGCAGCAGCACCGTCGTGGGCACGCCGGCGGCCGCCTGAAACCTGGCCAGACCGCTCACAGCCTCCCCGAGCCCGCCGGTGCGGGCGAACGGCCAGTATTCGGCCGTCAGATGGACCACCCCGAGAGGCGCTTCGGCGCCGGGGTGCGGCCGCGGCGCACCGGCGGGCCCCCCACTCACTTGCGGGCGGCCCGTTGGCCGGGTGCGAGCTGCGTTCTGCGGTCGAATGGTCGTATTCCGCTCCCGCGGTTGAAATATCCTTCACTCAGGCGGTCGGAGGGTCGTCTCCCGGACCCTGACCCTTGATCGCCGGGACGTAGTGCTCCGTCACATACTGCCGCACCATGCGCCGGGCCGTGAAACGCTGGCCCGCGACACAGAGCGCGTGCTTCATCTTCTCCACCCAGCCGATGGGGACGTCTCGCCCATCGCGCGTGTAGAACAGCGGCACCACTTCCTCTTCGAGCAGCCGGTACAACTGTTCGGCGTCGGCTGCGTCGGCGTCTCCCCCCCCGCCGTCCGGCGCCGCGGGGATGGCCCACCCGTTCCGGCCATCGTAGCCTTCGGCCCACCATCCGTCCAGGGTGCTGAGCTGGGGGACCGCGTTGAGCGCCGCTTTCATGCCGCTCGTCCCGGAGGCCTCGAGCGGCGGGCGCGGCAGGTTCAGCCACAGGTCCACGCCCTCCACCAACCGGTGCGCCATGTGCATTTGGTAGTCCTCGACGAAGGCGATGCGGCCCTCGAAGCGGAGCTCTCGGGTGAGCGCGTACACGCGCTGGAGCATCTGCTTCCCCGGCTCGTCGGCCGGGTGCGCTTTGCCGGAGAAGACGAGCTGCACCGGACGCCACGGATTGACCAGCAGGCGCTGCAGCCGGTCGAGGTCTCGGAAGATCAGGGTCGCGCGCTTGTAGGTCGCGAACCGCCGGGCGAACCCGATTGTCAGGGCCCGTTCATCGAGCAGGGTGCCGGCGCCGACGAGGTGCAGCGCCTCCTTCCACTGCTCCGCCCAGCGCCGCCGGGCGTCTTCGCGGATCGCCCGCAGCAACGCCACCTTCATCTCCATGTGCGCCGCCCACAGGGCGGCGTCATCCATGGTCAGCACGCAGTCCCAGAATCCCGGCTCGTCCACGCGGTATATCCAGCCGTGGCCGAGCTGCGCGTCGAGCGCCTGGGCCGTACGCTGCGACATCCAGGTGGCCAGGTGCACGCCGTTCGTCACGTGGCCGATCGGGATACGCGCCGCGTCGCGACCGGGCCAAAGGTCACCCCACATGCGTCGCGCTTCGACACCGTGGCGCCGCGAGACGCCGTTCACATGCTGAGAGAGCCGGATCGCGAGGACGGCCATGTGGAAATGCCAGTGGTCGCGCGCCGGGTGATGCCCCAGCCGCAGCACGGTCTCGCGGCTCACGCGCATCTCCTCCCAGATCGGACCGGTGCACGCCTCGACCTGTTCGCGGGAGAACGCGTCGTGGCCGGCAGCGAGGGGCGTGTGGGTCGTGAACACGCTGGCCGCCCGGACCTGCCGCACCGCCTCGTCGAACGGCACCCCTTGCGCGACCAGCTCGCGCACCCGCTCCAGCAGCATGAACGCCGCGTGCCCTTCGTTGGCGTGCCAGGCCGCGGGCCGTTGGCCCAGCGCGCGCAACACGCGGACGCCACCAACGCCCAGGATCCACTCTTGCCGCAACCGGAGATCCAGCGAGCCACGGTACAACCGGTGTGAGAGCTCCCGGTCGGCAGGATCGTTCTGCTCCAGATCGGTGTCGAGCAAGTACACGGGTACGCGCCCGACCATGATCCGCCAGGCGCCGACGTGCACGGTGCGGCCCGCAGTCTGGACACTGGCGAGCGAGGGCGTCCCCCCGGGTCCGGCGACGTGCTCCAGCGGCGTCAGCGACGGGTCGAACGTCTCGTCGGCGTCTTCCTGCCAGCCGTCCAGCCGGAGCCGCTGGTCGAAATACCCGCGCGTATAGAGGAGCCCGACCCCGATGATCGGCACGCCCAGATCGGATGCCTCTTTGCAGTGATCCCCCGCGAGGATCCCCAATCCGCCCGAGTAGATCGGCACCGAGTTGTGCAACCCGAACTCGGCACAGAAATACGCGACTGGCTGGCCCCTGAGCTCCGGGTACGTCGTGGCGAACCAGGTGTCCTGGTCCGACGCCTGGCGCGCGGTCTTCTCGATCAGCGCGTCGTAGATCCGCACAAAATCGGGATTCGCCGCGCACGCCGCCAGCCTGGCGGGATCGACGCGCCGCAGCAACGCGAGGGGATCGTGTTGCGTCAGGTGCCACAGGGTCTCGTCAATGAAGCGGAAGAGCGCGCGGGCCTCGCCGTCCCAACTCCATCCCAGGTTGCGCGCCAGCCCCGCCAGGCCGGCGATTCGCTCGGGCAGGTTGCGCTGCTCGGTCCGGGACTCGCTCATAGGACCTGCAAAGTAAGGGGGGGCGTGGCAGAGCGGCCAGCGGGCGACGCCGCCTTATCTTTGGGCCATGCCCGAGCCGGCGTCCGACGCTCCACCGTCGGTCTTGATCTCCGAAGCCGCAATCGGTCGGCGAGTGGAGGAGCTCGCCCGTCAGATTTCCCGAGACTATGCCGGCGCCGGCGAGCTGGTCCTCATCGGCGTGCTGCGGGGGGCGTTCGTGTTTCTCGCAGACCTGTCGCGTCGCCTGACCGTGCCCTGCCGCGTGGACTTCGTCGCCCTGTCGAGCTACGGCCATGGCTCCACGTCGGGCGGCGCGGTGCGGCTCGTCATGGACCTGCGGGTGAACATCGCCGGCAACCACGTCCTCGTGGTGGAGGACATCGTCGACAGCGGTCACACGCTGGCCTACCTCGTCGCGATCCTGCAGGCCCGGCACCCCGCGTCCCTCAAGACGTGCGTCCTGACGCGCAAGGCAGGCCGGCTCGAGACGGACGTCGCCCTCGACTACGTCGGCTTCGACATCCCCGACCGTTGGGTGGTGGGGTACGGGCTGGATTACAGCGACCGGTTTCGCACGCTCCCCTACATCGGCGTGTTGTGACGCGCGATCAGCGCCTCGGCCGCGGCGAAGTCGTCGGGCGTGTCGATGTCCGTCAGCGCCGCGTGCGGCCAATCCACGAACGCCGCCTCCCCACGGTGGCGCTGGACCACCGTCTTGCCGCACCCTTCGCCCGTCCACGCGAGGAGCTCGCCGAACAGCGCCCGGCGAAACAGCAGGGGCGGCGCCGTGATCTCTCCGTAGCGGGACACGACGAGGGGCGCGTCGCTGCCGCGGGCGGTGGCGACGACCGCAGCGAGCATCGGCTCCGTGACGAGCACCATGTCGGCGAGCATGACGACCGCGGCGCCCACGGCGGCGGGGATCCGCTCCAGCCCTCTGTGGAGCGAGCCACTGGTCGGGCCCGTGAAGTCGGGGTTGAGCGCCAAGTCGCAGGGTAGATCGGCCAGCTCGGCGCGCACCCGCTCGGCCTCGGCTCCGAGGACGACGACCACGGGCGCTAGACCCGCGCCCGCCGCCCGCCGGGCCGCCCGATGCACCAGCGACTCGCCCTCGAGACGCAGCAGCATCTTGTTGCGACCCGGCCCCATCCGGCGCGACGCCCCGGCGGCGAGGATCACGGCTGCGACCTCGAGTGGCTCAGTCGGCGGGGGCATGGATCGGTGCCTGCCGCTCGCGCAGCGACTTCGCCCGCCGCCCCGAACGCACGGCGAGGATCTCCGCGATGACGGAGAGCGCTACCTGCTCCGCTCCGTCGGTCCCGATGTCGAGCCCTACGGGCCCGTACACGCGGGACTCAGCCACGGGGTCCTCGGCGCCCAGGTTGCGCAGGATGCGCTCCGTGCGCTGGCGCGGGCCCAGCATCCCGATGTACGAGACGGGTGTCGGGAGCAGCGCTCGCAAGTAGCCCTGGTCGTCCGCGAAGTTGTGCGTCATGACGACGGCGTAGCACGCCGCGTCCAGGGGCAGGACTTCGGCGAGCTGGTCGCCGGCGCTCTCCACGAGCAGCGCCGCCGCCGGGAAGCGGTCGTGGGTGAGATAGCCGGGCCTGCGGTCCGCCACGACGACGCGAAACCCCACGTCCGCGGCAAAGCGCACGAGCGGCCGGGCGTCGTCACCCGCACCGCACACGACGAGCTGCGGCGGCGGGACGAACAGATCGAGGAACACCGTGCGGCCGCCGACCTCGTGGACACCAGACTGCTCCGTTCCGAGCAGCTCGCGCGCCCGCGCCGCGGCGGCCGCATCGAGGTCTCCCGACCCCAGGTCGCCCACGGCGCCGTCGGGAGTGACGATCAGCCGTTTCCCATGTCCCGTTTCCCGTTTCCCGTCGATAAGGGTGCAGACGGCGAAGGCGCGCCGCTCGTTGAGCAGCTCCCTCTCCCGTGGCCGCGCCTCGAGCGCGGGCTCGACGAGCACGTCCACCTGCCCCTCGCACCCCACGCCCAGGTCCCAGGCTGCGATCTCGTCCGCGCTCGAGCAGTAACTGCGCAGCTCGGGTCGTCCCGTCCGGATCACCTGCAGCGCCACCTCCCGCACGTCCTGCTCCAGGCAGCCGCCGCTCACGTTGCCGGTCGTGCCACCGTCCTCCGCGACGAGCAGCTTCGCTCCTTCGTGGCGGTACGCCGAGCCCCGCACCCGCACGACGGTGGCGAGCGCGGCGCGTGTGCCCTCACGCCGGAGCTCGGCGAGGCGGTCGAGCACCTCCCGCGTCTCGAGCCACTGCTTCACGGACGCACCCTCCGCCTCCCCGCGTAGGTGATCGCGACCAGGCGCGACGCCAGCTGCTCGAGCGACGCCACGCTCGCGCACGGCATGAAGTCATCCACGTGCGGCAGGGCGGCGACGAGCCCCTGTGTCGCGGGCTCGAACCCGGGCCGGCCCGCGAGCGGGTCGAGCCAGAGCAGGCGATGACACGAGCGCTGCAGCGTCGCCATCTCGCGTGCCAATCGCGCCGGGTCGTCCCGTTCCCAACCGTCGGACACGAGCAACACGATCGCGCCGCTGCGAACCGTGCGGCGCACCCAGCGCCGGTTGAGCTCGCGCACGCATGCGCCGATCCGCGTCCCGCCGCTCCAGTCCACCACGCTGCGGCCGACCCGCCGCAGCGCCACGTCCGGGTCGCGCACCCGCAGCTCGCGGGTGATGCGGGTCAACCGGGTCCCGAAGACGAACACCTCGACCGGAGCCCCCGATCGCGCGAGCGCGTGCGCGAAGCGCAGCAGCAGCCGGCTGTAGCGCTCCATCGAGCCGCTGATGTCGCAGACCAGCGCGATGGGGCGTGGACGCTTGGTGCGGCGCAGCCAGCGCCAGTCGAGCGGCTCCCCTCCGGTGCCGAGCGAGCGGCGCAGCATCGCCCGCGCGGCGAGCCGCTCGCCGCTTCGGCTCACCTGCCGCCGCCGAGAGGGCCGCAGCGGGAGCTTGGGGGAGAGCGCCGCCAGCATCGCCGCCGCATCGCGCGCTTCGTCGGGCGTGAGATCGGCGAAGTCGGCCGTGCGCAGGCGCTCCTCGGGGCTCGCGCCCATTCGGGCGGTCCGCTCGACCACGCCGGTCACGTCCGCACCACCCCGTGGCTCCGCCCCGAAGCCGATGTCCGCCCGCGGACCCCGCTGCTGGCGGATGCGCGGCAGCGCCTCGGATGCGCCGCCCGCTACGGTGCTGCGGCGCCAGAAGAGGTCGAACGCCGCGTCGTAGGTCGCCCGCTCCTCGCGGCGCCGAACGAAGACCGCCCGCCCCGCCGCCTTGACATCCCCGCGCCGCTCCACCCCCAGCAGCGCCAGCACCTGCGCGAAGCGGCGCGTCTGGTCGGCGTCGGCGCTCAGTCCTGCGCGCCGCAGCACGCGCCCGAACAGCACGACGTTGGCCGCGAGCGCGTCGCCCTTCACCTCGAGCCCGCCCGTCATGTCTTGGCGTCGTGGCGTCATGGCGTCTTGGCGTCGCCTTT
>WNGG01005524.1_pt1 | contig 14084 bp, 6 predicted proteins | sample 5400661 | NCBI WGS metagenome assembly WNGG01 (sample SAMN13153372, study PRJNA577476) | soil metagenome | isolation source: 100 cm soil or saprolite under Garry oak tree replicate 1 | place: USA:California | collected 2016-06-15
AGGTCCTCTTCGGTCTTGTAATACTTCCGCGCCGCGACCACCATCGCGTCTTCAATCGCCGACACGATGATTTCGGGCTCGATGTGCTTCTCCCGGCTGAGCATCTCGATCTGTTGATAGAGCAGGTTCGCCATTGCGCCGCTTCCTGTTTTTCCCCTCAAGCTATCCTAAAACCCTCGAACACCCGGTCAAAACTCGACGACAAGATTCGCCTTGCGAATCGCCGCGAAGGGCACTTCCACGGTCTTCGCGTCGCGCCCTTTTAGTTCCATCCGCACCATCCCGTTCACGTACCCCGCCAGGCGCCCTTCGAAGAACTTGGCGTCCCCGATGGGCTCAACGGTAGAAATCTTCGCGAGCCGCCCCTTGAACCGTTCGAAGTCCTCTGGCTTGAATAACTTGCGGTCAAGGCCCGGAGAGCTGACCTCCAGGATGTACCGCGGCCCGGGCACCAGGTCCTCGACGTCGAGGATGACGCTCAACTGCTGGCTGACCCGCTCGCAATCCGAGTGGCTGATTCCCCCGCTGATTCCGCCCCGCGGAGCCGCCCCGCCCAACTGCTCTGGCGCTGCTCCGGCCGCCTCGGCGCCCGCCGAAGAGGCCGGCGCCTGCGGCCGGTCAATCGTTACCCGCAAAAACCGCTGCTTGCCGACTTTCCATTCGACCTCGACAACGTCCAAGCCCTCCGAGCGGGCAACCCGCTCGGCCGCTTCGCGTATCCGCTCCAAGTCCATTTCGGGACGTTCCGCTGCACCGGGCCGGCCCGGCTGCGACGCATTTCTGTTCCTCGGCCAACAAAAAAAGTGGGCTCGCGCCCACTGAATTTTCCGACCGGCTTCAGAGCGAAAACAGTATAGTCCTGGGAAAGTTCAAAAGCAAGTAGCATTCAGCAGAGGTGGCGCAGGCGGAATTTACCCCACCCGCCCTGGGGGAAGGCACATTCACCTAGTAAGATTAAGATAAGGAGACTACCCAGCACTCCGAGCACCGGGTGGCCTCGCCTTGGATAGAGCTAGATTGTCAAAAGCCATCTCACCAAATCGAGATGGGTTAGAACGCCAGCCTCAGGCCAAACTGAACCTGGCGCGGCAAATCCGCTGATGCGAAGGAAAGCGGGGTTTGCACGTCCGACAGGCTCGTGGGCCTTACGCCGTGCAGACCCGTGAACGGTCCGGTGAACAGGTTGAGCGTCTGTCCGTTGGCTAACTTGACGGCGTTGGAGAAGCCATTGACATCAAACAGATCGGCGACCTTGTTGAAGTTGATGCGGTTGAAGATGTTGGTTCCTTCCGCGATCAGTTCCACCTTGACCCCGCGATCCCTGTTGATGAAGAAGCCCTTCTGAATCCTGAGGTCTGCTGCGGCGTAGTTTGCGCCGCGGTTGGCGTCACGCGAGGCGCCAAACGGCATGGCGAAGTTGTTGTCCAGCGCGAGACCGTTTTGCAGGCTGGGGGTCCTGATCGAGAAGGGAAGCCCGCTGCGGAAGTAGATGATTGGAGCCACGGAGATATCCGCAAGCGCTCTCGAAAGGATATTCCCCTGGTTCGACTTGAAAGGCGTTGTGTAGACCGCATTGGCCACAAAGTTGTGCGGAATGTCAAAGACCGAGACCGCGCGGAACAGGTTCAGGCGGCTGGGCCGGAACCAGTTCTGGAAGCTGGCAAAGTCAATCACGTTGTCTATGGTCTTGCTCCAGGTGTAGTTGACCTGGAACTGCAAGCCCCTGCTATAGCGTTTGGTGAGTGAGGTCGTCAGCCCGTGGTAGATCGAGCTCCCGATAGACTCATAGGTGGTGTGCTGGAGCTGGCTGCCAGTCGCTTTATACAGCGGTCCGCCCGTGATGTCGCAACAACCGTTCTCAAGATAGGCCGTTTCGAGCGGCATCTGTAGGTGGACGCCATGGTACATGTTGTAGCCGACCTCGAGAGACACGTTCCTGACCAGCTCCCGGTCAATGCTCAGGCTGGCCTGAACGGTATAGGGGTTCTTGTAGTTCGAAGCGACACCGTAGCCGACCGTTGCACCCGGGCTGTTGAAGTTTGGTCCTAACACCGCAGTGAAATCGGCGCTCGTTAGCTTGCCGGAGGGCAACTCGTCTAGTTTTACGCCCCGCTGCCATAGCGCAATCACTGCGGGATTTGACGGTAGCGCCACCAGCAACTCATTGATGTATCTTCCGGTCCCATCCAAGAGAGAGCCATACGACGGAATCAGGACATCAATCGGCGCCGTAAAGATGCCAGCTCCGGCGCGGATGACGGTCTTGTGGTTGCCCATCGGGTCCCAAGCGAACCCCAGCCGGGGAGAGGCATAGAAGCTGCCCCCGAGCGGAGCAGGCTCGCCATCATAGTCGAAACGTATTCCGTAATTCATCGTCAACTTTGGGTTAAGCTTCCAGGCATCCTGGATGTAGCTGCCGAAATAGTGCCCCCATCCCTGCCATTTGGGATTGTTGAAGCCCGCTAACATGTCTACTGGAAAGCCCAAGTTGAAGGACTGAGGTGCACTCAGCAAACAATTGCATGCCGGCGCGTTAGGGTTGAGGGCTTGGACGAGTATAAAGAGCGGAATAGCCCCATCCCTGAAGTCAAACTCATTGTTGAACCACAGGTCGTCTTCGAGGTGGTAATTGGCTGGCCGATAGGAAGCCCCGAACTTGAAGGTGTGCACGCCCTTCGTCCAAGTGATGTCGTCTTCAAACTGATAGCGGGTCTGGTGAGCAATGTAGGGGATCAAAGACGGGCTTCCAAAAGTGGAGGTACCGCCCAGCCCGCCAACATTGAGGTTGCCGAGGCTGAAGTTCACGCCAGTAAATGGGTTTGGCAGGCTGTTGGCCCGATTTCGCGGGATGATCTGGACAAGCACTTGATTGACCAGCGTGGGCCTGATCGTGCGGGTCCAATTCGTCAGGATACTGAAATCCCTGGTGAAGAGACCGTTACCGTCGGGATTGCCCTGATTGTTATCGTTATGCAGATATCCCAAACGAAGACTGAGGGAATTGTTCGGGTTCGGCTGGCCATCGAAGCGGAGAATCGTGTTGTGGTGCCTCTGCGGATCGTCAAAAATGTGGCCGTCGCGGGTGAGGATCGTCTTCAATGCAGGATTGTTGAGAGGGGTCATAAGAAAAGCGATAGCGCCAGCGACGGCGGGGGGTAAGTTCGCGTTCAGGTAAGCGATTTCGCCCGGTGTTGGTCCAGTCGTTACAGTAGGGGCGCTGAGAACTCCAGCATCGGTGAAATTCGGGGAATCGAGCCTCTGATACTCATAGGCCAGGAAGAAGAAGAGCTTATCCTTCTTGATCGGCCCGCCTATGGTGCCTCCCGTATAAACACTCTGATCGAAAGCCTTGGGGAGACCCTCAAGCCCATTGAAGAAATTTGCCGCCTCAGTATTCTGGTCACGGAAATAACCGTATGCGTTTCCATGATACCTGCTGCCGCCACTCTTGGTGATGATGTTGATGGCGCTGCCGTCGGTGAACCCCAATTCCGCGTTGAAAGAATTCCGGTTGACCTGAAATTCCTGAATGGCGTCAAGGGGGATAGTGGTGACGCGGTACTGCCCGGTTCCGTACTCGTTCTCGCCGCCATCAATGGTGGAGAGGTTATTGCGGCCGTTGCTGCCGCCTATTGAAAATCCCGTTGTGAAAAACCCTGTGAAACCCGGCTGCTGAGAGCGCGGCGCATCCGCGTTAGAGACTCCCGGCAGAGTGTAGACGGCTTGGGTGATATTGCGGGAGAGGTTGGGAAGATCCTGGACCTGGTTCTCATTGATGGTGTTGGCCTGCTGGGTCTGCTCGGTGGCGATGAGCGGCGGGGCCGCTTCGATTTCGACCACATCGGTAACAGCACCCACTTTCAGCTGGACGTCGTTGACGACAACCTGACCGACGGAAAGTTGCAAGTTACTTGCGATGGTTTTCTCAAAACCCGGCGCCTCGGCCTGGACCTTGTACGTCCCGGGGTGAAGCGCGGAAAATTGAAAAGTGCCTTCCGCACCGGTCTTGACGGTCCTGCTGATTCCCGTACTCAAATTCGTTACGGTTACGGTTGCTCCCCCGACCGCGGCTCCCTGCGGGTCGAGCACCGTTCCTTTCAGAGTAGCCGTCGCATAGTCAACCTGAGCATATCCTGGCAGAGCCGCCAGCAAGACCAGAAGGAGCACGAGTGCTGTACCGACGATTGACGTTCTCATTTTATCCGCCTCCCTTTAGCGTCCACTTGACTCGGCTGAATGCCGATTGATGTGAAATCGCCCCAGCTAGACGGCCCAAGATTCGGCAAGATGGGTTGCAAATTCCCAGCTCGGGCTGTCCACCCCCATGAATTACGGTAGCTGCTATCACATAGCGGTGACTAACGTCAAGAGGAAACTGGAGCCCTCCCGTGGCTTGAGCCCGCCTTGCGGGAGCCCAGTGGATTGGCCCATTGGGTCCTGCATGAGGGTGCGGTGAAGCAGGGGAATAAAGCGTCGCACAGTACGGCTTACGGACGGACGCCCCGAAGGAAAAACTCGACGGCGCTGCTGACTCGCTCGCTTAGCTTGTGAGGTCCCGTGAGATCCACGGCCCATTGGCGCACGACGGTGTTGTACATTCCTTCCATGAATTCAGCCAGATGTTCGGCGGGAAAGGTGAGGCTGATTTCGCCGCGCGTCTGACCGGCGGCGAGAATTTCCCGAAGCAGGCCCGTCGCCGCTTCCTTTCGTCCACGCATGTCCGGGGAACGGACTGGATCCATCGCGCCCGAGAGCACTACGGCTTGCCAGAGAGGCCGGTCGGCCTCGGTCTCGCGAGCCAGCGCCTGGTATAGACGGCGCAAGCGCTCCGCTGTACTAGCTTCGGTGGAAAGTTCGGTTTTGAGATGCTCAGTGATGCAGGCAAAGCCGCGCCGGCCAACTTCACGCAAGACCGCATCCTTGCTGGGGAAGTAGCGGAAAAACGTGGTCTGGCTGATTTCCAGAATCCGAACAACATCCTCAACGCGCGTGTTCTCGTAACCTTGCTTGCGAAAAAGCCGGATGGCGGTTTCAACGATCTGCTGGCGCAGCTTTACTTTCTTGCGTTCACGAAGACCGAGCATTTCCCGGCCGATTGTCTCGTGCGCCCGAGAAGGGCTTTCCTGAAGGGATGCTCCCCGGCGCCCCTGGGCACCGGCCATGGAGACGGCGGGAGAACCGATCTGGGCGACCCTCGCGCGAGCCATGATTCCATCCTTTCCCGGAGTGAATGGCGAGCGGGCTGCAGCGATGCGAGCAACAAATCCAGGGCGTTACTTTAGCATGTCAGCGGCCAAGCGCAAAAAAGAAGTGTGTCGGTCTTAGCCGTTGGCCGGAGCTCGCCGCCCTGCAGGAAGCGGTCATTCTGGCTGCCGCGCCGCGGTGCTATAATCCGGGAAACCGATGGCAAAGGGAGGGCCTCATGGCCGCTACGCCGACCCAGACAAATGTCCTGAATATACCGAGCCCGCCGAGCTTTACAAATGTGGCGGAGGAACGGCGCCACCGCAAACAGAAACTCGCGGGTGCGTTCCGCCTTTTCTCGCGCTTTGGCTTCGATGAAGGAGTCGCCGGACACATCACCGCGCGCGACCCCGAGCGCACCGATCATTTCTGGGTGAACCCTTTCGGCGTGCATTTCGGGCAGATCTGCGTGTCGAACTTGATCCTGGTTAACGCCTCGGGCGAAGTGGTGGAAGGCAAACATCCGGTGAACCGGGCGGCCTTTGCGATTCACTCACAAGTGCACCACGCGCGCCCCGATGTAATTGCTGCGGCGCACGCGCACTCCCTGTACGGGAAGACGTGGTCGTCGCTCGGCCGTCTCCTAGATCCTCTTACCCAGGACTCCTGCGCGTTCTTCGAAGATCACGCCGTCTTCAATGATTTCGCCGGCGTGGTCTATCAAACTTCCGAAGGCGAGCGCATCACCCAGGCTCTCGGCGAGCGCAAGGCCGTCATCCTGCGCAACCACGGACTGCTCACCGTCGGGCAGACGGTGGACGAAGCCGCCTGGTGGTTCATTACCATGGAGCGGACCTGTCAGGCCCAATTGATGGCGGAGGCTGCCGGGAAACCGATTGCGATTGACCGCGAAAACGCGCTCCTCACCCGCGAACAGGTGGGCACGCATATGGCCGGGTGGTTTCAATTTCAGCCGCTCTGGCAACGCATCATCAAGGAACAGCCTGACCTGTTCGACTGAATCCGCGCCGCCGGAAAACGAGGGGGCCTCTTCGCGACAGCGAAGAGGCCCTTTGTTTTTCGAACCGAATGCTCTGAATCGCGCGCTATTGTTGCGGCGGCTTCTGTGGTGCCGGAGCGGCGGGCTTCGGCCTTTGCTGCGCGGGGGATGTGGCAGGCGCGCCCTTGACCGGATACGCCTGGTCATAGAGACGGATAATATCTTGCGTGACATCGGTTTGGGCCGAGGCATAAACGACCACCTGGGCTTGCGATGAAGTGTCGAAAACCGCGATGTAACCGTTCTCGCGGGCGTAGCGATCGAGAACTTCTATCATCTTGCGGCCAATGCGGTCGATGACGTCGGCCTGCTCGGCATTCAGATCTTCTTGAATCTCCTGGTTTTTCCGATCCAGTTGCCGGGTCAAAAGCTCTCCCTGCCGCTGCAGGCGTGCTTTTTCGTCGTCGCTCAGAGTGCGCTCGCCATTCCGCAGGCGATTCCGGATATCCTCAATTTGCTTATTCATGGTTTCGAGCTCATTCTGCCGCGGCGCAAATTTCGACTGCAGTTCGGCGGAGGCCTGCTTTCCTTCAGCCGTGCTGACAATAGCGTTGCGAACGTTGATCACGCCGACTTTCGCCGGCGCCGCAGGCGCAGCCGTGGTGTTTGTTCCCTGAGCGCTTGCGCCCAGCGCGGGGATGATGAGAAGCCCGGCCAACACCGTCCATTTGAGTTTCGAGTGATAATTCACGTTATATTTCTCCTTAACGAATCGAATTCGAAGAACTAACTCTCCGATTGGTACAACTCCCCACCAGGACGCATGCGCGGAACACAAACGCAAAATTATAGCGCACGCGATTTCTCTCCGGCAACGATAAACCCGCTCTGCCCACTACGAGCTACTTGGCCGGAGGAAACAGCAAGACTCGATTATGCGCGGGGTCCGTAACGACTACCAAATTCGTCAGCGGGTGGATATCCACGCCGCACAAGGTCGCCCCGGTATTGGAATCCACCGGGCATGGCGCTGTGTTCCCTAATCCTTGGATCGCCGTCGTGTGTACGGCCCCAGGGAGCTGCACATCCACAGTGGAAAGCGTGTTGTTTTCCGTATTTACGGTCACCAGCGTGCTCGCCAGGTAATTGTAGGCGAGCGATGTCGGGTTAATCCCAACGCGAATGGACTGCGCCGCTCCCAGGTCGGTATTGACAAGAAGAAACGCGTCGGACAGCGGAGAAGCAGCAAGGAACAGTGCGGACGCGGGATCAAAAACGATCGAAGTCGGCAATGGCGGAATGGTGCTCGACCCAATGATGATGCTCTTGCTGAACGTGGCCGAATTCGATGCGGACAGCGTGAATACCTGGAGGGTACCTTGCAACGCGTTAGCCACGAGCGCGATGTTGCGGTTGGGATCAATCGCGACGGCGATGGGTCGCCGGTCGGTGGCCGCGATTCCCGCGGTTCCTCCGGCATTGGCATCGAATACGCTGATGGTATTTGAACCGGCATTGGTTACAACGGCGAAGCCAGTATCCTGATTGATGGCCACTCCGAGAGGCTGCGTACCGGTTGCGACGGTGGAAAGCTCCGTGCCGCCGACCAAGTCCACGATAGACGCGTTATTGCTGCCGCTATTGGAAACCACGGCGTGGCCCAGGCGGGAGATTGTGGCCACGCGCTCCGGCGCCGTGCCCGACAGCGCGATCGTATTGGTGACCGTACCGAAGGTGCCGAAGGGGTTGCCGGGCGTAACGTCAATCAGCGAGACGGCATTGCACCCGGAGTCCGCAACAACGGCGAGATCGGGATGGCTGGCGTCAATTCCCAGAGCAATCGCCACGGCAGCCGGGGCCGGCGCCGCGCAACCGGAACTGGTGACATCCACCGCCTCGACGACAGTGAAGTCCGCAGCGTTTGACCTCACAGAGCCGGAGCAAGACGCGGCATTGACCACCTCGAGAGCGAACCGCCGGGGCAATGTCAAGAACGGCGAGTGCGGAATGGTGACGTCGATTTCGCGATCACTTATTGTTGCGCCCGGAACCTGCGCGCCATCGAGGCAAACCACCGGGGTGCCAGCGGAAAATCCATGGCCCAGGATTCTTACGCCGCTGAGGTCCAAAGGGGAGGTCAGTGTGACGTTGGAAGCAAGCTGGCGGGGCGCGGGAATCAGTACCTGCTCCACGTGGAGTGATTTCATCGCGGGGTTCGCCCCGTCCAGAGAAATGATGCTGACGTCGTTCGAGGTGGTGTTGGCCACGACGGCAAGATTCGTTCCGGGATCAATGGCCACGGGTCCCGAGCCCGTTCCTCCAGTGGGCGTAGGGGTTCCCAGGCGCTGAAGCTTGACGGGATCAATCACCGAAAGCGCGTTGGTGGTCGGGTTCACCGAAACGCCGATGTTGGTGAACGGATTGAACGCGGTAAACCTGGCCCCGAATTCCGCGGAGTTGTTGGATGCCGTCAAAGAGAGCGACTGGCTGGTCTGATCGAGCGTGCTCAAGATCGTCAGGCTGCTCGAGTTAGGATCGGCAAGAAGCGCCCGCTCGGTCTGCGTGTTGATGGAGATTCCTTGAACCGAGGGGCTGATCGAGAAGGTGACGAGCGGGTTGGCATACTGGACCGTGCCGCCGCCACCGGTGTCGTCGGCAACGTTTTGACTGTAGCTAAAGGTAGTAGCGTTCGGAACCGAAGTAACGCTGAATGTCCCGTTAAAACTGGTGGAACCTGTTGGAGTGACTCCCGCAATCAGGACCGAGCCGGGATTGGCCGGATCAATGTTGTGAGGGGCCGTGGTGGTGATGGTTACCACGTTGGAGACGCGCTTGGCGCCGGGCGTGGCCGACGGGGCGATAGCGTTCGGCGAATTCTGGTGGTTCAAGTCCACGACGGAAAGAACTCCCGCGCCGCCGGGCGTGGTTATGGCCACGTTGAAGCGCGGCTCGACGGCAATCTGCGGATTCGCGCCGGTGTTCAAAGTGACCGAGCCGACGAGGCAGGGCGGAGTTGCGGGGTTGGTCCCTCCGGGTAAGCAGGGCAAAGTGCTCGTGGTGCCTGCGAGTGCAATCAAGGAACCACTGTTGGTGCTGGAATAAGCCACCAGAGCCAGCCCGGTATTCGGATTGACGCCGACCGAGAAGGGCTTGATCCCCGCCTGCACAAACCCACCAAGCTGGATAGGGGTCGTAACCGTCTTCGCGACCAGATCGACGATGGAAATGCTCTGATCCGCACTGTTCACCACCAGAGCGACATGACGTTGATTGTCCACGGCGACGCCTGTGGGCGCGTTGCCAACGGCAATCGGCGTCCCCGAAGCCACGGGATTGGATGGATTCAGGTCAATCAACTGAACTTGATTTGTGCCGGTGTTGACTACGACTGCAAAACCGAGCACGGTATCAATGCCCACCGCGCTTGGGGCCGCATTCGCTCCCATTGGTATAGGATTGGGCGCTGAGGGCATCGGGGGGACCAGTTTGGGTGGATTTGATCCCCCGGAGTCGGGTTGCACCGCGAAGTTCGTCACGGCCATCAGAGAGCTGTCGTTGCTGTTGCGAACGCTGAGAGGGTAGAGCCCAGGAGCGCTCGGGCTGGTTGCGGCAAGGCTCAGCCGGCGCGCGCCTACGCTCGGCTGTGTGGTGCCGCCGACAAAGTCAACCGCGACGACGGGCGAACCGGGTGAGACTTGCGTCCCGTAGTAGCCGCCGTTAATTACAATTGTGGTGTTCACGTTTCCACCGAGGGTACCTTGCGGCCCCGAATCGGGGATGGATTCGACCACGGCCGGGCGAACCGGAACGATGGTGAAGTTTACCGGCGGCGACGGAGACCCTGAATTTCCCAGTTGAACGGTGATGGGGACAGTGACGGAACCTCCAGGGATCGCCAGAAATGTGTCCGGTATCCGAACTCGCATCAGCGATTGGTTAACGAGAAAGATGTTCGACGAGGGCACCTGCTGGTTATTGAATTTGACAACCGTGGTGGAGAGCAAATCGGTGCCATTCAGGTAGATGTCTTGGAAGAGCGAGCCCAGCGCGCCGCTGGTCGGGTTGATGGAGGCCAACGTCGGCGCTGCTCCCGACGTGGTGACGATAGTTACGGAAGCCGTGGCGGTTTTGGTTGAGTCGAGATTTGAAGCGGCCTGAATGGTAAAGGTCGCGGGACTCGGCACTGTACCGGGGGCTGTGTACTGGCCAGTGGAATCAATCGCGCCGTTGGACCCGTTGGTCCCGCCTTGCACGGTCCAGGTGACGGAATTGTTCGGATCGTTTTGAACGTTAGCCGTAAAGCCGAAGACCTGTGTAACGCCGATGGTTGCCGAGGCGGGTGCAATGGTCACGACCACGCCGGACTCGACGGAGAGCAGCGCCGTGTCGCTCTTCGTATTGTCGGCGACGGCTTCGGCCTTGATTTGAACGGCGGCCGTGGTGACCGTCCCGTTGCCGCTGGAGGCATTGGTTCCGGCCTGGGAAAAGGTGAACGTCGTGGCCGACGGGACGCTGGCAATGGTGAACGTTCCGTTGAAGCTGGTGTCGGTGACCCCCGAAATCGTCACCGGCTGCCCGGTCAAGAGGTTATGCGCGGCCGTGGTGGTGATGGTGACAACGTTGTTTGCGCGGACTGCGCCATTGCTCGCGATGCTGACCGTGTTGGCTGGCGGCAGAGTAGTGCTCGGGGCCGTATACAACCCAAGCGTGCTAATTGTCCCTGAGGCCGCGTTCCCGCCTTCCACGTTGTTCACAAACCATTTTACGGTGCCAGCGGAGACGGTGCCGCCGCCGCTTGTGGCATTGGTGCCGGTTTGCGCATAGGTGAAGGTGGTTGTGGAGGGCACTGTGGAGATCGTGAAGGTGCCGTTGAAACTGCTGTCGCCAACGCCGGCGATGACGATAGTTTGACCGGCGGTCAAGCCGTGCGCCATGGTCGTCGTGACGGTTACAACATTGGTGGCGCGTGCGGCGCCGTTGGAGGCGATAGTGGCCACTTGCACGTTGCCGTTGGCGACGCTTGCAAGGAACTGCTGCGTGCCACCGAGAGGCACTCGGGCAACTTTCGGTGAGACCGTCACCGTCACGGCTTTGCTGCCGCCACCGCCACCGCAGCCCCACAGCGCCAGGGCCGCCACTCCAGCCGCGGCGAGGGCCAATGTTCTTCGGATGTGCCCGACCTTCATTCCTGTTCCTCCAAGAGATTCTTCACCGTTCAAGCTGCATCTTCCGCATTTCATCGGCCGCGCCGGTCAAACAACGGCGCGGGTTCGCTCAAAATGTCCGGCTCACCGTAAACCGGAAGACCCGAAACGGATCGTTGAAATTCAAACGCGGCGGACTATTCCGGAAAATGTTGAGCTGGGGTAGAACCTGATTCCCATACACCGCGGGAAAATTGTTCCGCAAAGCAACGAGGTTCGGGTCGTTGAGATCAAAAAAGTTACTGGGCGAAACGATCTGCTGGCTGAGCCGATTCGGGTTTATCGCGTAATAGATGCGGAACGGCGCATTGATGATGGGAAGCTGCACGACAAATTCGATCCCCGTGGAAGTCCGCAGCTTGAAGTTGGAGCCGGGCATCAAGCCCAATTGGCCGTTAATTTGCGCGCCAGGAAATTGCGTCCTCAGATTCTGCAAGCCGGTAGGGTCGAGTTGCAGACCATTGCGCCGGACAATGCCGTTGGCGCCCACGTCGCCGAACAGCGACATGCTGACGGGGCCGACGATTTTGAAGCGGTACTCAATGTTGCCGACGCCCTGCAAATCGCCGCCCGGAAATGTCGGCTGGAAAATCAGTACCGGCAAAGAAAGCGTTCTAAGCTGCGGATTGCCGAAACTGTCCAAACGTGACGGATCGAAGAATGCGAACGGGCGGACGCTTTGCTCGGGGATAAAGGCGATCGGAGTGACGGTGCGAACGTCGAAGCCGCGAATGGAATCTTCACCGCCCGAATAGAAGCGGCTCGTAGGGATCAGGTCTCTCCCGCCATAGCCTGTGGCGAAGGCCGTTTGGACGCGCAAGCCCAGAACGTTGCGCTTCTTATTGATCGGACGGAAATACTTGGCCTCGAAGACGTTGGTGACGGCATTGACGTTGCCGCCCAGCGGCCCGCCCTCAAAACTCACCGAATAAAAGAAACTCTTCCCGCCGGTGGGGTTGATCGGATTGTTGATCGTATTGTAGGTGATCGTCGGGGTCAGGCGGCTGGAGACAATGCCGGTCAGAGCCGAAGGGCCGGCGACGTTGCGGAACTGGATGAAGCTAAACAGCGCCGTGGCCGCCGCACTGAACGCGGTGATGTTGCTCTTGCTCAATCCGTAGGTAAGACCGATGCGCGTGAAGGAAAAACGGCGCAGCGGGTAGCTCGCGAACACGGTGAAGCCTTTGCTGTTCTGGTTGTAGTTCTGCGCGATGTTGGGATCTATATTGATCTGCTGCCCGAGCAGAATGGAAGTTTCGCGGCTCTGGTTGAAATTGAACTTGCTGTCGAAAAGACTGAAGCCGGTGGAGATGGGGCGGTCAAACAGGTACGGCTCGGTGAAGCTGAACAGGAAGTTGCGCTGGCGATCGCCGAATTCCGCGGAGAAGGTGAGCGTCTCGCCGACGCCCAGGAAATTGTTGGTCTGGTAGTTTAACCCCACGAACGTGCCCGCCAGGCCGCTCAGACCGCCGTTCAAGCCGATGGACTGTTTCCCCTTCTCCTTGACCTTGAGATTGATGTCCACCGTGGCATCTTTGACGTTGCGCTTGAGTTCGGCGTTTTCGGGCTTGATGGCGTTGAAATAATCGAGCTGGTTCAGGCGGAGGATGCTCAGTTCCCAGAGGCGCTGGTTAAAGGTATTGCCTTCATCCAGGAGGATTTCGCGGCGGATGACTTTATCGCGCGTGGTAACGTTGCCGCTGAACTCGATGCGCCGGACGGTGTACGATTTTTCCTCGGTGAAGATGAGCGTCAGGTTGATGGTCTTCGAGGCATCGTCCACGTCGGTCAAGGGCTCCGAAGTGAAGTCAATGTAGCCGTAGTCCCCGTAGATCTTGCGGTAATCATCCAGAGCCTTGCGGACTTTCTCCGTGGAAAAAATATCGCCGGGCTTGAGCGGAAAGATGGACTTCAGCGCATCCACTTTGAGATGCAGTCCCTGGTCCGGATCGCTCGAGCGGATGATCAGCTTGCCCATCCGGAAGCGCTCGCCTTCCTCGATTTCAATCTTGATGTTGGTGGCCTTCCCGTGTTTGCGTCCAACCTTTGGCAATGGAAGCGGGAGTCCCCGCTTGTCGATATTGACGGTTTCTGTGACCGGGTCTTTCACGAGAACTTTGAAGTAGCCGTTATCCTGATAGAGGCCGCGGATGCCTACTTCGAGGTCTTCGGCGAGTTTGCGCTGGTCGTAGGTCTTGGACATCACCGAGAGATTGGCGATCTTCAGGGGAATGGCGAAGGGCCTCGAACGGCGCATCGCTCGAATCAGCCTGCGGTTCGAGAACGCATGGTTGCCGACGAAGGTGATCTTGCCCACCTTGACTTTGGGGCCTTCGTCCACTTTGAACACCAGGATGACGGCGTTGCTTGCGGGAATACGCTCGTAAGTGGGCGTCACCTTGGCAAACTGGCGCCCATGTTCGCCCAAAAGTTGCTGGAGGATCACCTGCGCTTTCTTGATGCGCGTGGGATCGAACTGGCTTTCGACGGTCAAGCCAACCTTGGCCTCCTTGAAGCGGTCGAGAATGTCCGATTCGGTGACGGAATGAATGTTGTCGTAGCGGATGCGCCGTATGATGGGCCGCTCGGACACGTGGAAGATGACGATCTTCGCGTTGGCCCGGTCGGGGCTGTCCTGGACTTCGAGTTTGATGTCCTCGAAGAACTGCGTATTCCACAGAGCCTGGAAATCCCGG
>WNGG01017832.1_pt1 | contig 14081 bp, 14 predicted proteins | sample 5400661 | NCBI WGS metagenome assembly WNGG01 (sample SAMN13153372, study PRJNA577476) | soil metagenome | isolation source: 100 cm soil or saprolite under Garry oak tree replicate 1 | place: USA:California | collected 2016-06-15
GGCACGACCGGAGATTCGGACATCGTGGCCCGCATCAGCGCGGACCCCCGCGAGAACCTCCTCGAGTCCGTCGTGACGAAGGTCCAGGGCATGCCCGGCGTGCTCTCGACCGAGACGCTCCCGGCGTTCTCGAAGTATTAGAACAATGTTTCACGGACGGGCCCAATCCGGTTCGTCCCCTTTTTGTCCTTGACTAATTGAGACTGGCGTTCCGCTGCAGATGATCTGCAAGATTCTTACGAAGGCCTGTACCGGGGGTTTTGCCATCGGTGCCTGGCGCTCTGAAACGGAGGTTCCACGTCCATCTGCCACATCAGGCCGACGAATTCTCCCAGGTGGGCCATCTCGTCCAGGAACGTGTGGAGCAACACATGTTCCATGGACGTCTTCTCACACCAGTCGGGAATCGAGACTTCTCGGCCTAGGTCGTCCGAGGTCAGGTGGGCAAAGAAGGCTCTCATTTTCGTCGCGACGTCCTGATCGTACACCTCTATCTTCTCGAAGGTATCGAAGCCGATCGGATCCCGTTCCCCAGGGGGTCACGGGATACCGGGAATGTCATAGTGGCGGTAGGATTCCTCCACCTCGAGCATGTGCATGAAGATGCCGTGCATCCAATGGAGCGTGGCCTCCCGTCCTTGCTGAACTCTTCACAGCCGAGCTCGCGGAACGCGGTCAGAAAGCGACGGCGCGAATCCGCGACGTACTCGAAGAGCTGGGTCAAGTCGGATGCTTCCATGGCCCTCCTGTACCTGTGACACGCCCATCAAACCGTCCAAGTCTTGTCGCGAGACGCGACTCCGGCTTCGACGGCTATCCGTATCCACGGAACGCTTCGACCTCGATATCTGCATCCGGGACCCCGAGGTCCGCGAGCAACCGCAGCGTTCCCACGACCATGCTGGGGGTGTCCCGCTGACGTAGTGTATAATCAAGGTAGACGATGGACGTCAACATACACGCACGCCTTTCTCGGACCCCGCGTTCTCCGTTGATCTGTCAGAAACACATGCCAAGGGATCGCCCGAGCCGGTCGGGGTTGACTAAGTCCGACAGGCTAATCTGATGCTTGACGATACAGAAGATTACTCCAAGGAAACTGCTGAATGAATCCTCACCCCTCGGATTCAGATGATGTTTCACTGCCAGACCCCTACGAATCGGCAAGGCACAGCTCAACGACAATTGCAGAGCGAATTAGAGCAGCTGCGAACTCTGCGGCGAACGAAGCGGATTTTCGGAGGGATGTCGCGCGTGAGATTGACAACTTCGCTAAGTCTGCTAACATCGAACTGCACCAGCGCGACGAGTACACGGTCGCGAGCGGCCGGGCGGATACAGTGTACAATCGCCTTGTTGTTGAGTACAAGAGGCCTGGAGTCCTCGCTAAAACGAACAACAAGAAGCCGAATTTGGACGCGATCGAACAAATTGTCGACTACGTTCAGGACGTCGCAAGAGTTGAGGGACAGAGAATCGAACGGATGGCTGGGGTGATCCTAGACGGCGTTTTCTACATATTCCTGCGTTTCTACAGCGGGACTCACACTGTGGACGATCCTGTTGAGGTGAACGAACAATCAACTGAACAGTTCCTGAAATACCTCGTGAGTTTGTCCGCAGGTGTTGCTGTCATTCCTGAGAACCTCGTCAAGGACTTCGGAACCCAGCATGTCCGCACGCAGAAGGCCATTCGCGCACTATACGACGTTCTTGAGTCCACGGAGGACGATCTGACAAGTAAGCTGTTCGAGCAATGGCAAATCTACTTCTCTGAGGTCGCGGGCTACGAACCCGGTTCGCAAGATCTCGCCGTGACAAGCCCATTGAGTTCCCTTGCGGCCACACTCGGTATCAGGTCGCGGAGAATCGATCCGTCGCGGTTGATCTTTGCCGTTCATACTTATTTCGCACTGCTGATGAAACTCGTCGCATGGCTAGCAGTCTCCCCGTACATGACGGAACTCGGCGTCTCTTTTGGAAGACTAGCGAGTCTCTCGAGAGAGGCACTTCAGGGAGAGCTCTCGAAACTGGAAAGGGGAGGGGTGTTTAGGGATTACGTGGGAATCCGGAACTTTCTCGAAGGCGACTTCTTCACGTGGTATCTGCACTCCTGGCGGGAGGAGGTTTTCGATGCAGTCAGATACGTAATAGTCCGCCTTGCCGATTACGACCCCGGAACCCTCGAACTCAATCCTGAACAAACGAGAGATCTGCTGAAGAAGCTCTATCACTATCTTTTGCCGCGTGAGATTCGACATGACTTGGGTGAATACTATACACCCGACTGGCTTGCTGAACTGACTCTCAACAGGCTCACCGGAATTGAACCGACAGATCGCTTTGAAGGCGACTCTCTGAAACGAATTCTTGATCCTGCCTGCGGATCCGGAACATTCCTTGTTCTAGCAATCAAGGCGATAAGGAAAAGGTGTCGGAACGATTTGATCGACGAATCGGAAACTCTTCGGCGAATTCTGGCAAACGTTGTCGGCATGGATCTCAATCCGCTGGCCGTCATCGCTGCGCGGACGAACTACCTCCTGGCGATCAAAGACCTGCTTCCGCACAGACAGGATGACATTGAGATACCTGTCTACCTGGCGGACAGTATCCTCGTGCCATCGAAGCCCCATTCAATCAGTGAGTTCGGAACGTATCAACTGCGGACTGCGGTGGGGTCGTTCGGGATTCCCGATAAACTCGCCACGCGAGAAAATGTAGCTAAGCTCATCGCCCTAGTGGATGAGTGCGTGCACTCTGACTACTCGGTCCAGTCATTTCTCAGCCGATGCAGAATGGAGCTAGGCCTTCATGACGATGAGCTGGCATCTCACACGACCACGCTTCAGGGCCTCTATGGTCGCATCCTTGAGCTGCACCATGCAGGACAAAATGGGATATGGAGCACCATCATCAAGAACGCCTTCGCACCCCTCTTCATCGGTCGATTTGACTACGTTATTGGCAATCCACCCTGGATCAACTGGCAGAGTCTGCCCCGTCAATACCGAGAAGAAACGAAGCCTTTGTGGGAATACTACGGTCTTCTGCGAGGCCACGAAGCAGAACGTCGGGCATTAGGGAGGAGCAAAAGAGAGGTCGCGACCCTCTTCACGTATGTCGCACTGCACCGATACGCAAAGCAGGACGGGACATTGGCGTTCGTGATAACCCAGTCCGTCTTCAAGAGCGATGCGAGCTCAGGCTTTAGGCGTTTCCAACTTCCTAATGAGGAGCCCGTGAAAGTCAGACATGTAGACGACCTTGTGGAGCTCCAACCTTTCGAAAATGCCGCGAACCGAACCGCCGTATTGGTTGTGAGCCGTACTGGATCAACCAAATACCCTATCCCCTACACGTTGTGGCAACGCATCAAGAGAGGTTTCATTCCATATGAGGCATCCCTTTCTGATGTGGTCGATCGGTCCTCTAGAAGCCGACTAACCGCTGTCCCGCTGGACCGCCACAAGGTCATGTCCCCCTGGCTAACTCTGCCAGAGGACCTGGTGGATGTCGCCAGGAAGATCATTGGCAGGTCACATTACATTGCGTACGAAAGTGCGAACACAGGCGGCGCGAATGGAATATTCTGGCTCGTACAATCGGGACAGCGGTCCGATGGTTTGCTGCTCGTCACGAACTATGCGGAAGGGGCGAAAGCGCAACTCGACACAGTCAACACCGCAATTGAGCATGATCTCGTCTTCACTCTGATACGTGGTAGGGATGTTGATCGTTGGCAAGCTGCTCCTTCTCTTAGCGTAATCGTGCCATACTTTTCATCGCCGTTCTCACCCGTATCCGTCAATCAGATGCAAGAAAAGTATCCGAAGCTCTACGCCTACCTGAAACACTTCGAAAAAGCATTGCGGAACAGGAAAGACTTAATGGCGCAAGGACTCATGAAAAGACATGCTTTCTATCTGTACGGCGGTGTTAGCGACTACACCTTCAGTTCGTACAAAGTAGTCTGGAAGTACATCGCTTCAGATATGATCGCGGCTGTCGTCGGTCCGGGACCAGATGGTCGACCCACGATAACTGACCACAGACTAATGATGGTCCCAACCGAGTCAGAAGAGGAAGCGCATTTTGTCTGCGCACTCCTTAACTCTTCTCCCTGTCGGCTAGTGGTGAAGGCTTATGTGATTGGTACACAAATCTCAACACATGTTCTCGACAACATCTCGATCCCGAAATACGATCCCGGAAACGCCCTGCACAGGGAGATGGCTCTGTTGTCAGCGCGGGCTCATACACACAAATCAAAGCGCGATGCGATGGCCGATCAAATTGATGAGTCCGCGGCCAAGCTGTGGCTCGTGACTTCCGAAGAGCTACGGGACATACGATCGTACATAAGTCGGAAAAGCTGACGGAACCGAATTGTGGAGCTGCTGCAGAATAGAAACGCATTTCGAACGATGTGCTGACCGTAACCCTCGCAGCACGCCATGAACAACGAGCTTTCCGCCCGGGCGTCGTTCTCTGAGGACGAACTCGACTAGAGAGGGGGCTGTAATGGAGTGCCCGAGGCTAGTCCGTGAACTTGCGCTTAGTGGCGGCAGGTCTGATCCTGGCTGGGATTATGTGCTTAAACTGAGGACTCAAAATGAAGCACCTGCCGACCCCCATGCTCGGGACAGAGGTCCAAATCGACTCTTCAACATCGCCAGCAGCAGTCTGGAGCGCGTCCAGATTCCGACCTCCCTTGACTGTGTGAATGAAATGAGTGTTGGATAGTTCGAAGATCTCCTGGGGGAGATGGGACGGCTGCTGGGAAACGAAGCACAGTGAGATCCAACGCTTCCGTCCGCGACGGGCGATATCCCGCAACATGTCAACAGTAGCTTCCATCCGGTCCTTGTTTTCTTTGCTAACGAACGTGTGAGCTTCCTCGATGACGATCATGACAGGCGGGGCGGTTGTCTTCTCTACTTTGTGGTCAAAGAGCCTCCTCAACACGTCGGCGATGATGATATTCTTGAGTCGAACGCTCGTGTAGCTCACGTCAATTACTGACACTCTCCCCGCCTTCGCCAGCTCCTCCGGCTGCAGCTCGGAAACACCCTTTGAGTCAAATGCACCGGTGTGACCCAATCTTGCCAGCTTACCCTTAAGAGCGTACAAGGACGACTTCTGCGGGCCAGCCACTCCAAGACGCTGTATCACCGTATCGACTGAATTCACGACATCCCAAAGGGTGTATGCATCACCTGACCCAGCTCCTACCACCCCCTTGAGTGTCCCCTTCTTCGCTTCGGCGTTCTCCTTCTTCATTTTCTTCACCTCCTCGAGCAAAGGCAGAAGCCATCTTTCTTGCGCCTCCGTGGCATCGATCAGCTCGGCCAGGATGTATGGATCGAGCTTGTGAAATAGAAGCGTAAATGGCTTTGCGTCTTCTCGTTCGCTCTCGGCTGCGGCTGCGTGATAAGCCACGAAATCCTTGACGCCTTTAGGCTTGAATCCGTGTGCCTCGAGAAGCTCGACTAGGATCGTCGTGGGTCTATCTAACTCCGTATATTCGCCTTCAACGTCAAGGACGATAATCGCCCATCCAGCTCTACTGGCCTCCTCGATTAACACTTGTGCTGTGTTGGTCTTCCCCGATCCAACAGTCCCGAAAATCCCCAGATTCCTGGGGAGAGCGTTCTTGCTCTTGCTATCCAGGTACAGCTTAATGTCGTCGTATCCATCCAGAGTGCCTATGTACATGTCGCCTTTGACACCGATCAGTTTCTCCAAGAACTTCGTCGGGACCAGTTCCACCCTTGCTTTTGGTTGAGGTCTACGGTCCGCTCCCATGACCTCTTCGCCGACGACCTCACCTTCAAGAGAGGCCATCGCTGACGCGTAGTAATTAGGCATCCCCGGAAACTTCTCGCCTAACAGAATCGAAGTTTGCGAGTAAGCCGAATCTCGACCCACCTCTTCGGGATGAAAGTGCGGACCTTCGGTAATCCGAGCAAGGAAGGTCAGTTCGTTGTCTTTAATCAACACCCAACGGTTGCGGCGTACGCTTGGAATCCGATCTTTGACGACCAGGAATTCGGCCTGGTTACTCGCAATGTTTGGTCGATCGAAGTGCACGAATCCCAGTAACAAGCTATCGTCTGCGGGTGCGGCGCTCATAAACTTCTCGGCCCCATGCGTCAAGTTTGGCTAATTCATGTTCGACACGTTTCTTGAAATCGGCGGCGGACAGAACGTAGCTGCAGATCGAGTCGGCATGATCGATCAACAGCGGGAAACCCCTCTCCGGCTGATGGAGTGAATCTCTCGCCAAAAGGGCAGCAGCTTGATCAAAGAAGTCCTTGTGCGCCTCGAAAACATAAGACTTGGGGCCAACTCGATAGAGCCCGATCATGAGCTGATGGCCGAATCGATCTTTGAAATCGTCGACCAGCTTGCGATCTTCCTCATTGAAATGAGCAGCGGAAGTGAAGTCATCACCATAAAGGTAGGATTGAAGTTCGTCAGCAAAATTCTTCAGTGCAACGTACTCTCTCTGTGCTGGATTTAGGGCAAGTCCGATCGATCTCAGCTCATCATGGGTGCTCGACTCAATCACTCCAATGGCGTGCTTGTTTTCGATGATTTTCTCAGCAATTCCCAGGCAGACTGGCAGCGCTCGATAGCGCCCCAACCCAGTGCGCAGTTCGTAGGGGACTAGGGCCCCCCGCTCGCTGGACTTCCGCCTCTGCAGAATATCGGCCACGTCTTCAGTTTCTGTTTCAAAGTCGGGTTCGAAAACGAACAGGACCTCTTCGATGTTTTGGTTCGCATAGGAGACCGCCGCTACACCGATTTGCCCCCGGACTCCGGAGAGCAAGCTGTAGGACGAGTAGGTGCCGTCAACGGCGCACACGTTGGTGGCATAGAGTTGATGCTCGGCCCATTTCAAGTCCTTGTCACTGACGCTCTTTATGTCAAATTCGCGTTCCAGCAACTTTCTCGTGGGCCCAACGAGACTCCTATTCCTGTCTTCGGCCTTTCTGAGATCCTCGGCGAGTCTCTTTTGCAATTCGGGAGCATACTCTTCGAACCGCTTCCATCTGGAAGGGTCGATGATCTCGCGGAAATACTTGTCCTTCTCAACCATTCCCTACGATACTCTCCCTGTGATGACGAACTCCGTAGGATATACGGTCTCGCTGTTCGAAGATGAAGGCGCGAAGCGCCCAATCGCATCTCGTGTCTGGGGGATCGACTTGTTACTTACTTCTCGCTTCCTGATAGAATCGACGCCGATCCTCGAGTGTTCCATGACCTCGCAGTAGAATTCGGCTAGCGGGATTCGTCGATTTCGGACCACCGGGTTTCCAACGACGATGCAGCATGTCCCATTGGGCTTGATCACGCGGGGAAGTTCCGAGATCCAGGCCGATACATCCTTCAGATACTGAAGGACAGATTTCCGTAGAGCATTCGATTCCATGCATACAGCTTCTCTAATTTCTAGCGCGAACTCAAAACCAGGCCATTCATCCTCCTGGGCTTTGGCAAGTCTGCTGCCCATGAACTTGTCTCGTCCGGGATACGGTCCTTGCCGTACGAGCCCGAACCACAACGATGTGAGCTGGAGAATGTCCATGTAGTCATAGGAAATGAAATATGGTGGGCTGGTCAGCACAAAATCCACCGAGCGAGATCGTATGGGCATCAAACGCGCATCGGACGTGAAAACCTTGGCTGGGAAGACTGGTCGTCCGCTTGCCATCCGCTGCTTCAACTCGTCCTGGAATGCGGTGTTCCCCTTCGCCATTAGCTCATAATGGCGTTGGAAGCGCTCCCACGGGATTGGCGTTCGCTTACCCGGATCGATGGTAGGCTTCACACTACGCTGCAGCCATCGTGAACAGTCTTTGAGTACGTGGGAGAAAGCGCACAGAAAGAACGCCCTCCCAATGGGGTCGCGAAGTCGCATTATTGCGGCAAGCAAGCTCTCCAACTTCGTCGCTCGGTTGCGCGTAAACCAAAACTGGACGCGCGGGTCACGGTACGCGTCCAATGGCTTCGGAGCTCTGCGGTCCATATGGCTTGAAAGCAAATCGAAACCATGACGAAGGCGTCCCGGATCGATCGGTGTGGTCTTGACGCGAGTAAAGAAAGTGGCCAGGGGATTGATGTCGGTGCCCAGAGGCCTACGGGATGCGAGCATCGCCTCGACCAGAGTGGTCCCTGATCCGACGAAGCAATCCAACACAACATCGCCAGGATCCGAATATTCTTCAATGAGATTCCTAACCATGGGCGGGATGAACTTAGCGGGATACCGATGATAGCCATGGGTAAGGGCGATTCTCTCGCTTAGGGGGGTTTCGGCGAAGTCCAGTCGATAGTCTCTTTCTGTCTTCACTGTAGAGCTAAGCACGAGCCACCCCTATGACTTGATCATGGATATGTTCAGGTACATTAAGAAGCATATCCTCGCGTTGTTCGTTTTGAAAATGTCTTAGGTAACAAGCGTTCAAACATCGGCCCATGGATGATGTGCTTGCGCCTCCCACGGCGTTGAATTGCAACGCACACGCATCGCGGTCCGCATCAGATCGTAACGAAATGCAAGGGATGAGGGTACATCGACACCGCTGGCACTATGCTAGTGGATTTCCGCAGACCTTCTGCAAGGAGCCTTCCCAGCTGAAGAGCGAATCCCACCTTTCAATACCAGAATACTGGACTCCGCATACTGGCCTATGATTCAGAGCAAAGAGAGCTCCACCGCCCCAGGTTTTCTCTTCGTCGCAAGGACAATCGGAGACCTCCGGGCTAAGATTGGTCGGCAGCTCCAGATTTTGCGGGACCGTGGAAGATACCGCGTTGTCACCGGCTCCTTGGGCAGGCGGCGGTGAGCTTATTGGGACCCATGTCTCTCCATGAGCTGATCCACACACCAGTCATGCCTCCGTGGTTTGTCCTTAGGAGCGTTGTGCAAGTGGGCATTCCGAAAAGTCCCGTCCCCGGGATTGTCGTCATCGGAGATACGCTTTTAAGACGATAGCTGACTTCGGCGCAACATGCCCAAGCGATGGCTTTGGCCGGTAACCCCCGCCAATTGGGCGGTTCTCCTCCAAAACAATCTCTGGGCGACCGTGTCCAAGTCTGCCATCTCCCACGTGAGACCGGAGGACTCAATTGTCTTCTACGTCAAGGGCACGATGATGTTCAAGGGAATCTTCCGCGTGGACAGCGAATGGTACCCCGCACTGGCTCCCCTCTGGTACGAGGAAATGGCCGAGGGGAAGATCATCTACAAGTCGCAATGCCGGGCGTCTCCGATCGCGCTGGGGGATGTTCCCTACAAAAGTTTGGTGCCTTCGCTCACATTCGTTGTAAACAAGAGGGAATATCAGGTCTATATCCAAGGCACAAGGAAGGGCCCGGGGAACTTCGGCCGCCCAATACCTCAGGCCGACTTCGACCTGATTCTGCGTGAGATGGAAAAGGCGGCTGTCGAGGTCGGACCACCTGCTCCAGTCTTTGAGACAGGATCACCTCCGCACGCAACCGACGTAACCGTTTCGACTCCCGCAATGGTGCTGGCTCGAAAGCGGAGGGACTACTTTCTCCCTAGTCTTCTTCTTGACCTTCAAGGCATAGCTCGAGGTAGAGTCGACCTGACTGTTTTTCGAGAGGACAGGTCCCCTCCGGCGCTTTTCGAAGACCTGGTGTTTCTCTCCTTCAAGTTCCTCGGATTTGACCTAGCGGTTCAGCTCGGATACAGGCGAAGCGGACGAAAACAGGCCGGCCCGGACGGGGAGCTTACGGGGCGCGGAGTTGACTATACGGCCGTGTACGATGCGAAGCTTCGAGCCAGTGGATATGTCATTACAACCGAAGACCACCGGGCTCTGCGCGACTACATCGAGAAAGAGAGAGACCGAACGGCGGCAAATCTATGTTGCCTACTGATTTCGAGCGAGTTCAGCGAAAGGCCTAGGCCCATTGACGGAGTCCCCCTTTCGTATCTTCCTGTCGATTCGCTTCTGGAGCTCTTGGCGTTCAAGATTCAGAATCCTTATCGCGTAAATCCGAAAACTCTGAAACGGCTCTTGATGCTTGGCACCCTTATTGGCACTTCCGAAATCGAGGCATGGGCCGCCGACCTCGACCTCGAACAGGTTGACATCGGACACATCCTGAGACGCGAAAGATACGACGTTGTCGGGCAAAACAGGGGGACCGGTGAAGCCTCGACGGGACGGAAGCCGTAGCGTTCCAACTGCGTACCAGTTCAGCAGCCGCGGGCCGATGTAAAACGGTCAACGGTCTCGCCGCACAGGGAAAAGAAGGCGATTCACACCTAATGTCGTCGCGTGAGAGGTATTTAGCCGGGCGCAACTCTCAACCGGATTCCTTCGCCAAGTCGCATGCCAGACGTAACCGCGAAGCGGCAGTCCTTGATTGCAAGATCCAAGCGCTTTGCATTGCCTCCGGTGACAGCGGAGTCGACCTTCCAACAATCAGGTCGGACCGGAAGGAATAGATCCGCGTCCCGGCATGAGCGGGCCTGTGCGCCTCTCCTTGGACTCCTCGCTGGCATCGAGTTACACAAGTCGATCGCAAGCCGCGCGGGTGATCACAGAGTCGTGGGTCGCCGAGAACCTCTATTGCCCCTCCTGCCGCTCGGAGGCACTTGACCCCACGAGGCCCGGTACGAAGGTCGTGGATTTCCTCTGCCCGCAGTGTCACGAGCCCTTCCAGCTGAAAAGCCAATCCCATCCTTTCGGATCGCGGGTCTTAGACTCAGCCTACGAGCCCATGATACGGAGCATCGAGACCTGCACCGCCCCGACCTACCTGTTCCTACGCTACCGTCCCCGCGAATGGATGGTAAACGACCTCTTCTTCGTACCTCGACACTTCCTCTCGTCTTCTTTAGTCGAGAAACGACCCCCGCTCAGACCGACGGCCCGGAGGGCAGGCTGGGTCGGTTGCAACATCCTCCTCTCTTCTCTTCCTGGAGATGCCAGGGTGGACGCAGTGAGAGATGGCGTCGACATATCTCCGGAGGATGTCCGCAAGGCCTGGCACGCCTTCTCCTTCCTTCGGGATGCGACTCCGGAGTCTCGTGGCTGGATTGCGGATGTGCTTGCATGCGTCCGAGAGATCCGAAGGCCGGAGTTCACCCTCATCGACATGTACAGGCTCGAAGAACGGCTGCGAGAAATGCACAAAGATAACCAAAACATCCGGCCGAAGATTCGCCAACAGCTTCAGGTCCTGAGAGACCGCGGCGTCATCGAGTTCCTCGGACGCGGGAAGTACCGCGTCCTTCTCCTTCCCCAATACGGGTAGCTTGAGCTTATTCCCCGCCAGATCATCCAGCGTTCCCTTGGCAAAGCGTATAGGTTGCCCTCCTGATTCAGGCATGGCGCTAGATGGCGGACCCGGTCGACTCCCTCCAAGACGATGAGTTCCGCAAACAGCTCCTCTGGTTGCGCACGAACTACGGGACCGTCGTCGAAAGTCAGAGGCTGGGGCGACTCGTTCGCGGCTTCAAGTCTCAAAGAGGAATCTACAAGCCCACCGGCTCCCCGTACGCCCTCTGGGTTCGACAAACGCTCCGAGGCGTCTATCCGGACGAGGAGCCTCGCTACTTCCCAGATGGATCGTGGACGTATCGGTACTCGCCCGAAGGACGTGGAGGCCATATCGATATGGGCCTCGGCACGAACCGGGCCCTTCTCCGCAGCATGGAGGATCACATTCCGGTCGGGGTCCTGCGCCAGCAATCCAGTCCGTCCGGTTCTCGGGCATATGAGGTCCTCGGCCTAGCCTACGTCCAGGAATTCGATGGGACCCACTTCGTGTTGCGTGGCGAATCCATTACCTGGACCGATCTGCCACTGATGCAGGATGGCCCAGTGCCTTTCCGACCGTTCGAGGAGACCCCCGCGAAACTGGCTGCACAAGTCCGACGCCTGAGAGACCAACGCTTCACGATCGCGGTGCGGAAGGCCTATCACGAGCGCTGCAGCCTATGCGAAGTTGGGTACCGTGTGCGGGGTCGACTTCTTGGTCTGGAGGCCGCCCACATTATCCCAGTGAGCGACCGCGGAACATCGGGGGACATTCGCAATGGGATGCTCCTTTGCAGCAACCACCATCTCCTTTTCGACGAGTTTGCCTGGACTCCCGACGAGGATCTCCGGGTTCGAGTCGTTGACGACGACGATTTCAGGAGGAGTGCGGAGGCCAACTGTGTCTTGGATTGGGAGGGGAAGAGGCTCCCGAACCTTCCCGAGCGCTCCCAACTCCACCCGGCCGTGGAGGCCCTGAAGTATCGCATGGAGATGTTCGCCCGTATCCGCTAACATGGCGGGACTTCCCGTCACGATTCACACCCAGTGTCGCTTCACCAGCTAGGTTACTCCTCCTGCTCCATTCACGGGGCCGCGGTCGACGCTGAGGACGGCCTTGTTCATGACCGTTCTTGGGCGCTGCATCAGGGCCCCGCCTTGCACCGGAGTCATAGCCGTGTGGGAGAAAACCGAGTGGGCCGCGGCATCATCTGATGAGAGGTCCAATCAGTTCCGCCACTTTCTGGACAAACGTTGCGCAGCCAGCAATAGCCGCAGCCGCCTTTACCGCTCCCCACGCAGCGCCGACGATTTTTCGATTGGGCTCGGGCTTCGCGAGCTGTGACTGGATTGTCTCGATGTCTGCCACTAACACCATCTTATCGGCTTCCGGCGCATCTGAATCCGTGATCGCATTGCGCAGTTCGGCCAGTGCTTCACCGAGTTCCTCGAACCGCGCATTGATCTGATTTCCATCACCGACCGTGATGATATTCTGACCAGTCGCCTCAATCTTTATTCCGTGGAACTTCGGGATTGTGAACTCTCCCGGTCCCTCAATCTTGTCGATTCCATCTGCGGTAATTACGTAGTACTTCGTAACCGCTGGAATCAAAGTGCCGCCCTTCGCGACGACTTGCTTCTCGACCGATTTCTCTCCCACCCACCCTTGACTGAGCAAGTACGTTAGATTGCTCTGAACTTCCTGCTGCGTTAAACTATGCGCAGCCTTCAAGTCCGCTTTGATGTCACTAATCTTGACGGCTGAGCCTTTCTTGCCCATGCTGCTCGTGGCGTTCCGGTTCCTTTCATAGAAGTACTGCAGCATGAGTCGACGAACCTCGTCGTTCGTCAGGGGTGCGTGGCTTGCTTTCGCTTTACCCATTTTCCAATCTTCCTGTGAATCGCACGGAGGTCCCTCATCTCATTCTCTGATGGATTAGTCTTTGTCAAGGGTGTGCATAAGTAAGCGGTGCAGCACCCATGAAGATTGGTCCTATACCTGAACATGCTGTCCTATGAAGTAGACCGCGTCGTCGACAAGCTCGTCGATTGCTTCCGATATGCCTAGCTTTCGGATGTCAAAGATAGTGAATCGATCGGGGTCGATTTTGGTCAGTTTAAGATACGCTTTCTGGACCTGCTTGAGGAAAGCTGGGGTTTCCCATTTTGAGCGCCGTTTGTTGGGAGCTCTCCGAACCGCTGCGTCTGGATCATCAACCAGGAGGTACGTCTTCGTAGGGTGGACTAGAAAGTTGAATCTACAGAGTGTTCGGTCAAGATCGGAAAGCCAAGCGAGAGATGCCGCAAGCGATCCAAAATTACTCGACAGTTTCGGAGCCCAATAGGCCACCCAACTGTCGCTAAATCGATCTGCGATTACGATTCGCCCCTCTCTGAGTGCAGGGCGAATCCGACGCATGGCATTGTCGACTCTCGCGGTCAGAAACAACAGGGCTTCGGCCGGCGCCGACACATGTGTCTTCCTGTCGAAAACCGTCTTCTTCAGCCCTAACCAGGGCTCGATATTCGGCGGGTCTCGCGTCAATAACGCGCGCACTCCGATTTGAGACAGTTCCCTTCCTAGTCTGCGCACGGCGGTAGACTTCCCAGTGAAATCAATTCCTTCAAGAGACACAAGAATATCGTCTGCATCGTTCATCATACATCGCATGCTCGATTAGGGACTTACATTGCCGAGACACACTCACTCTCTACATCATAGAACCGCAGGAGTTTCTTCTCCCATCCTGAAACCCCAATCCTCGGTGT
>WNGG01016379.1_pt1 | contig 14080 bp, 13 predicted proteins | sample 5400661 | NCBI WGS metagenome assembly WNGG01 (sample SAMN13153372, study PRJNA577476) | soil metagenome | isolation source: 100 cm soil or saprolite under Garry oak tree replicate 1 | place: USA:California | collected 2016-06-15
AGGCTACGTTGGTTATTCCAGCTTCAGTGCAAATGTTCAGTACGCCGACGATATTTTTGTACGCGCCGCCTTCGTCGCCACGGATCACTACAGACTGCTCGGCGTTCAATTGCACCAGGCTCTTAAGCAGTTCAGTCAGCTCGGGGCCGGTTAATGTTCGGCGGTTAACCACGACGTTGCCGTCTGCTTTTACGTTGACCACAACGTCTCCTATCGGCGCACTTTTCTCCTTCGCAGCGGACGCTTTCGGCACCTTCACGTCGAGCTCGTTCTCGTTGCGCGCGGCGTTCCACGTCAGCAGGAAAAAAATCAACAGCAGCAAGAGCACATCAACCAACGGCGCCAGTTGAATACCGGGATGGTGCAAGGGAGCATGACCACGCAGGTTCATTACGGATGAGTAGTCTTAGAGTTCCTCCTCGATCAGCACAGGAGTTCGCTCGCCGCGCTTGCCGTACTGCAACGAAAGCAAAGCCAGGACATGCGTGGTGGCAGCTTCCAGTTCCGATATGAGCTTTTGCGCTCTGCCGCGAAAGAATGCGTAGAACATCATCGCGGGAATACCGATCGCCAGCCCGGCGGCCGTGTTAACAAGCGCCTCACTGATCCCGCGCGAGAGCGCCACGTAACGCGCTGATCCGATGTCGGCTCCAAGCGCTCCGAAAGAATGGATAATTCCAAACACCGTCCCCAGGAGGCCAAGGAGCGGCGCGATCATTCCGATGTCCGCGAGGTAAATGACGCGGTTATTCAGACTGGCCGCGACGCGTGTGCCCTCTGTTTCAGCGATCTCTCGAACCAGCTGGAGATCTGCGTGCGGATTTTTCGTAGTAAAATCGAGCATTTTTTGCACGACCCGCGCGACGGCCTCTCCGTGCCGATTTGAGACAGCGAGCAATCCGAGATAATCGCGTTTACGCAAAAGCGCATCGGCCGTAGCCATGTAACCAGTCGACACCACCGCTCCCCGCCGGATGGTCATCAAGTAAACGACCACCAGCATGACGAAAAAGATCGACAACAAGAGGAGCGGAATTATCACGGGGCCGGCTTTGAAAAGTGTCTCCATGATGCTTTGCGAATGCTGCGGTACCAGTGGCGGGGTAGGCTCCTGTGCAACCACAGGTGACGCGCTCGCCAGCGCGGCAAACAAAAGGACCCAAATCTTCATGCCAGAAATTTCGTAATGATATGCGGAGCGATTAGCCGATGCAAATGCGTCAGATGCGCACCCGAGAGATCAAACCCGAATCGCACGCGGAGGTTTCTAACAACGTTACAAGCCATCGTATAATGTCATTCTGAGCGAAGCGAAGAATCTCGGATCAACTTTGGATCTGTCCGGCACTAGAAATAGACGAGAGATGTTTCGCTTCGCTCAACATGACACCGTTATAATCAGATACGTCGTAAACAACGGTGATTTCGTTCCACAATCGCCCAGCCTAGCGCCGCACGAGAAAAATGTGCGCCGGCTGAATTGCCGGATCGAGCTCGACGTAATTTTGCCGACCGCGCCAGGTGTATGTCGCGCCACTCAATAAATCCTCTACTCGATACTCGTCGCTCTCCATTTGGCCGAATTCTTCGATCGGCACGTAAAGAAACGAATGCTGTTTGCGAAACGGATCGAGGTTCACCACGACGAGAATAATATTATCGCGCGCAGCGGTCATTTTGCCGTAAAACAGAATGGCGTCATTCTCGGCGTGGTAGAATCGCAAATTCGAGTAAAGCTGAAGCGCGCGATTTTGTTTTCGAATTTTGTTTAGCCGCGCAATCCAATCTTTGATGTTCCCCGGCGCATTCCAGTTGCGCCCCTTGAACTGATATTTTTCAGAATCAAGATATTCCTCGCGATCCGGCAAAGCTTTGTTCTCACACAGTTCGTAGCCGCTGTAGATGCCGAAAAGAGGGGAAAGCGTCGCAGCCAAAAGAGCGCGAATCATGAACGCAGGACGACCGCCCTCCTGAAGGACAAACGGCAGAATATCGGGCGTGTTCGGCCACAGGTTTGGACGAAAATATTCGCTCATTTCCGTTTGAGTCAGTTCCGTAAAATATTCGATGAGCTCCTGCTTTGAATTTCGCCATGTAAAATACGTGTAGCTCTGGTTAAAGCCGGCTTTGGCGAGGGCCTTCATCATCTTTGGCCGGGTGAATGCTTCGGATAGAAAAATTGTGTGTGGATATTTTTCGCGGACGCCTTTGATCAAATACTCCCAGAAAGCAACTGGCTTGGTGTGCGGATTGTCCACGCGAAAAATGCGCACACCGTGCTCGGCCCAAAACAGCACGATACTCTTCATCTCGGCCCACAGCTCGCGCCAGTTTTCGCAGCGAAAGTTTAACGGATAAATGTCTTCGTACTTTTTCGGCGGATTTTCCGCGTACTTGATCGTGCCGTCTGACCGCTTGTAGAACCAATCGGGGTGTTCTTTGACGTAAGGATGATCGGGAGAGCAATTGATGGCGAAATCGAGCGCAATTTCCATCCCGCGTTTGCGCACCTCTTTTTGCAGCCAATCAAAATCGGCCAGCGTTCCGAGCGCAGGCTCGACTGCCTTATGCCCACCGGCTTCGCTGCCGATCGCCCACGGCACCCCTGGATCACCCGGCTCGCAGGTGATCGAATTGTTCCGCCCCTTGCGGTTGGTGTGACCTATGGGATGGATCGGCGGAAAATAAACGACATCGAAGCCCATGGCTTTGGCGTCGTCCACTCGGAGCAAGCAATCGCGGAAAGTCGATCCGCGATCGCTGCGCCCTTCTGCTGAGCGGGGAAAGAATTCATACCACGCCGCGAACAACGCCGCCGAGCGATCGACAACAACGCGCGGAGCCGGATCGTACTGCGCCGCATTCGATCGGTCCGGATACGTCGCCATCAGCACCTCCAGCTCGCCGGACTGCGCGATCGCGTAAATTTCTGAGTTAGCGGAGGTGGAGATTTGCTCGGAAAACTCCAGTAATCGTTCCCGATCCGCTCGATCACGCGCCCGCCCGGCTGCGGCCCCGACTATCGCTGCGCCCTCCAGTGCTTCGCTTCGAAGGTCTGAAATGCCGCCCTCGAATTTTTTTATGAACTCCTGTTGCCAACTGCGAAAGGTGTCTGTCCAGGCTTCAACGGTGTATTCATGAATGTCCTCGTCGTAAAGCGTGCAAACGCCGCGCCAGCGATCATTGTCGACAAAAATCATTGGCGTTTCCCGCCATGCAGGTTTGCTGAGAACGCGCCACTTTAGAACCGCCGCCACCACGTCGTGTCCATCCTTAAAAATGTCGGCTTCAACGACGAGATCTTCACCTACGATACGCTTTATCGGATAGCGCCCACCGTCGAGTAACGGCTGCACATTTTCGATGACGACGGATGGAAATGCCGGACGCCCCATGCCGATCAATCAACCGAGATTCATAACGAGCGAAAGAGCAAATGCTGTAGCGTGCGCTCTCTCAGCGCACTCGGCACTGTCCGGTGAGACAGCCCCGAATGCTTTCGGGGTTTCCAACGCGCGACTCTTTCAAATGCCGCTCAGCCCGCGAACTGAAACGCGCACTCGTATAGCCCCGAGTTGCGTGTCACCTGCCGGCGTACGCGGGTGCCAAGAATGGCTTCGAACATTTCCTGCTCAAATCGACCGACGATCGGGTAGTGGTCCAACAGATTCAGGACAGGGGAATGACACTCAAGGATTTTGGGGCCCTCCGTATCAGTGATGAATTGGGACATGTGCCCTTCTTGATCGCGGACGTGAGCGAGCCACTTGGCGCGCTCCGCGACTGATTCGCCTTTTGCCTTGGCTTTCAGCGCCGCAGTTTTCTTTTTGAAAACGCTATAAAGAAGTTTCTCAGGCGCATTCGCTCCGTAGATCTCCTCGGCCGCTTTCAACAGATCGAGAGTCAATTGATGGCTGTCGGCCTGGAAAAGATCATGGCTCCGGCGTGTCAGTCGATAGACCATCTCCGGTCGACCCATTCTTTGCGGGCGCCGCCAGGTGTCGAGGTAACCATCGCGATGTAGCGTGATGCAATGCTGTTTAATGCCCATGTAGCTCATGTTCATTTTGTCGACGAGCTCATTGACGGACATTCCTTTGGTGCGCTTGAGGGAATTGATAATTTCAAGCCGCTGAGTGCGGCCAATTTCGGAGATTAAACGTTGGTTCATAAGTGAAAGCAGGTTGAGAGAGGTTGAGAGAGCGAAAGTGCGGACTTTATACGCCGCGATGTTTAATACGCAAGCTTAAAATTTACCTAACAGCCGGTAGCAAAAGAAATTACAAGGCCGGCGCCGTGAAGAAAGTCACCGCGAGACAACGGCGAGACATTTCCTGTGATTATGAGCAACATCTCTCGTTACGAATCGGGAATCTTAATCGGGGATACCTGCGCTGCCCGCTCTCGCTTGCACACTTTGTCAGGTCGATCCGAGTGGGGAGTCTCTGGATAAGCTGAGAGCAGTCAGAGTCTCCTCGCCTCCGCTCGAATGACAACCGATTACGAGTACAGATATTCGTCGTGGTATTCGCGTTGTGGCGCGAACTGCACGTTCTCGTTTCCAATCTCTGGGTACTCGAAGATTTTGCCTTCGTAATTGCGGATGACGATTTTTTCGTTGTCGTGATAGAGAATATAGCCGGGATTAATCGGCACCTTCCCGCCGCCGCCGGGAGCGTCGATGACAAATTGCGGCACAGCATAACCGGTGGTGTGACCGCGCAGGCCTTCGATGATCTCGATGCCCTTCGCGACCGACGTGCGCAGATGCGATGAGCCGTTAATAAGATCGCACTGGTAAATGTAATAAGGGCGCACACGGCATATCAGGAGTTTGTGCACGAGAATTTTCATCGTCTCGAGATCGTCGTTCACGCCGGCGAGCAACACGCTCTGGTTGCCGAGCGGAATGCCGGCATTTGCGAGACGCTCGAGCGCTTCCTTCACTTCGATAGTCAGTTCACGTGGATGATTGACATGCACACTCATCCAGAGCGGATGGTATTTCGAGAGCACCGCGCACAATTCGGGCGTAATACGTTGCGGTAGAAAAATTGGAACCCGCGTGCCAATGCGGAGAAATTCGATGTGTTTAATCGCACGCAGCCTCGACAGCAGCTTGTCGATTTTGTCGTCGCTGAAGATGAGAGCGTCGCCGCCGCTTAACAGTACGTCGCGCACTTCAGTATGTTTTTCGAGATAACGAAACGCCTCCTCGAAATTTGTGTGCAACTCCTGTTCGCCCACACCGCTAACGACGCGGCTGCGGGTGCAATAGCGACAGTAACTGGCGCAGCGATCCGTTACTAAAAACAGGACCCGGTCCGGATAACGATGGACCAATCCCGGCACCGGCATGTGCGAATCCTCGCCGCACGGGTCTGCCATGTCGTACGGGGACGTCCACGTCTCTTCGATCCGCGGAATCATCTGACGCCGGATTGGGTCTTCCGGATTGTTAGGCGGCACCAGGTTAAAAAAGTGCGGTGTGATCGCCAACGCCAGCTTGTCGCCCGAGAGCAAAACGCCGCTGCGCTCCTGTTCATTAAGGGTAAGGTGTTTCTCGAGTTGAGCGAGGGTAGTGACCCTGTTTTTGAGTTGCCATTTCCAGTCGTTCCAGAGTTCCGGCGTCCCGCCGTCGCGGGACCAATAACCCGGCGCGTGTGAGGCGAACTCTTTTCCGTCCCCATTCCCAGAGGCAAAAGCGTTCATTTTTTGTCGTGGACGAGGAAGTTAAGACCCTTAAATATCGTGTCAATGCAGGCACTCGGCTGTGCGCTACGCACGTGAATGAACGGGCGAGAGCCGCGAACAATCCGTTTTTACGGATGCTTCAGTGACAAAGTTGTTGCTGGTCAAGACTCTTCATCACTTCCAGCAACAAGGTGTCCTGCCCGTGCCTTGCGAGCAGCGACAAACCCACCGGTACACCGCCGGCGTGAGCTACTGGAAGCGACACCTGCGGCAGCCGGCCAATGCCTCCAACGCTGGTTAGTGCCGACGTGCGAGGATAGTACCCGCTGCCACTCGAGCTGCGCGCGGGTGCATCGCCTTTGCGGGGAGAGAGGGCGGGCGTTGTTGGGATGCACAACAGATCGTGCGGTCCCAGAAAGTCATGCAAACTTCGAAAATATTGTTCGCGTCGTTCCAATGCTTCGGCGACACGTCGGCGATCGAGTTGGTTCGCGAGTTCAAAACTGGCAGCTACATCGGGGCCGAGCTCCGGTTTTGCGTCAGCGATCCACGCACCCAGGCAACTCTTGATCTCAGCCCATTGAATCACACAGAACGTGTCGGACCAAGTCGCAAAGCTGCGCGCAGATTTATCCGCAGCCAAGTCGCGTAGCGACAATTCCTGCACTCGCTCGCCGAAGAAATCACGTAACCGACGCACCGGCTCCAACATCGCCTGCTGCACGTCTGCATCGGCCAACGCGAAACCCTCGTGGATCAAATGAACTTTGCAGGGCTTACTCGCGGGAACCGGCGCGCAGGCCAACAAAACGAGGCCCACTCTTGCGAGCACGTCTGCGCTCTGCGCGAGGATGCCGACAGTATCAAACGACGGCGCCAATGAATTGACTCCAGCCAGTGATATAAAGCCGTGCGACGGCCGGAAGCCCCAGATCCCACAATTGCTCGCAGGAACGCGGGTAGAGCCGCCCGTGTCCGTTCCCAAAGCAAAATCCACGAGACCGCAAGCCACGGCGGAAGCCGATCCACTCGACGACCCACCCGGCACGCGATCAGGCGCCTGTGGGTTGAGAGGCGTGCCGTAAAAGTGATTCTGACCAAGAAGGCTGAAAGCCAGTTCATCCGAAATGGTTTTGCCGACGCAGCGCGCGCCCGCCCGCAAGAGTTGCTCAACGCACACGGCATTTGCGACCGCAGAAGGATGCGAATCGCGCCACGTGGGATTGCCGCAACCGGTCTTCCAGCCTGCTACATCGATTACATCTTTAACAGCAAAGCACAGTCCGTCCAGCATGCCGCTGCCAATAGGCGGCAGCTCAAACGTGGTTAGGAAAGCACTGCTCTGCGCGACACTGATTGAAGAGCATTTCATTCCGGGTACCCTCGACGGAAGCTGGGCTATCCGCGATCTCTCTTCAAGGAACGACGGCTTTCAAGCCGTCACTCCTTGGGCGCCTATTTCCCGCCGAGCACGCTCAGCTCCCAACGATAACCATCAGGATCGTGAAACCAAAGGCCCATGTTTTTCGAGCCAGGAGCTTCCGGACCGATTTCATCGCCTGGATCTTCTATATCTGCACCGATGCTCTTCAAATGTGCGAGCGCTTTTCGCAGCGTCGCCATATCTGGCAAATGGAATGACATGTGATCAATCGTTTCAGGTGACGGATTTCCTTCGAACAACGCGATCGTGAGATAGTCGTTGCCGACCGCGACGCCATTGCCGAACTCGAATTCCTTGCGTAATCCCAGCGCCCGCTCGAACCATTTCGCACTCTTCTTCGGGTCACGCACCGCCAGGCCAAAGTGACCAACCTCCCCGAGCGTGAAGGGGACTTTCATGTGAATCGTTAAGGCCGTGGCCTAGTGCGGTCCGGAGCCGTTTGAAGAAACGAGCGGTTCCATGAAGTGGCGATTGAAATCCTCCAACGCGCCTTGGGGCGTGTGGCCCAGTCCACTAGTGCCCGTTCGCAGCTTCGGCCCGATAAAGGCCAGCCAGATGTCACCCACCATTCCCATCCGCGGCCGCAGCCGCGCGGCGGGACTGCGTGGATGGTTCTCGAGGAATTCCTCTACGTCCTGCTTTATCACTGCGGGAAGTTCTTCAATCGCAAGCGAGGTCACATCTTAGGAAACGTGCGCCGCCCGAATTTTGGACTTATCAACCACGGCGTTTCACAAAGCCAAGTGCGCGGGAGCGCAGCGAAACAGAGGCGAAGCCCAATCATCGTCGCAAATTCTGTGGGGCGTCTATCTCAGACGTCGCAGGCTGCGAAGAATACGCGATCAATCGCGGCCCCAAATCATCGCGACTGAAGTCGTAAGGCTGCCGCCCATGTTAAACGTGAGAAATTTTTTCGCGTTCTCGATCTGGCGTGGGCCGGCTTGTCCTGTGAGCTGCTGATACGCTTCGAACACTTGGCATTTTTTCGCGTTCTCGATCTGGCGTGGGCCGGCTTGTCCTGTGAGCTGCTGATACGCTTCGAACACTTGGCGGACGCCCGTCGCGCCGACAGGGTGACCGTCGCCGATGAGGCCGCCGCCCGCGTTCACCGGAATGTCGAATGGCACTTTGGATTTTTCCTGACGCACCTGCGGCAGCGTCGTTGCGCCACTTTTCACAAGCTCCACGCCTTTGCCGGCCTCTGCGAGGCCAAGGATTTCGTAAGCGACAATTTCCGTAATGGAAAAGCAATCGTGGACCTCGGCGCCTTGCAGATCGCGCGGAGTCAGGTTCGCCATGCGGAAAGATTTCTCGGCTGCTTTCCGCGCCGTCGAAAACGTTGGCGCATCTTTTCTGTCGAGCGGCAAATAATCAGTGGTATGACCGTAGCCAAGCAGCCGGCCAGTCTTGCTCGGGTCTCGTCCAATTTTGTTCAGATACTTTCCTGAAACCAGGACAACCGATGCCGCGCCGTCTGTGATTTGGGAACAATCGGAAACCTTCAGGGGCGGTGCGACGCTCGGGTTCTTATCGGAAACTTGTGATGCGCAATCGAACGTGAGATCGGCGTCACGCATTTGCGCCAGCGGATTCAATTTGGCGTGCGCATAATTTTTCCACGCGACACGAGCGAGATCCGCCTCGGTAGCGCCGTATTTCTCGATGTAAATTTGCGCGATGCGCCCGAATAATTTCGGGAACATAAAATCGCCGTACTCGGGCTTTTCATTGTGATAATCGGCCGCTGCGCCGAGCACATCGGAACCATCGAGCGACGACATCGTCTTTTGCTGTTCCGCGCCAACGACCAGCACGACATCATAAAATCCGCCCATGATCCATTCCGCGCCAAGCAGGACCGACAGCGCGCCGGACGCGCACGCCGCTTCAGTGTGCATTGTAGGAATCCCGCGCAATTTCGGATCGATCTCTGGGATAAACGCGCCGAGTTGCAACTGTTTCGTGAACTGCCCCGCGTTGAAATTACCAACTGCCCCGGCCTGAATTTCCGCCGGATCAATCTTTGCATCCTCGATCGCCTTCTTGCCGGCTTCGATGATGATGTGCCGGATTGTTTTCCCTTCCTTCTTCAGATTGCGCTTAAAATCCGTGCGCGCTCCGCCGAGAATGTAAACTGGTTCCATAAACTTTACCTCGAATGTTCTGTTTCTACTTCAACTTTGCTAATACGATGTGCGGGTAAAATACATTGTAGCGTTCGTTCATTGTACACGCTCACAAATTTGCGGTTCGGATGCACGTGCGCGTGAGCAGGGGTCGGGATCCGGAACTGCCGACCGTCCGTGACAATGATCGTGAACGGAGTGAAACGCTCACTGAATAAGCGCTCTCTGATTTCCTCGCTAATTGTCTTCATTAAAAGAAAATACCCCCAAGGCACGAAAATTTCATCTGGCCGCTGTCTGCATACTACGATTCGGCATCAACAGCGATCCCGCTAATTAACAATGCTGGAAGGACGAACTCACGTCCATCCTCGGCAAACACGCTGACCCTCGCACGGTTGCTGTGAACGTGCGCATCATCTGGCGTGGCGACACGATATTCTCTCCCGTCCGCTACATGAATCGTAAAGGGCACAAATGGCCGCGCATCCAAACGTTCGCGAATATCCGCAATCATGTCACCCTGTAACTAGCTCGGCTGCGCTGTCGATTGCGAGCGGAATCGTTTACCCGGCAAAGGCATCCAATCCTGTGATGTCACGGCCGATGATCAACGTGTGAATGTCATGCGTGCCTTCGTACGTGGAGACGCTCTCAAGGTTCATGAGGTGCCGGATGACCGAGTAGCGATCGGTGATGCCTGCGGCGCCGAGGATGTCGCGCGCCTTGCGTGCGCATTGCAGCGCCATCCAAACATTGTTGCGTTTCGCCAGCGAAATCTGCGCAGCACGCGCTGCGCCTGTCTCCATCAGGCGCGTGAGACGCAGCGCCAGCAACTGCGCCTTGGTAATTTCCTGCGCCATCCAGACAAGTTTTTGCTGCACCAGTTGGAAACCGGCAATCGGCCGTCCAAATTGTTCGCGCGATTTGGCGTAGGCCAGCGCCGTTTCGTAGCAATCAATCGCTAGGCCAATCACGCCCCACGCGATACCTGTCCGTGCGTACAATAGACATGATAACGGCGCCTTAAGCCCAGATGCGTTTGGCAATCGGTTCTCCGCAGGTATTCGGCAGTTCTCGAACCAGCATTCCGACGTGCGTGACATGCGCAAACTGAATTTTCCTTCGATGTCCCGCGCCCGAAACCCCGGTGCATCTTTCTCCACCACAAATCCGCCCACGCGGTCATCGTCATCTTTTGCCCAAACAACTTTCACGTCGGCGATCGACGCGTTGCCGATCCAGTATTTGCTTCCGTTGAGAACGTAGGCGCCCTGCACTGAAGCCAGCGAACGCAGACCCGAGTCGCCGCGCTCGAGCTCTTGCATAATGAGCCCGTACGCCGTGTAGGTCACGCCAGCGCAGCCGTGGTCCTTCAGGTACGGCGCGTAAAATCCCAGCGCGCCCATCCGCGGCGTGAGCTGTTCCGGAAATTTGCCCGCTCGATGGCACGAAACGATCTCGGACACGACTTCCTCCTGCACAAAAAGCCGGGCCCGATCGCGCACGGCTCGTTCTTCATCGGTAAGAAGCTCTTCGATGTTGTAATAATCGAGGGAAGCCATTTCGTAGACTAAGCGCGCGCCAGTTTAGCGGCCGCGTAACGCAAATACAATGCTGCCAGACTGACGCGGCTTAAGACTGGCTGATAAGGCGATTACTTTGTTCTCGGAAGCCCAGCGGCTTTCCAGGCTTTGAAGCCGCCGGCCATGTTGCGGACGTTTTTGTAGCCCATCTTTTGCAGACTCTCGGTCGCGAGCGCGCCGCGGCCGCCTCCGCCGCAATGACAAATGATCATTGCGTTCGGGTCCGGCACTTTTTCTTCGATGTCGAGTTCGATGGTGCCGCGACTCAGGTGCAGCGCGCCGGCAATGTGTCCTTCGTCCCATTCGTCTTTGTCGCGGACGTCAACGATCAACGCCTCGCCGCTTTTCGATTTTGCAGCCGCATCCTGAGGTGAGATCTCTGTGATGTTCTGTTTCGCTTCGGCGACGAGCTTCTCGAATTTCGTGTGCTCAGCCATTCAGAACTTCTAACCACGAATGGACACGAATAAACACGAATTTTGACCACGGATTACGCGAATGACGCGGATCGAAAAGCGGCGCCAAGTCACTGCACTCCAAAGCTCGCCGCAGCAATCTAAACTATTTGTGTCTATTAGTGTTCATTCGTGGTTAAATTTTCGCTTATTCGTAGCGGAGTGCTTCGATAGGATCGAGCGCGGCGGCTTTGCGCGCAGGATAAAATCCGAAGAAAACGCCAACGGCTGCGCTGAACAAAAATGCGATAGCAATTGAGCCTATCGAAATCAGCGTGGGCCAATGCGCATAACTCGACAAGACTCTGGACGCGCCGATACCGCAGATGATTCCGATGATGCCGCCGACGGAGCTCAGCGTCACAGCTTCAATTAGAAACTGCGTGAGAATGTCGGTGCCGCGTGCGCCGACCGCCATGCGCACACCGACGCGACCGGGACGTATGTTGTGACGTTGTCGCAACAACGAAATAATTTGCTGTTGCGCCGCTGGGATCTGAGCCGGATCGCCGATTTGCACGTTGATGTTGCGCAATGTGGTGCCGCCGATCACGCGTTTCATTGCGCTGGTGTACGGCATGACGACGATGTCGTCCTGATCGACGCCCTGTGGACTCAAGCCTTTAGCGGTGAGCACGCCGGTGATCGTGAACGGCACATTTTTGATACGCAAAATCTGGCCGATCGGATTTTCGTTGCCGTAAATCTGCGTCGCGGTTGTGCGCCCTATGACGCAAACCTTGTTCGCGCTGCGCACGTCCTGCGGGGTAAACGGCACGCCGTCCGCCAGTGGCCATTGGCGAATGTCGAAGTAATCCGCCGATTCGCCGAAAATCCGGGTAAACCAATTTTGATTTCCGGCAGCAACTTGCGTCGTGGAAACAACTTCTTCGCTGACGCCGATGACGCCGGGCACTTCGCGCCGAATCGCTTCAGCGTCTTCGATCTTCAATGTGCCCGCGCCGCCCCAACCGGTGCGGATGCCACTCGATGTCGTGCTTCCGGAAAAGATCAGGATCACGTTTTCTCCGAGACTGGCGATCTGCGCTTCGACCTGCGCCTTGGCACCGTTGCCGATCCCGACCATGGCAATGACTGCGCCGACGCCGATGATAATGCCAAGCGCAGTCAGCACCGAACGCATTTTGTTTCGGCGCAGTGCGCGGTAGGCGACGTGAAACGTGGGTGCGATTCTCATTTTGCTCGTTAAAATATTAAAGCGTTAAACCGTCGAAGGGATGCCTTGTTGAAGCTGTGCTGCTGCATTCGCGCGTTCCGAAACCGCATGATCATCCAGAATCAAGCCATCGCGCATAATAACATTGCGCTGCGCGTAAGCAGCGATGTCCTGTTCGTGCGTTACCATGATGATTGTGATTCCGCGCTCGTTCAGTTGCTGAAAAATCGCCATGATCTCCACGCTCGTGCGACTGTCGAGATTGCCGGTCGGCTCATCTGCGAGGAGGATTTCGGGTTCGTTGATCAACGCGCGTGCAATAGCGACGCGCTGTTGCTGGCCACCGGAGAGCTGGCCGGGATGATGATCCTCGCGACCGGCGAGCCCGACCGATACGAGCACGCGATCAGCCTTCTCGCGAAGCTGCGTATGCGACAAGCGTTGGGTGCTGTAAACGAGCGGCAGTTCGGCGTTCTCGCGCGCGGACGTGCGGGGCAGAAGATTAAAACTCTGAAAGACGAACCCGATTTTGCGATTGCGAATATCGGCGAGCTGATCGCGATCTAATCCAGAAACATCGGCATCATCGAGGAAGTAGCTGCCGGAGCTCGGCCGGTCGAGGCAGCCGAGGATGTTCATGAGCGTGGATTTCCCCGAACCACTGGCGCCCATGAGCGCTACGAATTCGCCGCGTTTGATTTCGAGCGACACGCCGCGCACGGCGGGCACTTCCATTTCGCCGGTGCGATAAATTTTATGTACGTCGATCAGCCTAACGAGTGCGCCGTTATTCATGGGCTCTCATCCTTCGCAAATGTTGTAGCCGCGTCTCTGTGAGACGCGCCTCGTGTGCGTTTTGTGTCAGCGGCGCGCTTCGCACAGCGAAGCGGCTACAGCAGCGCGCGAGCAGAAGGACGAGTTCTGTTTTCGTAATCATTACGGGAACCGCCGCGCACCGCCGGAAAATGGATTCGGCGGCGGAGATGCCGCCGGGGATTTCGATGCCAATTCGGCGGTGACGACGCGATCGCCTTCTTTTAATCCTTCGATGACTTCAGTCACGATGCCGTCGCTGATTCCTGTCTTAATCTGAACGGCTTGCGGTCGGCTACCGGACAAAACATAGACGGTTCGGTCACTCGTTCGCTGCTCGCGCCCGGCACCACGTTGCGCACCGCCTGGCGCACGGGAAGGCGATCCGCCACTGGCCGCTTTCGCGGAACGGATTTCTGCGGGCCCGCCTTCCGAAGGCCGATAACGCAACGCTGCATTCTTGATTTGCAACACGTTGTCTTTTTGCGCGACGATGATTGAGACGTTCGCCGTCATTCCGGGTTTCAGTTTCAAATCGGGATTACTTACGCCGATCACGGTGTCGTAAGTCACCACGTTTTGCACCGTGATCGGAGCGTTTCGTACTTGCACGACTTTGCCGTGGAACGTGCGCATGGGAAAAGCATCCACGGTGAAATCGACGTCCTGCCCCACGTCGAGAACGCCGACGTCCGCCTCGGCGACGTTCGCGTCGATCTGCATTTTGGTCAGATCATTTGCAATTTGGAAAATCACCGGCGCCTGCAAGCTAGCCGCGACGGTCT
>WNGG01005527.1_pt1 | contig 14079 bp, 20 predicted proteins | sample 5400661 | NCBI WGS metagenome assembly WNGG01 (sample SAMN13153372, study PRJNA577476) | soil metagenome | isolation source: 100 cm soil or saprolite under Garry oak tree replicate 1 | place: USA:California | collected 2016-06-15
GCCTGACCTCGGTCTCCTGCAGCGCGAGGCGCCGGATGTCGCGGTCGTTCACGTAGACGTTCACGAAGCTGCGCAGCCGGCCGTTTTCCGCAAAGAGATGCGGCTTCAAGGCGGCGTGCTCCGCGGCCAGCTGCTCCAACAGCTCTCCCACACTGCCGCCCTCGAGCTCGAGCGCGTCGCGCCCACCTACATAGGGGCGAAGCGGGGTGGGGATCAAGACCTTCACTGCCATACGACCTTCCGTTCCTCGATGATAATCGCTTCGTCCTGGAAGGTCCCGCGATCGTCCGACAGGACCCAGCTCTGCAGCTCACCCGCCCGCCCGCTTGTCACCGCCACGATGACGTACGACAGCCACGGCCAGGCGTGCTCCCGGTCGAAGGTCGACGGCGCCGGCGGGTGATCGGGATGCGAGTGGTACACGCCGATCACCTCCAGCCCGTCGCGGTCCAGCGTCTCCTGCGCGCGACGGAACGACTCCGGGTCGATCAAGTAGCGGTTGCGCGCGGAGTCGCTCCGCTGGTTCGCGAGCGGCACGAGCTGGATCGCCACCTTGCGGTCGCCTTCGATCGCTCCACCGATCAGGCCGCACGCCTCGGCCGGGTAGTCCGCCTCCCCGTGCCGGCGGATCGCGGCGGTGTGACGGGCATCGAGCATGAGCGTCATTCGGGCTCCCCCGCCAGCCGCAGGTGCTCGCTCAAGTAGCGCGTTCCCGCGTCAGGGCCGATGACCACAATCAGGGCGGTCGCAGCCGGTCGAGGGCGGTCGAGGGCGGTCAGGATCCGCTCGGCCGCAACCACGGCCGCGCCCGTGGACCAGCCCACGAACAGCCCTGCTTCCCGCGCCAGGCGTCGCACGGCGTCCTCCGCCTCCTCCGTCGCGGTGAACTCCGTGCGATCGGGCACGCCCGGATCGTAGATCCGCGGCACGATGGCCGTCGCCAGGTGCTTGAGCCCCTCGAGGCCGTGGAACGGGCCGTCGGGTTGCACCGCCACCAGCTCGATGCGGGGGTTCAGCTCTTTCAGGCGGCGGCCCGCGCCCATCATCGTCCCGGTGGTGCCGAGCCCCGCGACGAAATGGGTGATCCGGCCGTCGGTCTGGCGCCAGATCTCCTCGGCCGTGGTGAGGTAGTGGGCCCGCGGGTTCGCGGGATGGCCGTACTGATCGGCGTACCAGTACAGGTCCGGCCGCGCGGCCGCAAGCTCGCGCGCCTTGCGAATCGCGCCGTCGGTGCCCTCGAGCGGATCGGTGAATACCACCTCGGCGCCGTACATCTCGAGCAGCAGCTTCCGCTCGGTGCTGGCGTTCGCGGGCACGTACACGGTGACGCCGACTCCTGCCGCGGCGCCGAGCATCGCGTAGGCGATGGCCGTATTCCCACTCGAGGCGTCGAGCAGTCGCTTCCGGGGCAGCTCGCCCCGCGCGATCCCGTCCCGCAGAATGAACAGCGCGGTACGGTCCTTGACGGAGCCGCCGGGATTGAGCCACTCGGCCTTGAGAAAGACGGGCGGGAGAGGGCGGTCAAGGGCGGTAGAAGACGGTAGAGGGATCAGTGGCGTGTTTCCCACGAGCCCCCAAAGCGCCGGCTCGGCGCGTTTGGCCGCCTCTACCGCCCTCTGCCGCCCTCTACCGCCCTCTACCGCCGCCTTCATTCGCCCCCCTTCACGATCGGTGCCCCCACGAGATTGCCCCACTCGGTCCACGAGCCGTCGTAGTTACGCACCTTGCTCACGCCGAGCAGGTACTTGAGCGCGAACCACGTGTGGCTCGATCGCTCGCCGATGCGGCAGTAGGCGATCACCTGGCTCTTGCCGTCGATGACCTTCGCGCCCTTGTAGAGCTTCAGCAGCTCCTCCTGCGGCTTGAAGGTCCCATCCGGTGCGACGGCCTGGCTCCACGGAATGTTCCGCGCGCCGGGGATGTGGCCCGCGCGCTGTGCGGTCTCGGTCATCCCGGGCGGCGCAATGATGTCGCCCACGTACTCGGGCGTCGAACGCACGTCCACCAGCGCGATCGTCTTCGACTTGAGCGCCTTCTCGACGTCCGGCCGCTTGGCGCGGATCGCGGTGTTCACCTTCTTCGGCACCGGGTAGTTCGTGGCGCGGACGCTCGGTCGGTCCGTCACCAGGGGCCGGCCTTCGGCCACCCACTTGGCGCGCCCGCCGTTCATCAACTTCGCCGCCGTGTGCCCGTAGAGCTGCAGCAGCCAGAACGCGAACGCCGCGAACCAGTTGTTGTTGTCCCCGTACAGGATCACCGTAGTCTGCGGGCTGACGCCGGCACCCGAGAGCAGCTTGGCGAACGCTCCCTTGTCGGGGATGTCACGGCGCACGGGGTCGTTGAGCTGCGACTGCCAGTTCCAGCCGACGGCCCCGGCGAGGTGCCCCGAATCGTAGGCGGTGGTGTCCACGTCCACTTCGATCAACCGGACGCCGGGATCGTTGAGATGCCCGGCCACCCATTCGGTGGAGACGAGCACCTCAGGATGCGCGTATGCCACGACTTCCTCCAATCGAGTTAAACCCGACAGGGTGAGTCGGGTTTCAGCTGAAAAAAAACAATCGGGATGGCGGGACTAGTTCCCGGCCATGACCCCGGCGATCTGATACACTTCGGGCTCGTCGTGCGTCAGGTCTGCGAGCGAGACGCTGGCCAGCAGCTCGTTGATCCGCTGCTCCAACATTCGCCAGACCGGCCGGATGCTGCACGACGCGTCCGGACTACATCGCTGGGGGTCTACCGGGTGGAGATCGCAGTTGATTTCGAAGGTGACGTGCTCCGACGCCTCGATGACGTCCTTTACGCTGATGGCGTGCGGCTCACGCGCGAGGTGATACCCGCCCTTGGCGCCGCGGACCGAGTCGACCAGGCCGGCGCGCCGCAGGCGCAGCAGGATCTGCTCCACGTAGTCGTGAGGCAGGCGTTCGTGCTCCGCGAGCTCGCGCGCCGCGACCGGCCCCTGCCCCACGCGCTTCGCGAGGTTCAGGGAGACGATCAGCCCATACTCAGCCCAGGTGGTGACGCGCATGGAGTCAATATGGGAGGGAAAGTTCGGGGATTCAATGGGAGCAGGGAGCTGGGAGCAGGAAGCAGTCTTCCGATGCCCCAGGGGTCCAGCTCCCTGCTCCCTGCTCCCTAGGGCCCTCCTATCCGCGGGCTGAGGGAGCCCCCCACCTGCACCCCGAACACGTTCGCCCCGTTATAGCGCTGCAGCCACAGCAGCCGCGCGTTGAGGTTCCACAGCACACGCCCGCCGTAGATGTCGACGCCCACCCCGCCGTGCGCCCCCCCGGCGACGCCGCGGTCGGGGCCCTCGCTGTAGAACCCGGCGAGCAGGAAGCCGGCTTCGGCGTAGCAGCGCCCCCAACTGGGCCGCACCGCAGCCTCGTACCCCGGGGCAAAGAGAATCGCGTCCGGCCGGCACTGCGGAGCGGTACAGGTGCTGCTGGTGTCTTTGAGCGGCGCGTAGTCGATCTGGAGGCCGACGCTCCCCGATGTCTTGGTATCCCGCCGGAATCGCACGCCGAAGAACGGGGCGCGTGCCGTGAGCGGTCCGGAGACCGGGATGAGGTAGCTGAGCGCGGGACCGAGTGTGCCCGCGAGGAACTCACCCTTGCGGAGGTCGCCGAATGCAGCGGAGACGTTGGCGCGGGCTTCGAGCCCCTGGATGGCGCTGTTCGGGACCTGGAAGAAGCGGCCTTCGATGAGCGCGGCGACGTCCGGCCCTGCGTTCACGCGCACCCCGAGCCCGAAACCGAGCGCGAGCTGGCTCGTGGCCTGGGCGCTGCCGCAGATGCCGAGCAGGCCCTGATCGGCGTCGGCGACGCGGGCGAGGCCGAACTCGCCCGACGCGAACGGCGCCACGCCGCGCGTGCCCACGGGATAGTAGTAGGAGTCGAGCGCGTACAGCGTGAGGGACCGCTGGCAGTTGTTGAGCGCGAGGTCGCCGTAGCGGGAGACGATGAGGGCGCTCTCGCCATCGTCCCCCGTGATCAGCCCGACCGACCCGCCCCACGAGCTGAACCGATGGCTGTCGCCGGACGCGTCCTCGAGCGAGATCGACGAGTAGACCGGACCGAGGCGAAACCGGCGTTGGGCGAGAGCGCCCGACGCCGCGGCGAGCGAGAGCAGTACGGCAAGCAGCAGCGTTCTGTGCATGCCGCAACGTTTAGCCGCGGGAAGGACCGGATGCCGTGACTGGAATCACGGCCCTTCCCGTGACGGCGCTTACTTGACCAGCAACCCGACGAGGAATCCCGCGACGTTCATGCGAACGAGCCACGACCAGAGCGTTGCGTTATTCAACCGCCGCACTTTGTCGTACCAGATGCTGCCGCCGATGGTGGAGAGCGCGATGGTCGGCAGCCACAGGATCGTGGCGAACTCCATGCCGGCCAGGGGACCGCCGCCCTGCACCCACAGCCCGCCCTTCAACCGTCCGTAGAACCACGCCAGCAACACGCCGAAGAGCAGCGCCAGCGCCGCCGCCTTGGGCAGGTTCGCGGCCATCATCTTCTTGCCCTCGGCGGGCGACGGCGGCATGCTGCCGTACTGCTCCATCCCTTTGGTGAACACCTTCCCCCACATGACCCAGTCGGCGAAGAACGCGCCGACGCCAGCGATCAATCCCGCGACGACCCCACTCATACGTGTTCCTCCCGTGTGCGGTTCACTGCCGCTGTCCAGGAACGCCCAATTCGGTCATGGCGAGCAGATCGAGCACTTCCTCGAGGTCCTTGCCCTTGAGCACCCCCTTTTCCATCACCAGTTGCCGGACCGTGACGTTTTTCGCGACCGCCTCCTTCGCGAGCTTAGCCGCCTCCGCGTACCCGATCTTCGGCGCGAGCGCGGTGACGAGCGCGGGGCTCCGCTCGAGCCAGTGGGCGCACTGTGCCGGGTCGGCGGCGATCCCCTCCACGCATCGCTCGGCGAACACGCGGGAGGCGTTGGTGAGAAGGAGCATCGTGAACAACAGATTGTGGGCGATCACCGGCATCATGACGTTCAGCTCGAGCTGACCGGCCTCCGCCGCCGTCGCGACGGTCACATCGTTGCCGAGCACCTGGTAGCACACCATGTTCACCATCTCGGCGATCGACGGGTTCACTTTCCCGGGCATGATGCTCGAGCCGGGCTGCACCGGCGGCAGGACGATCTCGGCGAGCCCCGTGCGCGGTCCCGACGCGAGCAACCGGATGTCGCTCGCGATCTTCCCCAGGTCCACGGCGTACGTGCGGAGCGCGCCGGAGAACGCCGCCGCGTCGCCCATCGATTGCATCAGCTGGACGCGGTCCTTGCCCTCCCGCAGCTCGAGGCCGGTGATCGCGCGCAGGTGCCGCACCATCAGTCCCGGGTACTGGGGCTCGGCGTTGAGGCCGGTCCCCACGGCCGTGCCGCCGATCCCGAGGTCGCGCAGCGAGTCGGCCGCCTGGGCGATACGGTCGCGGTTGCGCTCGACGGTGTGTCCATAGGCGGTGAACTCCTGGCCCAGCCGGATCGGCGTCGCGTCCTGGAGATGCGTGCGGCCCGCCTTGAGGATCCCGTCGAACGCCGTGCCCTTGGCGAGGAACGCCCGCGCCAGCCCGGTCAGCGCCTCGAGGAGCGCGGGGAGCCGGGCGAGGGCCGCCAGCCGGATGGCGGTGGGGATGACGTCGTTCGTGGACTGCGCCATGTTGACGTGATCGTTGGGATGCACCGGCTTGTAGTCGCCCCGCCTGCCGCCCAGCAGCTCGTTCGCCCGGTTGGCGAGCACCTCATTAGCGTTCATGTTGTGGGACGTCCCCGCCCCGGCCTGGTAGGGATCCACGACGAAGTGCTCGCGGTGCTTTCCCGCGAGCACTTCGTCCGCCGCCCGCACGATGGCGTCCGCGAGCTTCGCGTCGAGACGCTTGGTGTCCCGGTGGGTGAGGGCGGCGGCCCGCTTGATCCAGATGACGGCGTCGACGAAGGGAGCGAGCGGCAGGAGGTGGGAGATCGGGAAGTTCTGGCGGGCCCGCTCGGTCTGAATGCCATACAGCGCGCCGGTCGGAACCGGCAGCTCGCCCAGCGGATCCCGCTCGATGCGGGTCTCGCTCATCGCCGTCGACCGTTCGGTCACGGTGCCGTCGGTCTCAAACCAGGAATCGCCCATGGATGCCCAGGACTTGCTGCAGCACCTGCCCTCCCGCGCCGCGTTCTCGGCCGCCCAGATGACGAAGGTCGACTGTTTCCGCTCGGACCGCCTGCTCGTGGGGCTCAACTGCTTCGAGCCCGGCCAGACGCAGAAGGTGCACGCGCACGCCGGGGCCGACAAATTCTATTTGGTTGTCTCGGGAAAGGCGAGGTTCGTCATCGGGGACAGAGCCATCGACGCGCGGTCCGGGGACCTGGTTCTGGCGCCCGAGGGCGTGCCTCATGGAGTCGAGCGGGCACTGGAACGGACCGTGGTTCTGGTAGCGATCACCCCGGCACCCGCCTAGCGTTTCGTCGGCTCGACGCGCAAACTGTCGTTAAAGCGGTTGAAATACTCCGTCATCCCGATGACGAGGGTGATCTCGACGATCTGCCCCTCATCCCACGCCGCCCGCACCCTGCCGTACAGCTCGTCCGTCACCCGATGGCCCGACACGTGGACCACATCGGCGTACTCGAGGGCCGCCCGCCAACCCGGCTCGAGCCCCTCGACCGGCCCCCGCCCACCCCGGTCCTGGATCGCCTCGACCAGCTCCGGGCTCGCACCCTTCTGTCCCGCCAGGACAGTGTGGGAGTTGAGTCAGTAGCGGCACTGGTTCAAGTGGGAGATGCGCACCCACAGCAGCTCCTTGAGGAGCGGGGGCACGGTGCCCTCGTTCATCACCGTGCGGAAGTGCGCGATCATGGTCCGCAGGTGATTGGGCCGCAGCGCGACCGTGCGGAACATGTTGGGGATGTTGCCACGCTCCTTCAGGTACGCGTCGAAGATCGGCCGCACCTCGGGCGCGGCCTGGTCCGGCGTGAGCGGCGTGATCCGCGGTTCCCTCATGTCTGCTCCCCGGTTCGTTTGCCCCAACCGATCTTGAACAGCTGCATCGCCGCATGGTAGCCGAGCTGGCGCACCAGGGCGTATACGCCGAGCACCGTGAGAAGGACCGCGGTGTAGAACCGCCACAGCAGCAGCATGGTCACCTGACGCGAGCCGAAGTCGCCGGCGAAGCCGTTCAAGAAGGCGACTTCGAGCCCGCCGCCTCCCGACGGCAGCGGCACGACGAGCGGCGCGTGGATCAGCGCGAGCGCGCCGAAGAACATCTCGGCGAACGGCGGGTGGTCCTTCAGACCCCAGGCGAGCGCCGGGAGGATGAGGGCGCGCGCCACGACGCTCACGACGGTGAGCAAGGCGCCCGCGCCCAGGACCCACCACGGGGCGCGGCGTACGTGCGCCCACGCCACCCGCCATTGGCGGCGGACGCGGTGGCGGATCATCCCCGAGCGCGCGAGGCGCTGGAGCAGGTAGATCGTCAGCAGCGCGATGAGCGTGACGATTTCAATGGTGAGCAGCTCACCCGCGCGGTGCCGGTGCAGCCACGCCCGCGCGGCGTCCCGCCAGTCAGGGACGTAGTAGGCGAACAGCGCGGCGGCGACGATCAGGAACACCGGCCACTCGGCCGCCACCTCGACGCCGATCGCCACGATCCCGGTGACCGGCCGGATGCGGGCCTCATTGAGGCCGAGGAAGCGCGCGGGCTCGCCTCCCAGGCGGTTCGGCGTGAGCTGCGAGGCGGCTTCGCCGTACAGGTTCAGCCGCACGGCGGCGGGGAACGAGAGGCGGCCCCCCGCGGTCCAGACGGCCAGCTGAATCCGCCAGGCGCGGACCACGCAATCGAGCGCGAGCAGCGCCAGGGAGAGGACGTGACCCACGCCGCGATCAGTCGGAGCAGTCGCCCAGGGGGTAGATGAACCCGCAGTTCAGACAGGGATGCTTGCACCCCCACGGAGCGGGCCGGATCGCGGCGCCGCAGCGGAGGCAGGTCGGGTGCGGCTCAGGCGAGGCGGTCGACGCCGGTGAGGAACGGATTGGCGCGGCGCTCTCGTCCAACGGTGGTTTCCGGTCCATGGCCGGTGTACACGATGGTTGAATCCGGAAGCGTAAGCAACTCGCGCTCGATGCTCCGGATCAGGGTCGTGAAGTCGCCACCCGGCAGATCCGTGCGTCCGATCGATCCCTGAAACAGCACGTCGCCTACGAACACGGCGCCGTGGCCCGCGAACACCACGCTGCCGGGCGAATGGCCCGGGGCATGCCGCACGCGAAACTCGAGCCCACCCACCTGCAGCACCTGGCCCGCCGCGAGCGCCCGGTCCGGGTCGGGGAGCGCCACGGCCGCCATACCGAACGCCATGGCCTGTTGCGGGACGTGGTCGTACAGGATGCGGTCCGCCGCATGCAGATAGACGGGCGCCCCCGAGTCGGCTTTCAAGCGCCCCACGCCGAGGACGTGATCGACGTGGGCGTGCGTGATCCAGATCGCGACGGGCGTCGCCCCGGCGGCGGCGAGTTTGTGGGCGATGAGACCCGCTTCCTCGCCGGGGTCGATGATGGCGCACTCGCCGCTCGGCTCGTCGACGACGAGGTAGCTGTTCTCGGCGAACCGCCCGTTGGGAATCGTGATTACTCTCACGACGCGACGCCCGCCTTCTCCTTCTCGCGCAGCGCGGCGAGGTACTTTTCGACCGCGATCGCCGCAGTCGTGGCGTCGCCCACGGCGGTGGTGATCTGGCGCGTCAGCTGGCTGCGCACGTCCCCCGCTGCGAACAGCCCGGGCATGGAGGTCATCATCCGCTCGTCGGTCACGAAATACCCGCCGGCGTCGTGCTTCAAGTGCCCCTCGACCAGCCCGGTGTTGGGCTTGAAGCCGATGAAGATGAACACGCCCCCGACTGGGAGCGTCGAGTGGTCGCTCGTCACGGTGTCCTCCAGCACCAGGTGATCGGTGCCCCGCTCGCCCCCTTTGATCTCCAGCACCTTCTTGTTCCAGACCACTGCGATCTTCGGATTGGCAAAGGCGCGCTCCTGGAGGATCTTCGACGCGCGGAACCGGTCCCGGCGGTGGACGATGTACACCTTGCTCGCGTAGCGGGTGAGGTAATCGGCCTCTTCGACCGCGGCGTCGCCGCCCCCGACCACCGCGAGCACTTCGCCCTTGAAGAAGGCACCGTCGCACACCGCGCAGTAGGACACACCCTTCCCCGCGTACTCCTTCTCCCCGGGCACACCCAGCTTCACCGGCGTCCCGCCGGCGGTGAGGATCACGGCCGGCGCGCGGTACCGATGACCCCGCGCTGTCGCGACCTCGAACCACCCCTCCTCCGGCTTGCGGATCTTCTCGACCGTGTCAGTGATGATCGTGGCGCCGAACTTCTTCGCGTGCTCGCTCATTCGCTGAGCGAGCTCCCACCCCTTGATGCTCTCGAAGCCGATGTAGTCCTCGATCAGGTCGGTGTTCAGGAGCTCGCCACCCGGCGCACCGCGCTCGATGGTGAGCGCCTTGAGCATGCCCCGCCCGGCGTACATCGCGGCGCACAGCCCGGCGGGCCCCGCGCCGACGATGATCACATCGTATCCGTTATTCACGTTGTCCGTCATCCGTCGTCCGTTCTCCGTCACCCGCGCGGAACTCGAGCCGCGGCGGATCGGCCTGCGACGCGAGCGCCTGCGCGAGGCGCTCCTGAAATCGTACCGTCTCGAACTCGACGTCCGGCCGCTGGGGTCCCGCCAGCTTCGCGAGCGCCGACCGTCCGACCACCGCGACGCCATGTCGATTGCCGCGCCGTTGGTGCAGCAGCGCCGCCGCGGCCTGGATCAATCCCTGCCACACCCGCGCCGCGTCCACCTCGCCATCCCCAATAATAGAACGCCACACGGTTTCCAATGCTTCGTGAGCGCGCCAGTAGTCGCCGGCGTTGAACAGCTCGCGGGCGTGCGTGAGGGTCGCTTGACGCTCCTGAGGCGTCATCCGTCATCCGTCATCCGTTGTCCGTGTACTTACGGATGACGGACGACGGATAACGGCCCCAGCCGCAGCAGGTTCAGGGCTCCGTGACACGAGCTGATCGTCCCCACCAGCACCGCCGCCGGCTCGCCACTCGTGCCGGCCGACCGCACAACCTCGTCTCCGGCGAGCACGGCTTCCACCGCGAAGGTACCCACACCGAACACGTGATGCCGGCACACGAACAGCACTGGGCCGTGCACCGGCTCGCCCGTCGCACGCAGCCGCTCGGCGAGCCCCCGCACCGCGTCCCCCATCTCCCAGTCGCGCGCGCTCCCGATCGCCGGGCAGATCGCGGGCTCGATGCAGTGAGTCGGGCAGATCCAATCCGCGAACGAGACGTAGCGCGTGTGATCGGGCGCGGCGCGGTCATACGACGTGCCGAGCGAGCCGGGCACGGGCGCCACGGCGACGTCACGATCGGGCCACCGGCCGCGGGCGCGGGCGAGCAGCCACTCGAACATGAGGTGCGGCATCAACGGTGAGGGGACGATGTAGTCCTGGGGCTCGGCGGCGCCCGCCCGCCGGGCGCCGCCCAGAAACCCCGCGAAGTACGCGCTCCAGTCGGCGACCACGAACGCGCGGTCCGGCGCCTCACCGAGCTCCGCGCGCGCCCGGCAGTCGGGATTCCGGTCCACGACGATCACCCGACGGAAGCGGACCTTCTCCTTCTCCTTCGCCTTGGCGAGCTGGCCCGCGTAGAACGTCCCGTAGCAGCCGCCCCCGACGACGACCACGTCCCGCACCACGACCGTGTCGCGCAACGGTCAGACGTCTCCCGCGACAGGAAGGATCTCGCCCGTGATGGCGCGCGCCTCGTCGCTCGCGAGATAGAGCACCGCCGAGACCAGCTCGTCGAGCTCGACCCAGCGCACTTTCGCATCCTTCATCTGGGCGAGGTTGTCGGCCGTCTTCATGGTCCCGGGGGCGACCGCGTTCACGCGCACGCCGCCGTCCCGGAACTCGCGGGCGAGGGCGCGGGTGAGACCGGCCACCGCGGACTTGGCGGCGATGTAGGAGGCCATCTTGGTCTGGGGCTTGAGCACCGCGAGCGAAGCGAAGTTGACGATGGCGCCGCCACCGCGCTCGATCAGCGCGGGGATGGCGGCCTGGGACACGTAGAAGGTGGTCATGATATTGACCGCGAGCTCGCGGTCGAGCTGCTCCGGCTGCAGGTCCAGGGCGGACCCGTAGTTCAGGAGCCCCCCGGCGACGTTGACGACGACGTCGAGCCCACCGAACTGCTCCCGCGCGGCCGCGACCGCCCGGCGCGCCGCCTCGGGCCTGGTGAGGTCGCCCGCGAGGCTACGCACGTCGAAGCCCTCCGCGGCGAACTCCTTGGCCCGCTCCGCGAGCCCGGTTGCGTTCACGTCGGCGATGACGAGCTTCGCCCCGGCGCGGCCGAACCCGCGAGCCATGGCGTGACCGATCTGGCCCACCCGGCCGACGCCCGTGATCAGCGCGACCTTGCCGCGGAATTCAGGAGGCACGGCCCGGGGGGAGGGGGGCCACGATGTCGCTCACCGACGGCGCGCCGCGCTGCGCGAAGGCGATCGTGCCGTCCTGCCTGATCACGTACACGGAGCGTTGGATGCCCTTCCCGTCGTCCTTGAGCGCGTGATAAGCGCGCGCCATCGCCCGCTCGCCGTCCGACAGCAAGGGGAAGTTGAACCCGAGCTTCCTCACGTAACTCGCGTGGCTCTCCACGCCCGCCGGGTTCACGCCGAACGGCTGGATGCCCGCGCTGTGGAACTTCGCTATCTCGTCGCGCACGGCGGAGAGTTGGCGGTTTCAGCCGGGAGTGTTGTTTCCCGGATAGAACACGAGCGCGACGTGCGTGGTCTTGAGCACGTCCGCCAGCCGATAGGTTCTCCCGTCGGATGCCGCCGCTTCGAACGGCGGCGCCTTGCTGCCGAGCTGCAACAGGTCGCTCATGGGTTCACGGTTCCGCGTGACGGTTCTTCGCGACGGTTTCTCGTGACGTCTGGCCGCGACGCCGTTCGAGTTGTTCGAGCCATGCCATCGGGATCTCGAGCCCGCCCAGCGACGCATGGGCATCGCCCAGCTCCGTATCGCCGTGCCAATCCGAGCCGCCGCTGACGGCGAGCCCGAGGCGCTCAGCGAGCTGCGTGAGCCGCCGCTCGGTGGCGGGGGAGTGGCTCGGGTGGCGAACCTCGAGGCCGTCCAGACCCTGCTCCTGGAACTGCCGGATCTGGCCTTCGCTGCCGTGGTCGCCCAGGTGCGCCGCCACCGCGATCCCGCCTACGGCGTGCACCAGATCGGTGACCTGGCGCAGACTGGGGAGCGGCTTCTCGACGTAGCCCGGCCTGCCGCGGCCCAGGTAGCGCGCGAAGGCATCGTTGATGTCGGCGCTGGCGCCGCGCTCCACGAGCACCCGCGCCACGTGGGGACGGCCCAACGCCCCGCCGTCCGCGGCGCTCACGACGTCCGCGATCTCGATCTTCAGGCCCAGCTGCTGCAGTCGGCCGACCATCTGCTCGGCGCGGCGACGACGCGCGGCACGGGTCCCGGTGAGGAAGTCCTCGAGCTGTGGGTGGCCGGGCGGCAGGAAGTAGCCGAGCAGGTGCAGCTCCCCCCACGGGGCCTTGACGCTGAACTCGCACCCGGGAACGACGCGGAGGCCGAGCGCCGCGCCTTCCCGCGCCGCCTCCGCGACCCCGTCCGTCGTGTCGTGATCGGTCAGCGCGACGGCCGCGAGGCCCGCCGCCCCGGCCCGCCGCGCCACTTCGGCCGGCGCATACTCGCCGTCCGACGCGGTCGAGTGGCAGTGCAGGTCAACGCGCGCCGTACGCGCTCTCCGGCGCGGTCCACGCAGGCTGTGACTGGCGGAACAGCTGCACCAGCTCGCGCTCCGACAGCTCGGCGAGCGCCGCCTCGGTGTTGCGGCTCCCCACCGGGGCGTAGCGCGTGAAGCGGCGGCGCCGCTCGGGCCCGGTGCCCTGCTGGAACATGAGGCCAAACTCGTCCCGCGCGTAGACGGTCGCGCGCCCCGAGGGGTACACCTCCCACGTCTCGCCGTGCACCGTGATAGTGCGTCGCGCCATCGCAGGTCCCTTCCCTACGCCCCGGTCGGCGCCGCGAGCGAGACCTCGGTCCACAGCTCCCACGCGTCGGGAGCGTACGTGCCGAGGCCCTGCAGGCGCTTCTCCAGCTTGATTTCCTCGGGGAGGCGCGAGGCCTGCGCCCGGTGGGACATCTCGGTCTGGCTCTCCGAGAACTCGGTGAACAGCTGCGGGTCCTTGGCGTTGCGGAACACCCAGATGCGCTGGCCCCGCGCCTCCGCGAACTCGCACAGCTCCCGCAGGGTCGCGAGATAGTCGGTCTCGTTCGCCGGGGGCACCCGCACCCGGGCGGCGGTGAGCACCTTGGGCATGCTAGATCGCTCCCTCGGGGAAGTTCTCGAGCGTCTCCTTCAGGTCGGCGAGGAAGCGGTCGGCGTCCGCCCCGTCCACGATGCGATGGTCGTACGACATGGAGAGCATCCCCATGGTCCGGACCGCGATGGTGTCCGTGCCGTCGGCGAGCGTCACGACCTTGGGCCGCTTCTCGATCGCGCCCACGCCGAGAATCGCCACCTGGGGCTGGTTGATGATGGGCGCGCCGGCGTAGGACCCGAACACGCCGGGGTTGGTGATGGTGAAGGTGCCGCGCTGGATCTCGTCCGGCGAGAGCTTCTTGGTGCGGGCGCGCTCGCCGAGGTCGTTGATGGCGCGCGCGATCCCGGCGAGCGAGAGCTCGTCCGCGTGCTTGATGACGGGCACAATGAGGCCCCACTCCAGTGCGACGGCGATCCCGACGTTGACGTCGTGGCGGTAGATGATGGTGTCGCCCGACACGGCGGCGTTCACCACGGGGTGCGTCCGCAGGTTCTCGGCGCAGGCTTTCGCGATGAAGGCGAGGTACGTGAGGCTCACCCCCCGCTCGGCATAGGCGGCCTTGTGCTTGCGCCGCAGCTCGGCGACGCGGCTGTAATCCACTTCGAAGAAGCTGGTCACATGCGCCGACGTGCGGCGCGACATGATCATGTGGTCGGCGGTGATCTTGCGGATCTTGG
>WNGG01005529.1_pt1 | contig 14078 bp, 13 predicted proteins | sample 5400661 | NCBI WGS metagenome assembly WNGG01 (sample SAMN13153372, study PRJNA577476) | soil metagenome | isolation source: 100 cm soil or saprolite under Garry oak tree replicate 1 | place: USA:California | collected 2016-06-15
TAACTAGTGGGTTTGAGTAAGACAGGCAATCGCGGGCTGCAAAGTCCGAGGAAAGTCCGAACTCCACAGAGCAGGATGCTGGCTAACGGCCAGTGGGGGCGACCCTAAGGAAAGTGCCACAGAAACATACCGCCCGAGTCAGAATTTTCGGGTAAGGGCGAAATGGTGAGGTAAGAGCTCACCAGCAGTCGGGTGACCGGCTGGCTGGGTAAACCCCATCTGGAGCAAGACCAAGCAGAGGGGATAGTATGTCTGCTTCGGCAGGCATACTAGTAGGCTGCTCGTCTGTTAACCCTCGGGTTGGTCGCTTGAGGCACCGGGTAACCGGTGTCCTAGATAGATGATTGCCACCTGCGTGGCCGTGAGGCCACGCGGGGACAGAATTCGGCTTATGGCTTGCTCAAACCCACTCCCAGGCCATCTTACGGGGTTTTCACCGCACACGTGAAACCCCTTTTTTGTTCCTTCGCATTCAGTTTTATTCACAGGTATTCAGGTTCATTGCTGTCAAATTTACTGTCATTTCTAGAGTGGGAGAGCCAGGCCCAGAAGGGGGAATGCACCGATAACCGCTTTTTCAAAGCGAACCTCCAGACAGCGATTTTTAGAGGTGGAGGTGTCCTCAGTACCTCTCCCCTCACCTACCCGCCTAAAATCGCTACCTGTAGGACTGTATTGACGTTTTAGCAGGGAGGATCGATGACCTTGGTTCATGCCCTACCAGGAACTACCAGGCTATGGTATAATGGGCGCAGAGAAATGGTGTGTTTGACCGGAAAAAGAAGAATGACAAGGAGCCAGCGATGACATCAACCTCGCAGCCGTCAGACCAGCACGGGAACTTATATTTTATTGACCACGAGAGTGGGGCTGAGATGGCCCGTCTCCTGGAACAGGACAGAGTCCTCACCAAAGCTATGGGTGGGCTCTGGTCCGAGCGATCGAACGATTTCTCCGGGATTCACCGCGTGCTCGATCTTGGGTGTGGCCCAGGTGGCTGGGTGCAGGAGATAGCCTTTGCCAATCCAGAGGTGGAAGCGGTGGGCGTTGACATCAGCGAGCAGATGATCGCCTATGCCCAGATGCAAGCCAGGCTGCAGAACCTAACCAACGCCAGCTTTCGCTTGATGGACATCCAGAGGCCACTGGACTTTCCAGACGCCTCTTTTGATCTGGTCAATGCCCGGCTGATTGCCTTTCTCCCACCAGGAGCATGGCCGTCGCTCCTCAGTGAGTGTGTGCGCATCAGCCGCCCGGGTGGGATCCTGCGGCTCACCGAGACAGAGGGAGCCTTCGGTACCAGTGCCGCGATGGAGAAACTCATGAGTCTCTTCCACCAAGCCATGTACAGGACGGGGCAAAGCTTTTCTCCAGGTGGGAGAGTGCTTGGCATCACCCCTGTGCTGGCCCACCTGTTGCGTGAGTCAGGCTGGCAGCATGTCCAGATCAGAGCACACGGCGTCGATTTCTCCGTGGGAACAGAGGCGTATGAAAGCATCTACCACAACTTAGAAGTGTTCCTCAAGTTGATGCAACCCTTCCTGGTCCAGGTGGGAGTGACGACCCAAGAGGAGGCAGATCGGACCTATAAGCAGATGCTGGTTGAGATGAGGAGCCCGGATTTCTGTGGCCTCATGTACCTGCTCAGCGTCTGGGGCCAGAGGCCGTAGTCTGTCAAGTGTTCTTCAGGGGCGCAGAGCTTTTCAAGAGAAGTGGAATTCAGGCCATCAGGCAGGAACCGTCTGGGCTTCACATTTGGCGAAGGTGAAGCCCGGCTGTTATCAAGCAACCAGGCTTCACCGGAATAGCTGTGCGTACTTTCGTTCGAGAACAAGCCTGGAAATTGACGCGCGGAATGATGCAAAAGAGGCTTTTGTGTCCCATTCCTGCGGCTCTCTTGTTCCTCACTCGCCGTTTTCGATAGTTGCTGAAAGACAGCACCAATCGCATGGCCCATCTCACCCGGGCTGAGAATACCCACAGTAGGTTGAGTCTGCATCGTTGTTCTCCTTGCGCGTCTGTTACCATGACGGGCAACCCTACTACACCTGTGATGCTGAGCATCGCAAGTTTGGCACAGCCATCTGTAACCCGTGCCAGCGCAGCACGAGTCGCGTTCAGATGGCTGATACTCACACGAATGCCGAAGCGGCTTTCAAGTGCCTGTTGGACCAGATGACTTGGCGTGTCTGGAGCCGCACGGCAGTAGTCGCTTCCGCCAGTGGAGCACGGGTTCACGCAGTTTGACTGGATGCCCATGCCTCCCATCTTGCCATGCTGCATCCCCTTCGAGACGAACCTTTTGCAAGAGTCGGTAGGCCGAGGAGCGGCTGGTGTGCACACCCGCCTGTGTTGCAGCTTCTTGCCACGAATGACCCGCTTGCATGAGCGCAACCATTCGTCTTTTCGCCGTCCATTGCTCTTCTTCCATTGATCGCTCCTGACTTTCAACGTCATGAGTGCATGGTCAGGGTTTCACGGTACAAACGCAATGCGCCTCTCCATGGCAAGGTCCCTGCGCACTTGTGTGTTGGAGAGAAGCCATGCTGGTGCCATTTTCCTGCGCCACGTCTGCGTTATCGTGGCACCCTGCTCTCCTGCCCCAGCCGAGCCGCCAGCAGCTCCGCTATCCGCCAGCCGATGAGCGAGCACGTGAAGTTCGTCCCGGCCCGAGGAATCTGCGGGATGATGGATGCATCCGCGACGAACACGTTGCTGGTTCCATAGACCTGCCCGCCATGATCGACTACGGCGGTCGGGTCAGTGAGAGGCCCCATCTTACACGTCCCCACCGCATGTGCGTAGCCTTCCACGTAGTGGCGGGCCTGCTCGCAGAGATCGCTTGCGCTCCTCACGTCTGCTTCCGGTTCCAGCTCCCGCTCGATGGCGCTGGCGAGGGGCTCTGCCTGCGCCAACCGGCGCGCGAGGGAGAGGCCGTCCATTAACGCTACTGCATCGTGCTGGTCCGGATCGATTACCAACTGCAAGTCAATCCTGGGAGGCAGCTCAACCGCCTTGCCGCCTAAGAGCACCTGTCCGCGGGAGCGTGGAGCCAGGTACCCCACGAACAGGCAGAAGCCCACTTCTCCCGCCTCGGTGAGGTTGTAATAGGAAACAGGTGCAGGTCGAAGCCTGCGGCACAGCCCGTGCTTCTGGCCCGCAGCACCGCCTGCGCCTGGTAAAACCGGTCCTGAGCCAGGTCCTCTTGGAGCAGTTGGACAGCTCGCGCGCTCGGGGCAAAGTGCAAGGTGATCCCGGGATGGTCGTGCAAGTTCTGCCCGACCCCCGGCAGCTCGATCACCTGGCGAAGGCCCATGTCCCGTAAGTGCTGCCCCGGACCAATCCCAGAGCGCAGCAACAGCAGCGGCGAGCCATAGGCGCCAGCGCAGAGCATGAAGGTCGTGGCGCGCAGTTCCAGCACCTGCCCCTGCGCCTGGCAGAGCAGCCCCACGGCCCTGCCCTGCTCCAGGAGCAGCCTCTCCGCCAGGGTGTTCGCGAGGATGGTGAGTCCTGGATGCTGGCGAACCGGATCCAGGAAAGCGAAGGCCGCGTTCCAACGGACCTGCCCTTGGATGTTGGCATAATACGGCGCGACGCCTTCGGCTGGTTCGTCAGGAGCCCCCAGATCCGTGAGCCAGGCAAAGGAGGAGCGGAGCGCCGTGTCTCGGAAGAGGCGGTGCCAGGAGGCCAGCTCGTCGTCTCGATAGGGACGCGTCTCGATGAGACCATGATGCCCCCGATAGGGCAAGGATGGTTGCTCGGGCGCGCGCTCAATCTGCTGGATCAGTGGAGCCAGTTCGGCATAGCTCCATCCCTGATTGCCAGCTTGCGCCCAGGCATCGTAATCGGCGGGCTGGCCCCAGGAGGCTCCGCACGGGTTATGCGCGGAACAGCCGCCGATGACTTTGGCGCGGGGCTCCGGCAACGTGCTGCCGTCAGCCCCCTGGGCGCTAAACCCCCAATCATGCGTGCTGGGCATGCGGTGACAATCGAGTAACTCTGGCGGCCACTGCCCGCTCTCTAGCGGTCCATAATCAGGACCAGCTTCGACCAGACATACCGACAGATCCGACGATCGACACAGACGGTTGACCACCGCACAGCCAGCCGAACCGGCACCGACGACGACAACATCATAGGCAGCCATAAGACACCTCCCATGCTTGGCTTCTCTGCTCTACAGGTCTCTTGTGCAGGCACAAACAGTCTCTGCTCTATTCTATCTCATCTCTGTCAAGCCTGGTGGTTTTGTCAAGCTGGCGGTGCCAGCTTTGCTTCCCACAGGTGTTTCCACACCCTTGGCCAGGCTTGCACGGTCCTGGCGGTCTCGTGCAGCAGACATGCGATACGTGGAACGACCTTTCGGCTCACACCTTCCCGTGCTGCCGCATTGCTGAATGCGCGAGTCGAGTGAATACCGCGAGTCCCTGACGGTCGGTTTTCTCAACCAGACTCCCTTTCAAGGTAGCCAGGGAGTGAAGCTTTTTGGTAATCGACACAGTTAGACTGAGATAAGTCTGGGCGGCACTGCCAGGTAGAAGACGATTGATGGCAGTGGAGGAGCGGCTTCGTTGTTGAGGGTCTGCTAGCGCGAACGGCTGTATCTCACTCTAGATGTATCAGCGCTAAAAAAGCTTGACTCCCTGGTAGCAGGTTAGCCGTCCTGGTCTAGATCGGCAACAATGAATGTGGCCTGAAACCCTGGGAAGGGAAAGGGGTGATGAAGGGCAAAGGTGAGGCTAGCCGCTGTGGCAAAGACGGAGCCAGTGCCCGCCAAGAGGACGTAGAGCCCATCTAAATCCATCTTGAGGTCCAGCTTGCCACCCAGATAGTGCAGCCAAGAGACGGCGGGTGCGGGCCACGTGACATCAATCGAAGCAACAAACAAGGCAGTAAGCAGTACGAGCACGAAGAGGCGACGCATGGCTTCCAAGGACTGCACATGCATATCCTCGACATCTAAACCGGCTTCTTGCTGGAAGCGGTAGGTGTGCTCAATGTTGGGACGCTGGCGCCATTGATCGTAGACGAGTTGGGCTTCGGCAGGGCAGTTAATTGGCACATTGGTGAGCAAGACCAGATCACGGTCTTCATCGGGATGATGCAGCACCAAGGCCCACATAGGCTCTGGTAGATCAGGCAAGCGCAGCTTGAACCAGCCCAGTTGGACCTTGACCTGCTGTGCCTGGCGCGCGTGCGTAAACTCGACGAGCGAGGTCTCTTCCTGCCACCTGGCACATCCGGGTAGGTACTACCGCTTTTTTTCTCTTGAAAAGAGTAAGAGTGTAAGGTAGAGTTACAATTTACCTCTAACTCTGTTTTAAGAATAGGGATACAAAGTGGTAAGGAGTAGAGAATCAGAATGAGAAATATCGCCCATACCAGTAACCGTTTGGGGAAACGGCAAAACCTGCTGGAGCATCTACGCAATGTAGCTGATGCCGCTGCACGATATTGCGCCGCATTCGGCGGCGAAAAATTCGCCCGTTATGCAGGGCTGCTCCATGACATTGGGAAATATGATCCGGCGTTTCAACAATACCTGTTGAATGCTGAGCGCAACCTGACAAAACATTCGAGAGGTCCCGATCACAAGGGAGCGGGTACCGTCCTTGCAGCAACCTCAGAGATAGAGGGGCTCCTGGCGTTTCTCGTCGCTGGGCATCACGGAGGTCTGCCATCGCAATCAGACCTCCCTGCAGCTATTCGCGAACACATGGCACGGAAGCCTGCGCAGGATGCTATTGTCACAGCCAAAAACACGATACCAGAGCTCCAGGCTATTCCAAAACAGCTGATTCCCTCCCATATTCGCTCGGAGTTAGAGAAAGAATTTTTCACCCGTATGGCCTTTTCAGCCCTCGTAGACGCTGATTTTCTCGATACCGAGCAGCATTTCAACGCGGGGAAACGACCTGAACGTGAAAATCTGTGGACACTCGCGGATTTATGGAAGCAGTTTGCAGCATGGTATCAGCAACAATTTGCGCACGTCGAGCGAAGTACGCTCAACATCATCCGCGCCGAGGTATACCAGGATTGTTTAGCCACTGCCAACCAGAAACCTGGCTTCTTCCGCTTAACGGTGCCCACGGGTGGTGGGAAAACGTTGGCGAGCCTTGCATTCGCGCTCCAACACGCGCTCAAGTACGACCTCGAGCGCATCATCTATGCCATTCCCTACACCAGCATTATCGATCAAACAGCCGGGGTGTTCCGTGGCATCTTCGCCGATGAACAGGCTTTCATCGAGCACCATAGCGATATCGCCCTGCAGGATCCGGAGAACCCGACACCAACAGAGGTCCGAAGAAGACTTGCTGCCGAGAACTGGGATGCACCGCTGATTGTGACAACAACCGTCCAACTTTTCGAGAGCCTGCTGGGTTGCGGCACTGGCAAATGTCGGAAGCTCCACAACATCACGGGTAGCGTCATCGTCCTGGATGAAGTGCAAATGCTGCCGGTACATCTGCTGACAACGATCCTCGATGTTCTTCGCCAATTAGTCGCCTATTATAAAGTCACTGTTGTACTTTGCACCGCTACACAACCTGATTTCGAATCAAGGCGGGGATTTGAGGGTTTACCGGATATACGCGAGATTGTTCCGGCACCAGAACAATACTTTACGCAGCTCAGACGTGTTGAGTATCAATTGCCTGAGATAGGTGAGACCTGGACGTGGGAACAAGTTGCCGCACGAGTGCAGGCCGAACGCCAAATACTGGTCATTGTCAACACGCGCCGCGATGCAGCGCAGCTCCTTGATCTACTCACACCCGACGAGGCAATAGACGAGGAGGATGATCCTGCGCTTTTCCATCTCTCTACGCGCCTCTGCGGGGCGCACCGGCGAGAGGTCTTAGCGGAAGTGAGACGTCGGCTGCGAGCAAGTGAGCCGTGCCGTCTCATCGCCACCCAGGTGATCGAGGCAGGCGTAGATGTTGATTTTCCGCTCGTCATGCGCGCTATCGGTCCTCTGGACAGAATCGTTCAGGCGGGGGGGCGAGCTAATCGCGAGGGGAATATGCCCTATTTAGGGAGGATGATTGTGTTTGCCCCCGAAGGTGGTCACCTTCCGAAGGGGGCCTACACACTCGGAACCGATATTACCACAGGATTGATCAGAGGCGGGCAGGCAAACTTACATGATCCCAAACTCTATCAAGCGTACTTCCGCGATTACTACAGCTATCCTAACCGCGACCCAAAAGATATCGAGGGAACCCGCCAACGCTTCGATTATCCACTCGTCGCAGAAAAATTTCGCATGATTGAGGATGACAGTACGCCAGTAATTGTGCACTATCTATATGCGCCGACGATGAATGATGAACATTCTGTTACAAAGCTCCTCGATAGTGTCCGAAGATCGACAAACCTGCCCCGTGCCTATCTACGCGCTCTGCAACCTTATACGGTCAACCTGCTCGCTCATGAGTTTAAGAAAGCGCAACAACAGGGACTTGTTCAGGAAGTGATTCCTGGGGTCTGGGAATGGTGCGGTGAATATGACAGCGGACATGACGGGAAACATGGACAAGGCATTCTGCTGGACAGCGCGTTGAGCGCCGAAAGCACCATCTGGTAGAAAATAACACCGACCATGAAACGATAGAGAAAGGATGAGGTATGAAGTATGCTCCGGTCGAGGTCTGCGTCTGGGGAAAACTCGCTTGCTTTACCAGGCCAGAGATGAAGGTTGAGCGCGTCAGCTACGAAGTCATGACGCCATCAGCTGCTCGAGGCGTTCTCGAAGCCATCTTCTGGAAACCCGAATTTCAATGGCAGATTCGGGAAATTCGCGTGTTGAAGCCCATACGCTACTTCTCGATTCTGCGCAACGAAGTGAATGGCAGAGCAAATTATACGATGGGGCAACGACGCGCCAGGGGCGAAGGTGGCTATTATGCTGATGAAGATCGTTCGCAACGGCACACACTCTGCCTGCGTGATGTCGCATATGCTATTGCGGCCGATGTCGCCGTGCAGCCCGGCATTGAAGAGGATGAGGCCAAATACCGAGACCAGTTCCTACGGCGCGTCTGGCAAGGACAATGCCACAGTATGCCTTACCTGGGTTGTCGCGAATTTACGGCAAGCTTTGGGAAGGAAGTGGCGGCTTCGGAAGAAGCCAGGCTGCAAGACATCTCCGCCGATTTAGGGCGTATGCTCTTTGACCTGGACTACGAGCATGATGGTAGTGGCAGAGGTCAACCCCGCTTCTTTCATGCTCGGCTTCACAGAGGAGTGTTGCGTGTGCCTGAAACATTGTATTAGGAAGGATGAATAAGGATGTTTCTGGAAAAATTGAGCGAATTTGCCGAGCAGATAGCCCTTCCACCGCCAATGTATCAATCGACGCCCATTCGCTATGTGATCATTCTGGATGGCGACGGGAAATTCAGGGAAATTGATGAAATTGCCGATGAGAAGAGCAAGCGCGGTATCCCATTCGTTGCGCCTCATTGCAAACGTGCTTCTGGTATCAAGCCGAAATTACTGGTAGATAATGCCGAATACACGTTTGGATTGGCGCGTGAAATGAGCGATCCCGCGCGCGTACAGGCGCAACATGTGGCATACATCGCGCAAATCCGCGAGTGCGCGGAACAGACACAGGAACCAACCGTCAAGGCGGTGGCTCGCTTTCTCGAATCGCCCGATATCGACCACATTACGAAAGAAAAGCCGGACTTTGATCCTGCCGATAATATCACTTTCAGAGTAGATGGCGTGTATCCTTTCGAGCGGGATAGTGTTAAAAGCTATTGGGCTAAGAAGGCTGCGGCTGCAAGCGATTCGGCGCAGACAATGCAATGCCTCGTCTGCGGAGAAATGCGCTTAGCTGTAGAACGGCTGCCAATTGTCGTTAAAGGCATCCCAGGCGGTCAATCAACCGGACTGACGTTGATTTCAGCTAATGCCGCTGCTTTTGAGTCCTATGGCCTCAACGCCTCTTTGATTGCTCCGACGTGCGAGGTCTGCGGGGAACGCTTTGGCAATGCGTTGAATGAGTTGTTGCGACGGGAAAATACGCATATTGTTATTCCCCCGCTCGCCTACATTTTCTGGGTACGCGATCCCGTCGCAAATATGGATATCCCGCGACTCATGAGAGCTGATTCAGGTGAAGTCGAGAAGCTTTTCCGTTCAGCGTGGCGGGGGAAATTTACATCAACACATTTGACTGCCCCGGCGTTTTATGCAGCAACGCTTTCAGCGAGTGGAGCTCGTGTCGTGCTGCGTGACTGGATTGAAACCTCGGTGAACACCGTGCAAGAGAATTTGCAGAGATACTTCACGTTGCAGCAGATTCAAGATAGTACGGGCGAGCTGCGCTACTTTCCTCTGCAGTTCCTCATCAATGCGACGATCAATCGAGACACGCAAGAAAAACCAGCTCCCCAAGTTGGTCAGGCGTTGTTGCGTGTCGCTCTCCACGGTGGACAACTCCCGCAGTCATTGATGTACAAAACGGTACGTCGGATACGGGCCAGCCGCAAAGTACAACCCGAGCAGGCCGCGCTCATCAAAATGGTACTACTTTCGCACGAAGAGTCTCTTATTACAGACTATGAAAGGGATCATGATATGACAACTGTCAACGAAGATTGCAAGGATGCTGCCTACCTCTGCGGTCGGCTCCTTGCCCAACTGGATTATATCCAGTACAAGGCTTTAGGCAAAGTCAATGCGACGATTGTCGATCGCTTCTACGGCACAGCTTCTACAGCACCGGCGGTCGTCTTCCCGCGCCTGCTCCGCGGCGCCCAACCCCATCTAGCAACGATCCGGCAAAAACGGACGAAACAAACAACGGGCTATATGGATTACCTGGATAGGGAATTGGCGCGACTGCTGGAAGATCTGCCATCATTCCCTTCCGTTCTTGCTCTCGATAGGCAGGGAATGTTCGCCCTGGGCTTCTATCATCAGAAAGCGAAATTCTTGTCTCAGCGAAAGGGGGCGCCTAGCGATACTGGACAATCGGAGGCTTTCGACGACACAAACGACCAAATTGGAACGACATCTGTTAAAGAAGATGAAGAGGAGTAACGACCGTGACAACACCCATTTATTGCGACCCAACGAAAAGACACGATTTTGCATTTCTGTTCGATGTGACGAACGGAAATCCCAACGGCGATCCTGATGCCGGCAACCTACCACGTATTGACCCAGAGACGATGCGCGGACTGGTGACGGATGTCTGCATCAAGCGGAAAATCCGCGACTGGGTCGACATGACCCGCGGAACGGAGGAAGGCTTCGAGATTTATGTGCAGAATAAGGGTATTGCGCTCAATGCCCTTCACCAACGCGCTCATCAGGCTGTGTTCGGAGCGGCAGCTTTAGAAAACGGGCAGGTTGCTGCTGACACGAAACGTTCGAAGGGGGCAAAGGGAGGAGAGCAGGGCAAAGATGGGAGGGTGGAGGAGAGTAACGCCACACGGCAGAATCCGCGCCGTGAATGGATGTGCCAGCACTTTTACGATGTCCGCACCTTTGGAGCCGTGCTGTCTACTGGAGACTACCCAGCAGGTCAGGTACGCGGGCCGATTCAACTGACGTTCGCTCAATCCATTGATCCGATCATTCCTTTAGACATATCCATCACGCGCGTCGCTGTCACAGAGATTGACCCATCAAAGAAAACAACGAGTACGATGGGGCGAAAAGCATTTGTTCCTTATGGGCTGTACCTCGGCTACGGCTTTTTCGTGCCACATTTTGCCAAACAAACGGGTCTTTCCGCAGAAGACCTGGAACTGTTCTGGACGGCCTTGCAATCCATATGGGATGTAGACCGCTCAGCAAGTCGTGGGGCGCTCGCGCTGCGCGGCCTCTACATTTTTAGCCACAGCAACGCCCTGGGCAATGCACCTGCGCACCGCCTTTTCGAGCGTCTTCAGGTACAACTGGTAAACGGTGTCCAGGTACCTCGCCACATTACCGACTACGCCATCAGGGTCAATGACGCCGCATTACCAGAGGGCGTAACGCTCATGCAACTGGAAGGTTAACCGGGGAAGACAGCAACGAGTTTACGGGCACGGCATCTGGTTCAAAAACTGGATACCCTGCAAAAAGGGGAAAGGAACTAATGGAAGAAGAAGATGGAGTAGCCGACGATGACATAGAACTCATCATGATCTCTGCTCTCGAACATTATAGCTATTGCCCGCGTCAGTGCGCGCTCATTCACATTGAACAAGTATTCGACGAAAATATCTACACGCTAAAAGGCCATATGGCCCACGAACGAGTAGATCAGGCAATGACCCGCAATGAAGAAGACTTGCGTATCGAACGAGCTCTACCGCTCCGGTCGCGGCGTTTGGGTCTTGTTGGGCGTGCTGATGTCGTAGAATTTCATGGCAATATCCCCTATCCTGTTGAATACAAACTGGGGAAACGGCGAGAGTGGCAATACGAAGCGATACAAGTATGTGCCCAGGCACTTTGTCTGGAAGAGATGTTAGGACTTGCCGTTCCACAAGGTGCTATCTACTACTTGAGTTCGCGGGTTCGTCGTGAAATAACCTTCGATGCGCACTTACGGGAAAAGGTCGCGGAAGTAACGCAGGCCGTGCGAACGATGCTCAAGAATAGTTTTATGCCTCCTGCAGTGAACGACCAACGGTGTGAAAAATGCTCGCTCATTGAGTCGTGTCTTCCAAACGTGGTAGTGAAACCAGGGCGATTGCAATACTACCGGTCTACTCTCTTCAAAGTTGATGAAGAAGAAAGTGCATTGAGAAAGTGAAAGAAATTCTGAATACGCTGTACGTGACCAAAGAGCGAGCCTACCTCCATCTCGATCATGACACGATACGTATGGAGGTTAAATCAGAGACGACGATGCGCATGCCTCTGCTCCATCTCGGCAGTATTGTGTGTTTTGGGGATATCCTCATCAGCCCCGCTCTCATCCATCGCTGCGCGGAAGATGGTCGCACAATTGTCTTCCTCGATCAGAACGGACACTTCAAAGCACGCGTAGAGGGGCCGACAAGTGGCAACGTGCTGCTACGCCATGCGCAGCATCTCGCTAACGTCGATCAAGCACATGCGTTATCCATCGCGCGTAACACTGTGGCGGGTAAAATCCAAAATTGCCGTCAAGTATTACTACGAGCAGGGCGCGAATCAGCAAGTTCTGAAGAAAGCAGCCTTTTAGCCGAGGCCGCAACAATACATGCGCATGCGCTTACCCGGCTTGAGCACTGTACCACGATCGATGCGGTGCGCGGCAGTGAGGGAGACGCAGCTCGCTCCTACTTTGAAGCGTTCGGGGCCATGGTGCGAGAAGATCATGAAGCATTTATCCTTCATGGACGCACGCGACGCCCACCGCTTGACCGGATGAACGCGTTGTTATCATTTGTTTACACGCTGCTACGACATGATTGTGTAGGAGCGATAGAAGGCGTAGGGCTTGATCCACAGGTGGGTTATCTCCACACGCTGCGCCCGGGGCGTCCGGCATTAGCACTGGATTTAATGGAAGAACTGCGACCAATACTGGCAGACCGGCTCGTTCTGTCACTGGTTAACAGACGACAGATTCAGCGGAATGATTTCGTCGAACGGGAAGGTGGAGCAGTGTATCTTATAGATAAAGCGCGTAAAGAGGTCATCGTGGCATATCAGAATCGCAAGCAGGATGAAGTCCAGCATAAGGTCGTGGGGAAAAAGATACCGATAGGACTCATTCCGCACATTCAAGCACGCCTGCTGGCACGGCACCTGCGAGGAGATCTGCCAGATTATCTTCCTTTCCTGTATCGCTAACAGATGCTGTTTACTGGGGGCTTTTGCGATTTTGCACGACCGAATCGTTGCACCTTTGTCGCAAGATGAGGTGAGGATTGAACTGAGGTGAAACTTATGGATGTCCTGGTAACCTACGACGTGAATACAGAAACCAACGAGGGCAAACGAAGATTACGGAACGTTGCCGAGGTCTGCCTTGCATATGGTCAAAGGGTACAAAAATCGGTCTTTGAGTGTTCGCTGAATGAGATGCAGTTAGAAAAGCTCAAACACCGATTGCTTCAATGTATCAGCGAGCAAGAGGACAGCTTACGCATCTATCGCCTTTCACAACCACGAGAACGCTATCTCTGGACATACGGACGACAGCACGAAATAGACTTCGAGGCCCCATTAATCTTCTAATTTGCGCGAACCTGTTTTGGTGAGCAGGTCAGCACGAGGTTCGCGCAAACATTTGTGGCACTTTACCTGACGGAGAGGATTCGGTGAGGATTGAACCAGATCCCTCAACAAGCCAATGTATGCAACAAACGGAGAGGAGGGAACAGTATCCAGGCTACAGAACATTGCCTCTGGCTCTCAAATCAGACAGAGACAAAATCCGGTCCGCGCAAACAGGGGTGGCAATCAGGATACCACCAGCTTTCACAGCGCGGCGGTTGCACCTGGCCGCAGGGCCGGGTGAGGATTGAAACGTTATAGTGATCGCACTCATAGAAACCCCCTGACCTGTTGCACCTGGCCGCAGGGCCGGGTGAGGATTGAAACGCGTATCAACGTAGCCAGTGGCAGTTGGGGAACTGGTTGCACCTGGCCGCAGGGCCGGGTGAGGATTGAAACAACCTTATTGCAAAACCTGTAACAAGAGATATCGTGTTGCACCTGGCCGCAGGGCCGGGTGAGGATTGAAACGTTTCAGCTAGTGCAGGGCATATGCCAGCGTCACGTTGTTGCACCTGGCCGCAGGGCCGGGTGAGGATTGAAACGTATTCAGGGCACCACGTTATATGCGAAAGCCTGGGCCGTTGCACCTGGCCGCAGGGCCGGGTGAGGATTGAAACGGTTGATGTCTGCCAATCAGTTGAAGGACATTGTAACGTTGCACCTGGCCGCAGGGCCGGGTGAGGATTGAAACATCGACAAGAGTATAGCACAAGGAGTCTGACATGCTCGTTGCACCTGGCCGCAGGGCCGGGTGAGGATTGAAACATGTACAGGACAACGTTGGTGCCATCTTGTGAGTCCACGTTGCACCTGGCCGCAGGGCCGGGTGAGGATTGAAACGTTATAGT
>WNGG01007518.1_pt1 | contig 14077 bp, 10 predicted proteins | sample 5400661 | NCBI WGS metagenome assembly WNGG01 (sample SAMN13153372, study PRJNA577476) | soil metagenome | isolation source: 100 cm soil or saprolite under Garry oak tree replicate 1 | place: USA:California | collected 2016-06-15
CGTTGAAAATAGTACGAAGCGTCACCCTGATCGCGCGCCGCTTGAAAAGCACTTGCGCTATAAACGGTTACGATGCCGATACACACTAATATCAATACAATTATCAATAACCAGGCATCTACCTTGCCTGCTACACGGGGCAGATGCATTTCCAGTGCGGCAAGTTTCTCTTGCTCTTCCTCGGTAATAGCCTGTACTGTTGCTGCCCGCTGCTTCATCTCCTGTGCAGCCTTCTCCTGGCGCTCCAGTTGAGAATAATTACCTTGTGATGGCCTTTGCGAGCGCCAATCCGCCGTAAGACCGCTTCGTTGATCCGGCATGGCGCGGCTCGTATTCAAACGAGGAAGACGTTTACGCGATAGTCCAGGACTCATCAATTTTTCTTCAGATGCGAAACGCACATATGATTTCGATGTTTTGCTTCCTCGCGATTTTGTTCCTTGAGCTACTGAACCACGTCTTTCTTCTGCAGATTGCAATGCTGGCGAACGCACATAGGAACCTGAAGGCTCGCCTACACTCGACCTTTGCTGTCTTTCCTTATTTGGTTGTCTGCGAACGTCGCGTGTCATAAGTGCTCTGTTCTTTTTTGTAGAGATCCAAGAGGCTATAAGTCCCTTAAAACCCCTGACTTCCAAATTACCTCGAAATAAGTACCTTTTAGACTTGACATAGAACAAATTTTCTACTATACTTGTTCTTGTAGCTAGGAAGCTTATTCAAGCCTCTGCTCCCTGTACTAATGATACTTAATGTGCCTGGTCAGGCGGAACAGCGTAATACCACATCAATTGTTGCGCAATCGTCTTCCAGAGCGGGGCCGCCGCAGTACTGCCATAGATCGCCTTTTGAGGACGATCTATTTTCACCAGAATTACAAACTGTGGATTCGAAGCAGGAATAAAACCTGCTACCGAAGCCTCGGTTTGATCAGCAGAAATGCCCTGCGTTGTCGCTGTGCCAGTTTTGGCCGCTATACTGTAACCCGGAACTTGCGCTAGCATGGCCGAACCGTACTTTGCTGCTTGAGTGAGCATCCCTGTCAATAATTGCGCAGCTTGGATGCTAATCACACGCCGCTCAATTCTCGGTTGAGTTGTCACTACCTTTCCGTTAACATTTATATTTGAAACCAGGTAGGGGTACATCATCACACCACTATTTGCAACTGCTTCATAGGCCATTGCAACTTGTATCGGCGTTGCCATAATACTTTGCCCAAAAGCCTGGCGTGTCAGATCACTTATTGTCCAGTTCTGATCGTTTGGCGACAGATAAATTCCTGCCTCTTCTGGTCCATCAATATTTGTAGGTTGGCCAAACCCGAAACGCGACAAGTAAGGATAGTATCGATTAGCGCCGAGAATATCGTGTGCTATATGCGCCGCTCCCACATTGGCAGAGTGTATCAACACTTGTGTCATTGATTCTGTACCGTATGCCTTATATTCCCAATTGCAAACCTCAGGCGCATCAGTAAATGTCATACATCCGAGATCGTTAAGCGTCGTATTGGGGGTAATCAACCCCTGATCAAGCCCCGCAGCCATAGTGACCAACTTCATCGTCGAACCAGGTTCATATCCACAGTACACTGCAGGATTGAAGTACACATCTTCGCTTCCAAGGCATCCCTGCATTGTAGCGTACTGGCCATAATGATTCGGATCGAATGTTGGTGCACCAGCCATTGCTACGACTGCGCCGGTATGAGCATTAATTACTACAACCGTACCACTCTCGGCCTTCAAATTCTTCACCGTATCCGCCAGGGCTGCTGATACCATGTACTCGACTGTACTATCGATAGTCAATGTTAGATTAGCTCCACTGACTGGAGGCTGTTCGTTGATTGATCCCACATCCAATGGATTGCCCTGCAAATCCTTTACTGCCGTAAAGCTTCCGGGTTTGCCCTCCAATAGAGCATCATACGCTCCTTCAATCCCATAATGACCATGATTGTCCGAATCATTCTGCGTGACAAATCCTAAGATTTGCGCAGCTAAACTACCACCAGGGTAAATGCGCCACGTTCGCGGTTCTAGAAACACATCTGGCAACTGCAATTTACGCAGTTGCTCACTTTGAGATGGGTCGATGCCAATTGCAATGCGTGCTGTATATTGTCCACTAGCAAATGCTTGTTGTAGCTTTTCTACCGATACCTTTGGCAACACCTGATGTAAGGTAGTAATTAACGCCTCCAAATCGCTTTGAGCAGCGTCAGGGTGATCCAAAGTGAACTGTAGAGGCTCGACATAGACATCATCACGCAAAACATTCGTTGCCAGGAGCGTTCCATTGATGTCATAGATCAGCCCGCGTGGCGCATCCAATGTTAAGTTTTTAATGTGCTCATCGTTGGCGCGTTGCGCCAGCTTGTACCCGCTTTGTGATTGGAGTATTTGCCAGTAGTACAGTCTTGCCAGCAATGTAAAGATGCCGAGGCAGACTAGCAAGAAAATGAACATTTGCCGATTACGCGCTCGCCGCAGTTGTATGTTCATCACCTTACTCCCTTCCTCTCAAACATGCTAGCTAACCGACGTTCCTCCTAATAGTAATTATTTGCTACGCCCAACCTTAATTGGTAACAGATGAGGTACAACCACTATAATCACTGCTTTTGAGTCAGCGGGAATCAGACCTAAAGATTTTGCATGATCGGCAATATAACCTGGTGACGCTTCTTGAGCAATGGTATACAACAGATCTTGATTCTCGCGTTGTAATATGGTTTGTTGCCTATGAAACTGCTGAATTTGCTGATTCGCCGTAACCGCCTGGCCTAACTGAGAGAGATAGAGTACAGCCATTAAGCCGATTAAGAGCACGCTACAAACGCTTAAAGCTACAGGGCCTATGCGAAAAAAAAACGGATGAAGTTGTCTTCGTCGTTTGGCAGCCAGAATAGGTTGTTTCGGCATTTCTTGACCACCGGATTGCTTTTTCGATCTATTTTGATCCTTGTTGCGAAACATCATCCCTATTCCCTTGTACTAAAAAGAGGCACCGTTATGGCCTATCCAACAATCCAATCCACATGTGAGAAACTATTGCAGTCACCGGTTCCGACTCTTGTGAATTATTACCTGTACTCCGATGCCATGCAGAGGTTTTAAGACATGTGATGCACTACGAGCCAACAACTATTTCAGCGGCCCGCAATTTGGCACTACGGGCGCGGGGGTTATCTAAAACCTCCTGCTTCGTTGGTGTCAGTGGCTTTGGTGTAAGTATACGTAAGCTGGCTTTATGATTACATACGCATACAGGTATGCCAGGTGGGCAAATGCAATCCATCGCCTCACGCCGCATAAATCCTTTCACCAGTCGATCCTCCAACGAATGAAAAGAGATAATTACCATTCTTCCTCCATCCCCTCCTATTTCCCCTGTCTTCTCCCTACGTAGCACTTCCACTATTTGAGGGAGCGCAGCTTCTAGATGCTCCAATTCGGAATTCACTGCGATTCTCAGTGCTTGAAACACCCTCGTCGCAGGATGGATCATGCCAGGCTTATAAGGCACTCCTGCTGAGGCTAACCGCGCTAATTGTGACGTACGAGTAATCGGGTTACGCACCCTTTCTCGTACAATTCGCCATGCAACCTGGCGCGATCGTGTCTCATCGCCATAACGCCAGAAGATATCTGCCAGTTCCTGTTCACTTGCGTTATTGATCAAATCGGCGGCAGTTAGCTCCTGTGACTGGTCAAGACGCATATCCAGAGGCCCATCGGCACTGAACGAAAGCCCCCGTCCCGGATCATCCATCTGATAAGATGAAAATCCCAGGTCTAACAATACGCCATCTACAGAAGACACAAAACCGGCCTCGTCTACAATACGGGCCAGTTCAGCGAAGTTTCCATGCACCAGCACTAATCGCCCATTTTGCACTGCTTCAGCAAAACGCCCCTTTACCCTTTCCAGGGCTCGCACATCGCTATCAATACCCAGCACCCTTCCACCAGGATAAGATCGCTCAAGAAGAGCCTCGGCATGCCCTCCACCGCCTAAAGTCCCATCTACATAATGGCCGTTAGCTTTTGGCTGAAGAAAGTTCAATACTTCCTCCAGCATTACTGGGATGTGCCCTGTTTGCATTTATGATCCAAATCGATACAAACGCTAGTGCGCCTATAATGCGTATCATACATCGAAAAAAGTATCTCTAAATCGAAGCGAACGTCGCTGCTCGCCTATGCTTCGCATTATGCATCGAAAAAAGTATTCTATCTAAAATGGACTTCCATTACCTTCCTGGTCAAGTTTTGCCTGATAGTCTAGCCAGGTTGCTCGATTCCAGATCTCAATATGATCGCGTACACCGGCAACAGTGACTTCACTTTCCAGTCCTGCAAAAATACGCAATCTACCTGGAATAACCAGCCGTCCTTGTCCATCCAGTTCTACCTCGCTAGCGCTCGGATAAATCCGCCGTTCAAAATCTCGCAATTCCTCATTTGTTTTCCCCTCCACCAATTCTGTAGATTTTTCATCCCAACGTTGCATGGTATAAACTGATAAACATGTTCCCATGCCTTTGCTAATGACTGCGCCTTTCTCCAATTGTCCGCGAAATCTAGCAGGCACAGCCATTCGCCCTTTTGCGTCGATTGTGTGATCGAATTGACCGAGAAACATGTCTATAGGACCTTTAACTAAAGCACCTGCTGACAAGCGCCATTGGCCTTTGCGTACGTCCTACATACACCAACATCCTAAAAGAACGAGTGCATCTTCTACACAAACTAGCTCCATGTACCATCTAGCCCCACTTGCAGGTCACGTTCTCCACTTTGAGAGAAACTTCACCACTAACCCCCACTTTTCCCCACCAGGATTATAACATTATTTTATGCTTTCAGAGAAGGGTGTTATCCACCAATTTTCAACTATTACGTGGATAACTTGTGGATAACATCTTTTTAGGTACTTAAAATGCTCCAAAGAGAACGAGTTTGAGCTATAAATGACATGTGACTGCTTCACTGCTTGCTTGATGTGACAAATTGTGTAGTACCAACGTTTTAATAGTACAGAAGCCCGTCAAAAAGCTAGCTCCGCAAGAATTGTGGTGAAAAATTGTTTGACGGTTTTTAAAAGCATATTTTTATTGGGGTATGGACAAAAGCATCGTGTGGCTGGTGAGTAGAGTGAGCAAATGAGTCAGTGTTTGCGTTGTAGCAAGCTTTGTGAACCCACTGCTGTATTTTGTGAGGAATGTCGGTCGCTGTTACGATATCAACTCCGACAGAGGCCTTTTTTGTATGCTTCGCAGCAGGCAACTTCATCCACATGCGACGACCCTCCCACCTTACCTGAACATTTGGGCGTTCAAGGTGACCCACTTGAACGTATTACCAGCCCCTTACCAAGCAACAGAGTTCATGATTTAGCGCAACCTCAGACATTAACGGTTCAGCCTGACCTTGTAGAGCAAGCCGTTACAAGGCTTAATGAAGCTGCGCACCTTATTGAGCAAGAAGAAGATCAGAGTAAGAATGATCGTAAACCTCGTCTTTATTCTCGTGCTTCACGTCTATCACCGATCGTTGATATTTCAGCCGATATTCGTCGAGAAAGTACCCCTTTACCAAAAATTTCAAGCCCCGTAGAAAGCAATGACAACTCTTCTTCTCTTGTAGACGCGAATTCCGCTTTGCCTGATTACTGGCCCTGGCTAGACGAAGATACAGAAGATAAAGAGAGTGATATATGGGCCAACCGTACAGACCCTCTTATATCTCGCCGTATTCCTACTAGCGCTGAATCAGCGAGCATCGAGGAAGAGGATATGCGGCGCGCACTGGCGGATGGAATATCAACAACTCAATTTCCCATTCCATTTATCCGGCGTCATTCTTCTCGTTTGCGTATCGCCTTTATTGCTCTTGCGATTTTTGCGCTCATGGCTCTCATAGTCGATGGTATATTACTCAATGTTGCCTTAAATCATCCACACCACAGTGTTACTGCATCAAACGGATTTCCAACCCTGATACTTTCAGCCAACGCTGCCTCACCTGGAAGCACGGTAAATGCGACACTCAAGCATTTTTGGCCCTCCACGCGTGTCGTCCTGACCCATGATATCCAGGAGCCAATTGCGATCAATGGCAATTCATCGATCATGACAGGTGCTTTGGGAGGCGCCACCTTCTCGTTGGTCATCGATACAAACTGGGGGCCAGGCTTCCATTTGATCGTGGCCGAAGATGCCAGTTCCCATGCAACCGCCAGTGCGAACTTGCAAATCACCGGCGAGGGGATCACTCATCCTGCGCATCTGCTGATCGACACCACGCCTCTCGACATGGGAGCGGATATCGTAGGGACGAATACGATCCGCTCGTTCACTTTAGCCAATAGTGGCGGTGGTTCGATCAGTTGGTCAGCCAACAGCGACGCCTCATGGCTCTTAGTTGCCCCCAGCCAGGGCATCTTCAGCCAACAGGAAGTGATCTCGTTGGCAGTGCAGCGCCTTGGGCTCAAGCCAGGCGATTACCACAGCAGTATCACGATCTCCTCGAACGTCAGCCCTCCTCAGCATATTGAGGTGGATATGAGTGTGAAACCATTGCCTCCCAATGCTGGCCCCGTTCTGGCTGTCTCGCCAGCGTTGCTGTCCTTTACGGCAACCGATGGCCAGCCCAATAGCAGTCAACAAACGCTGACCGTCAGCAATCCTGGTTCACACACGTTGAATTGGTCGCTTGCCCCTGTACAAGGGCTTAGCTGTAACTGGTTAGGTCTATCACCCCCGACAGGAACCGTTCTTCCTGGAGCCACCCAATCACTGAGTGTCGACGTACAGAGTCTATGCCTATTGCCAGGTACCTATACCAGCACACTCACGTTTACCGCCAGTGGTGCCATCGACAGTACCCAGTCAGTGAACATCTCGGTGGTGGTCCAACCACATTGTGGCCTGGTCACCAGTACCGGCTATTTAGCCTTTACCGTGGTCGCAGGACAGAATACCCTGTCCAACCAGTCTTTGAGCTTGAATGCAACCTCCAGTTGTGCAGGAACTCCGACTCCTTGGAGCTATTCATCCACGGCACCCTGGCTTTCCATCACGCCTGGCAGTGGCCAATTAAAGGGCACTGCCAGCTCAGTTGTGACAGCCAGTGTGAATGCGGGAGGGCTAGCAGCGTCGACGAAACCCTATTATGCCGATCTCTCATTTGTCTTCGGACAGAGTACGCTTACGGTGATGGCGAAGTTGACAGTCCAGGTTGCACCACCACCCGCAGCACCGATTATGAGCGCGTCCCCTCTGAGCCTGAATTTTAGCAATATTCAGGGACAACCCGACCCGACAGGGCAGGTCGTGACCATCACCAATAATGGGCATAGTCCCCTCAGTTGGCATGCGACTGCTCAGCCTTTACCCTCATTCGTGTGGCTCGCTGCCTCACCTTTAGGAGGCGCTATCTCTCCTGGGCAATCGGCACAGGTCACCGTCAAGGTGAACACGGCACAATTGGTCCCTGGCAACTATGTGGGACAAATCACACTCAACGGCATGGATGCGAAAGGAAATCTCGCACCAGGAAGCCCGCAAACGATTGTGGTCAACCTGGTGATGCAACCTCCCTGTACCCTATCACCGCCCTCATCGAGTGCCCTCTCCTTCAGTGCGGTTCAGGGTGCATCTGCCAACCCAGCCACGCAGACTGTCATGTTCACGGGAACAGGTAGTTGTGTGTGGCCGCTGTCATGGAAAACCACTGCTGCACCATCGGCAAGATGGTTGACGCAGACAGCATCGAGTGGTAGCATCGGAGGCACCGGACAATCGGGCAGTGTAGGGGTTGGTGTTGGCATCACCGGTCTTGTAGCAGGCATCTATAAGACGACCGTGACCATTTCTTCCAGTGACGCGAACGGTGTAGCTGTGCAGGGAAGTTCCCAAACCTTCACGGTGACACTGACCATCCTGCCACCGTGTGTGCTGTCGACTCCCTCTCCAGCCAAGCTGGCCTTCTCACTTGCACAGGGACAAACAACCTCGGCCTCGCTGAATGTGGCGCTGAGCGAGAGCGGCACCTGTGCGCGTCCAGTTACCTGGCACGCTTCGCCGAATAGTTCATGGCTCTTGCTGAACGCGACCTCAGGCACGGATAGTGGCGCTGGCAGTTCGTTCGGGGTGAATGCCTCTGCGGTGCGCGTGCCTCCGGGCACGTATACGGGCACCATCACTATAACAGCCATCGATAGCACTGGTGCAGTGGTTGGCAGTACACAATCCGTAGCGGTCACCCTCAGGGTGACTGGCTTCACCATTAGTGGAAATGTGCTGTCATGTCCAGTTCAGAACTGCACCACTCCACAGGCACTGGCAGGAGCCACGGTGACCGTCGTGAGAGGTAGCACTACGGTTGCCACTACGATTGCCGATCCCTCAGGCAACTACAGCTTCTCCAATATTCCACTAGGCACATATACCATTACCGCTGCAGGCTATGATGTCAGTAATACACATTATACGGGAAGCCTCTTGCTCACGCTCACTGGCAATGCCTCCAACAAAACCATAAATGTCCTCCCCGGATAATTGATTCAATTTTGTAAAAACTTCAAGAATCCACAAGGTACCCTCTTGCAAACTATTTCAAGATGTGCATTAATGTATCAGCATGTTTCATGTTGAGCAGTAATTACTTTTTTCTATTTTGTAAGCTGAACCATATATTAAGTTCAATGGATCAGTTAAGATTGATGTTTCAGTAAACCTGAGGAGTCTAAATGGATACCAAGCGCTGCTTGAGATGCCATAAGTTATTACGAGCCGATGCTCATAGGTGCAGTCTCTGTGGATATGTCTTCTTACAGGCGTCTGTAAGTCGCAGTAATAAAGCTACGAATGGATATCGTCACTCAGCAACAGCTTCGTTTCCATCGAATGCTCCTGCCTCACCACATCGTGCAGGTCATTACTCGGGTTTACATCCTGAAGACCAACCGTACCAATCGAGTTTCATGCCTATACTGCGCCCCCCAGCTATTACACATCGTTTGGTTGAGCAAGAATCAGATGAGGTATTGGAGCCGATAGCAATTTCTTCCGCAACTCCTCAACAGGTACATGAATCGGAACGCGAACAAACACCGAAGCGCTACGTGGCTTCACCTATTCCATCGCCTTCACCAATGCCACAACGCTACTCAGGTGCGCTGTCTCAAATGGCTGCTCCAGCATCTCTACTTGAAGTTGAGCCACCTCCGTCTGTTCCGGAATCAACACTACACGAACAAATTACTGCGCCATTGCCTGTACCATTACGCATAGCTGACAAACGCCAACCGCGCAGCCGCATCGTACGAATTTTAGTTGTCGCTGCCATTCTTTCATTTCTCCTGGCATCAAGTATATTGTATCTAGTTGTATTTGCGGGGACGGGAGTACCGGTACACCCGGCAGTAAAAGTTGTTCATACCAGCAGTCAGCAAGGCCAATCTACTGCGCCACAATTGAAATTATCAGCTTCGCACATTGATTTTGGTACTGTAAGCTTACACAATACTATTACTCTGACGAATGCTGGGGATCAGCAAATCAACTGGCAGGCAGGGGTTGATAGCAATAGCTCATGGTTGAGTATTACACCTGCCTTTGGTACATTTCCCAAAATAGCGACTGCTACATTAACGGTAAATCGAAGCAATTTGACTCCTCAAGTGTATACTGGTTATATTAATTTCTTCCAGCGGGGAACTAATACGGCCTTGACGCTTAAAGTCACGATGAGTGTAACCTCCCTGGCTGCTACTGCGACCGTCAGTCCCCCTCCCACCATTCTGACGGTTAGCCCAACACTCCTACCAGCTATGGTTCTCACAACAAAGGCGCTTATATTCAATGCTATCCAGGGGAAAAATCCAACACAGCAGACTTTCACCCTGGCCAATCCAGGTAATGCCCCACTTAATTGGGCGATTACAGGGGATGCAAACGCAAATACCTTACTTTCTATATCCCCAAAGAGTGGAATTGTTGCATCTGGAAGTAGTGTTCCAATCACCGTTACACCGAATGTTCTTAATTCAACCGCTGGTGTAATCAATGCAACCCTTGCCATTCAGGGGACTTCGGTGAAGAGCCAGCAAGTGGCAGTGAAGATAACTATAAGCAACCAGGCTTTGATCAGTGTTTCCCCTGTCAACATAGTATGCAAACTTAGTAGTATTACAACAAATTCCACTCAGTCACTCAACATTACCAATTCAGGATCTGCTACACTCAATTGGACATTTTCTCAATCACTACCTGCATGGATCTCGGTCGATACTCCAAGTGGCACACTTTCTCCCGGATTCATTGCGTTTGTCAACGTAGCCTGTAATAACACAGCTTTGCAAGCAGGCACTTATACATACACTCTGGTAGTGAGCGATACAGACGCTCACACACCAGTCATACCTCAAAATGTACAGGTAACACTCACTGTAACGTAGAAGTTGACGCTCTTTATGCCCTGTGCTACACTCGTAGCAGGTAGAGGCAGTCTTCACCTAACCTATCCTATTTTCTCAGCCTCTACGATTAAAGATTTGAATTTGGAGGATAGATCAGTGCCTACTATTACATTTGTGCGTGAGAATAAACAGGTAGAAGTTCCTGAAGGTGATCATGTCCGCTACCCAGCGCTTGAAAAAGATGTTCCAGTCTACTGTGGTTTATGGAAATACGCAAACTGTCATGGCAATGGCCTATGTGGAACTGATCGTGTTGCGGTCTCTCCCTCAACAAACACGAATACACTCACCTTTCAAGAAAAATTTTGGTTACGCAAGGATCTCAAAAAGAATCCAAATATGCGTCTTGCATGCCAGGTTCAGGTTTTTGGTGATGTAAGAGTCGATACTCAATGTAATTAAACCAGCAAAGGCGACCTTCATGGTCGCATCTACGGCTGAACTGGCTCAACAACGAAGAAGAGTGTGACGGCGAGTTGGCCATTCCAGTACAATTCCACCTTCCCCTCCGCAGGCTGTAAAAATTGCATTGGGAAATAGCCACTTGATGCATCTTTAATGGGTGTAGATGTTGATATCTGGTAGTAATTGTTGTTGGTATACCACCTGGCAGTCACAATACCAGGCGACTTGGGATGAACACTGTAGGTCAAGAAAATAGTATCGTCTACTTTGAACTGATTCGCTGGAACCTGCGGTTGAGCAGTCGCTGGATCAATTTTCGACGCTGTTGCAGCCGAATTAATGATCTGAGAAGCTGGTCCGAATGTGGGTATTGTCTGAGGAACGGGTAATGTTGCGGACTGGGCCGTTTTGATATCGTCTGGTCTGGCATCGCCGTATACCTGGTGTAAGAAAGCAAGCTTGCCCGTTGCTTTGGCATAGAAACCTGCTCCTGTACAGAGCAAGAAAAATACGATAATCACACTAATCAACCCACTGATTGCACGATAGGGAGGGATAATAGCGCGTGGTTTGGTGTACATTGCAGGAACATGAATTGGCCCCTCTGCGCCTGGAAGAGCGGGCATCATCGGTGCGTTTGCATTTTCCGTATGGATGATTGATAGATTTGATGAGGTTACTTTCAGCGTCTGCTGTGGCACTTCAATTCCACCCCGGTATTGCGTCGGTAGCATCGAAGGGTACTGTTGTTGTATAGCTCCTGGTAGCGGTTGCGATGCCATAACCTGGCCCCACAATGTATTGTCGTGCATTCCTCCCTGGAATGAACCTTGTGACATCTGGTTACCCCATTCATTGCTAGAGGCAGGTGTAACTGGGCCTCCCCACGAAGTTGCAGGTGGTGGTACCTGATACTGTCCATCTGGTCCACCAGCCAAAGGTGAAGGCGCTTTGCACTGTGGGCAAGGCCCATTATTGGCCGGTCTGAAGGCATTGCATGAAGGGCATAGCATATGATCCATTCCTTTTTTCGCAGAGCCTGTATGACTTTGCGATGATACATATTCTGGTCGATGATTCTTTCTCAATAACTCACAGTAACATCAGTGTCTTAGCGGGTCAAGATTTGGCACAAATTCTAGGGCAAAATGGCTATCTCATTTTAATTCCATCTCTTTTTAGAAAACAAGGCTTCTCAAACGTCACTGCGCCACCTTTGAGAAGCGCCTGCGGCGCGCAAACCTTTCACATTCTCACATAAAGGCTCGCTCGCGAGCCAGGTTTGATTAAAAGCATCTTTTGAGAAGCCTTGTGTCAGGAAAGAATAAACCTTGAATCACTCCAGATGCGCATGTTACCATAAGAGGTAAGAAGACATTTCTGGAGCTTCTTGAAATGCAGATTCGATTCGATGACTATGTCAGAAACACAAGAACAATGGTACAACAGACAGGCGATTGAGCAACTTGCACAGCATATTCCGTTTGAAATGGACACTGCCAGTAAGGCAGAGCAAATCGAAATGCTACGTGGACTCGTCATTCGTCATGGTCGTAAGATGGATCCGTCATTGTTTGGCTTCGAGGCTCGTAGCGAACTTATACGCCTGGGCTTATGGGACCGCATTGGTCCACAATTGTAGAAGAGTTTTGTGCTATCCTATCATACAGAGAGATTTGTGCTGTTCAGCGTATGTTAGTCTATTTACATAAAGGGGGCAAAGATGCTCAAAGGTACACTGTTGTATCTGGCTCATAATGATACCATACGTAACTTTGTTGTACACAACCGGGCTACGCGGGCAGTTTCTCGCCGATTTGTAGCAGGTGAAGTCATAGACGATGCTATTGAAGCTACACGTGCGCTCAATCAGGTGAATATGCATGTTTCGCTCGATCATCTTGGAGAAAACGTTAGCGAAGCAAAGGAAGCCATTTCTGCTGCCCAGGATTATATCGCTATCCTTGATAGCATTCAACAAGCAGGCGTAGATGCCAATATCTCAGTCAAACTCACCGCACTTGGGTTGGATATCTCTCAGGAGTTATGCGAACAGAATGTCTGTCGTATTCTGGAGCACGCTCAGCAATTTCCCATTTTCGTGCGTATCGATATGGAAGGATCGGCGTACACAGAGCAGACAGTAGATATCACATTGCGTATGCATAAACAATATGAACACGTGGGTACAGTAATCCAATCCTGCATGCATAGTAGTAAGAAACACATCGAGCAACTGAACGCACAGGGAGTGCGAGTGCGCCTGGTGAAGGGAGCCTATAAAGAGCCAAAAACGGTTGCTTTTCAACAAAAGAGCGAAGTTGATCATAATTATATTCGGCTAATGACTGCGCTACTCCAACGTGGTAACTATCCTGCCATCGCGACACAAGATGAAGCCATCATCAATGCAACCTGCAAATTTGCGCGTGATAATGGTATTAGCAAATCTGCATTTGAATTTCAAATGCTCTATGGCATACGTCGTGATCTACAGGAGAAGTTAGTAAGTCAGGGATATAACATGCGTATCTATGTGCCCTATGGTTCGCAGTGGTATCCCTACCTGATGCGTCGTATGGCGGAACGTCCTGCCAATCTGCTGTTTGTTATGAGCAACGCGATACGAAGATGACCACATATGTTATTTCGGCGGCCATAGCCGACGTGCGCTCTCATCCTGATCCTACTTCCGAGCTGGTCACCCAGGCTTTGATGAATGCCCCTGCTGAACCGGGTGAGAACATAGGTGAATGGACATTTGTCACCCTGCCTGATTACGAGGGATGGGTTCACAATGACGAGTTAGAAGAACCAATTGTAAAAGGATTCTGCAAAGTTGGAACATGCTGTGGCACACCTTTACATTTAGTAGCGGTGATCAGTACTACACGTACGCCTTTATACAGCGACACGAAATGTGACCACATACTCGGTTACGCCTACCTTTCAACCAGGTTGCCTTTGCTTGATATTACCGAAGCAAGTCGCGTCCAGGTTGCCTTGCCAGGTGAACGTACAGCCTGGCTTTCGCGTGCTGCAATCGAAATCTGCAGGCAAGAGACTGCCTTTCCACGCTCTTCCGTTGCAGCAATTACCAGTCATGCACGTAGCTTTCTAGGTGTACCATATTTATGGGGTGGAACAAGCTATGAAGGTATTGACTGTAGCGGCTTCA
>WNGG01011255.1_pt1 | contig 14076 bp, 9 predicted proteins | sample 5400661 | NCBI WGS metagenome assembly WNGG01 (sample SAMN13153372, study PRJNA577476) | soil metagenome | isolation source: 100 cm soil or saprolite under Garry oak tree replicate 1 | place: USA:California | collected 2016-06-15
GCACCTGCAGCGTGACCATGAACGCGGCCACCACCGTCACGGCCACCTTCACGCGGCAGAGGTTCACCCTCACGGTCAACAGGACGGGCACCGGGATCGGCTCCGTGACCTCCAGTCCCCCGGGGATCGACTGCGGGGCCACCTGCTCGGCCTCCTACGATAGCGGCACGCCGGTGACCCTGACGGCAACGCCGGACCCCGGCTCCATCTTCGGCGGCTGGAGCGGCGGCGGCTGCCTGGGCACCGGCACCTGCAGCGTGACCATGAACGCGGCCACCACCGTCACGGCCACCTTTAACGTGCAGACGTTCACCCTCACCGTGAGCAAGGCGGGCATCATCGGCGGCGGCACCGTGACCTCCAGTCCCCCCGGCATCAACTGCGGGACCGCCTGCTCGACCGCCTCGGCCCCCTACACGAGCGGCACGGTGGTGACCCTGACGGCGACCCCGGCCCTTGGCTCCGTGTTTGCGGGCTGGAGTGGCGCCTGTTCCAACCTCATCGGCACCTGCACCGTGACCATGACAGCCGATACCGCTGTCACCGCCACCTTCTTGGGAGTACCACCTCTGTTCTAGCTTCCGGACGCGATCGTGACTCAGGCCACCAGCGTAGCACGGGAGGTCGCGGTGATGCCGTGACCCGGAAGGCCGCGATCGCATGAAGCCCGCCGTCCTGAAAGTCCTCGTTTGCCCGACCTGCAAATCGGAGTTGCAGCTCGGGGTGGCGCAGCAGGACGGGGCCGAGATCATCGAAGGCCGTCTGGCCTGCCGGGAGTGTGGCACCGTCTACCCGATCCGCGGCGGCGTTCCCAGGTTCGTCGAGGACGGTGCCTACGCGTCGAGCTTCGGGTACCAGTGGAACCGGTTCAAGAGGGTTCAACTCGATTCCTTCAACGGGACTCGGGAGTCGGCGGAGACCCTAGCCGCGACCACGAGATGGGAGGACGAGGACTACCAGAGCCGCTTGGTCCTCGACGCCGGCGTGGGCGCCGGCCGGTTCGCCGAGGTCGTGGCCGCCAAGGGCGGGGAGGTCATCGGGATCGACCTCACCACGGCCGTCGACGCCGCCTATGCCAACATCGGCCGGCGGGACCGCGTGCATCTCGTCCAGGCCGACATCTTCGCCATGCCCTTCCGCGAAGAGATGTTCGACCTGGCCTATTCGATCGGCGTCCTGCACCACACCCCGGATCCGCGCGCGGCCTTCGCCTCCGTGGCCGCTACCGTGAAGAAGGGGGGCGGCCTGGCGGTGTTCCTCTACCATCGCTACGGGATCGCCCACCATTTTTCGGACCTGCTGCGGCGCCTGACCACGCGCCTGCCCGCGGGGCTCGTGCTCACCATCGCCGCGGCCGCCATCCCCCTCTACTACGTCTACCGCCTCCCGGTCCTCCGGAAGGTCCTCCCCGTGGTCTGCCCGATCTCGCTCCATCGCAACTGGCGCTGGCGATGGCTGGACACCTTCGACTGGTACACGCCGCGGTACCAGTGGAAGCTCCTCTATCCCGAGGTCTTGCGCTGGTTCCGGGCCAACGGCTTCCTCGACATCGAGGTCTTCGACGATCCCATCCGGATGCGGGGCGTCAAGACCGTCTAGCGGACGCGAGGCTCGTCGACCGCCTCCGCGACCGGACCGCGCCGCATCGACCGCCGGCGCGCGCCAGCGCCTCGGATCGCGCAGGCGAGGGCGCACCCGAGGAGAGCGCCCAGGTCAGCCGAAGGAGCGGACCCACAGCCGCATGACATGCCGCCGACGGTCCGCGTCGGCCCGCCCACCAATCCCGGGTTGGGCGCTGCGGGGCTATAGAGGGCGAGGACCTCGTCCGCGCTTAGCGCGCGGTTGAAGACGCGGACATCGTCGAGAGTACCAGGGAAGTAGGGGCTGGCTGTTCCCGGATACTGAGCGAGGTCGAGGGGCTGGGCGGTGGTTGAGGCCCCGGGCGTGCCGGTCCAGGGCTGGCTCGCCTTGAGTGCGCCGTCCACGTAGAGGCGGCCGCCGGCGGCATCGACGATGAAGGCCACGTGATGCCAGAGGCCATCGGCATGGCCGGGGCTCATCAGGGTGCAGCCGGTGCCGTCCCAGACGTAGTCCAGCCGTTGAGGGAGCCGGGCCAGTATTTGTTCACGAGGCCTCCCAGGCCGCTAGTGGGCGTGGTCTTCATCCAGACGGCCACGGTGAGGGGGTAGGCATTGAGGGAGGCGGCCTGGGGGATGGTGACGGACTGACTCACGCCGTCGAAGGCCAAGGCACCGCCGATCTTGCCGGTGGTCCAGGCGGGGCCGTTCACCAGGCTGCCGGTGTTACCGGTGCCGGAGGAATCCGTCGCCGTGGCCCCGCTGCCCTCGTCGAGCTTCCAGTAGCCCACCAGCCCAGTGGTGAGATCGGGAGCGAGCGTCGTGAAGGTGAAATCGCCGGAGACCGCGAGGTTCCCCGCCGCATCCCGCGAGCTGACCCGGTAGTGGTACGGGGTGCTGGCGGCCAGATTGCCAAGCATGACCGGATGGGCGGTCACCAGGCCAGTGTCGATCGGGGTCGCGCCGCCGTAGCTCGAGGTCGGGCCGTACTCGACCTGCGAGTCGCTGGGCACGTTCGTGGTCCAGGTGATGGCGGCGCCGGAGGACGTGGTCGACGAGGCTGTGACCGAGGAGATGACGGGCGGTGTCGTGTCGAGGACGTTGTTGACCGTGGTACCGACGGCCGCCGACGTCGCTAGATTGCCTGCCGGATCGCGCGCCACGGCCGTGAGGGTATGAGAGCCGTTGGCCGCGGCTGCCGTGCTCCATGAGAGCGCGTAGGGTGACGCGGTCACTTCGGCGCCGAGGTTCAGGCCATCGAGTTTGAACTGAACGCCGGCGACGCCGACGTTGTCGGAGGCGCTCGCGACGACCGTGACGATTCCGGCCAGTGTTGAGCCGGACGCAGGCGCCGTGACGGAGATCGTCGGAGGAATCGCGTCCGGGGAGGCACCGGTCAGGAGCTGGGCGGGGACCTTCACGAGAAACGCGTCCAGCCGGCTGCCGCCCATGTTGCTCGTCCAGATGAAGTACTGGCCGGTGACATCGAGGTTCCCCTTGGGGAGCTTCCCGTAGGCGCCGCCGCGGCCACCGGGAGCGTTCAGATCGGTCATCACGGGGGCGACGACCAGCACGCGCAGGGAGGCATCCAACGGGAAACAAATGACTTCGTTCGCCCGGGGACCGTTCACGCTACTGGCCCCACTGCCGCACGCGTACTGCTGCTCCGGGGGAACGCCCGAGTTGGTATTCGCGTGACTCACGTGCTGCGGACCAGGGGTGGCCCAGCTCGCGTCGTGGTAGACGACGGTTCCCGGACCCAGGGGTGTGGTGCCAGACTTCCACAGCCTGTAGGCGCCCGGCAGGGGATTCCAGTTATCGGACGCGACCAGGTAGCCGTAGCCGTTGTCGGAGTGACCGCCGGCGCCGTTGCGGTCGAGTAGATCCGTCTCGAGGCCGGTGGTGAGATCGATGATCCGGTTATCGACCTCCGAGACGGGATCGATTCCCAACTTTTCCTTGATCAGCAGCCACCGGCCGCTCTTATCGATCTGGCACTCGTCGTAGAGGAGGCCCAGGGTGGGGAAGTAGAAGAATTGCCGTGTGTCTTCACGATAGGCCAGGCAGCCGAGCTCGGCGTACGTCGAGCCGTCCTTCAGGGTCGCGGAGTGGACCCCATCGTCGTTGCTCGAGTGCACCTGCCAGATGATCTTGTTGGTCCCGAACAAGCCGGTCTGCGTCGAGACGTCGAGGACCGTCTCGAAGGCCTTGGCGACGACGTCGTAGCGCAGCAAGCGCGGGCCGTCGTTGAGGTAGAGCGAGGTGGGGCGCGTGGCGCTGAAATACCATCCTTCCCCGCTCGCCCACGAGAGGGGGCTGGCGGGGTCGAAGAGGGGGCCGAGATTCGTCACCAGCTCGGTGGTCTTGTCGTAGCTGAACAGCGTCGGTCCGCCACCGCCGAGAGATCTCTCGAGGCCGAGGAAGATGAGCATCGTGCTGCTGCCGACGTGGTTGTTGATGTTGCGCCAGTAGGAGTAGCCGACGTAGTTGACGCAGTCGGCTCCGCCGCAGTCGGTGCCGTTGCTGAGCCGGACGCCGCGCGTGCCGTACGGGGCAGGGAAAGTGAAGGCCCCGCGAGCTGGCACGAAGGACTGGATCTGCGGCGCGGTCAGAAGCGGCCGTACGTCAGTACTCGCCGCGGTCTCGAGAAAGCCCCCCGGCGCCTGGGCCGACGCCCGGCCGCTCAGGAAAAACGAAAGCACCGCTGCAGCGATGACAGCACGTCGAGCGCGCACGTGGTCCTCCGCTCACAAGCGGAAGACCCACTCACGGTACCTGGTGGTGGCCCGAGGGCCCCAGTCCTTCGGCAGCCCGGCAGTCTGACGACCCGTCAGATCCGCGGCTTTGCGCCCCCGCCTCGCGGCGGGTTTACCCGTTCGGGAGTGGGGTCTCCCTGAATATGTTAGTCGGAGCACATAACGAGCTGGAATCCCTTGTCAAGTCGGACGAACGCGGCCAGCCACCTACCCGGTCCTGTTCGCCGCTTCGGCCGTTCGGGACGATCAGGCCGCGCGCGGCTCGGCCACGACCTGCGCCGCCGAGTGGGCGAACAGCTCGGGCCGGCGCTGCTTCACCTCGTCGGGCGTGCCGCTGTCGATGATGCGTCCGTGCTCCATCAGGAGGACGGTGTCGAACCGCGGCAGCAAATGCAGGCGATGGACGGAGGAGACGATGCAGGCGCCGGCGAACGCGGTCATCAGCCGATCGTAGATCTCGGCCTCGGTGGACGCGTCCACGCTGCTGGTCGCCTCGTCCAGGAGCACCAACCCGACGTCCTTGGCCGCGAGCAGCGCGCGAGCCAGCGCGAGCCGCTGCTTCTGGCCTCCCGACAGATTGACCCCGCGCTCGGAGATGAGCGTGCTCCAGCCTTGCGGCAGCTGCGCGATGACTGAGCTGAAGCCGGCCAGGTCGCAGGCGCGCTCGACTTCGCTCTGCCCGTAGGGCAGCCCCATGGTGACGTTCTCGCGGACACTCGACTCGAAGACCGCCGGGTCCTGCGGCAACAGCACGGAGGCCGCCCCGAGGTGCTTCAAGTGCGGATGGAGCGTTCCGTCGACGCTGATCGAGACGCGCTCAGCGTCGACCAGACCAGCCAGCACGCGAAGCAGCGAGCTCTTCCCCGCGCCGCTCTCGCCGATCAGTGCGACCCGCTGTCCGCGGCGGAGCGCGACCGAGACGTCGTCCAGGGCTGGCCGCCCGGCGCCGGCGCGCGAATGGACGAAGCGCACGCCCTCGACGCGGATCTCGCGCCAGGCTTCCGGCACGGGCGCGACCTCGAGCGGGCGCGCGGGGCTGGTGAAGATGGGGTCGACGTCGGCGACCTCGGTCTTCTGGCGGACCAGGTCGTTCCAGTGCATCGCCATGTTGGCGACCACGTTCCCGACTTGCTGGGAATACTGGTGCACCATCACCGCCGTCCCGACGCTGATGGTCCCGCGCTGTCGCCAGTCCAGCCAGGCGTAGAGAGCAACCAGGCCGGTGCGCATTCCGCCGTTGAGCAGGTCGATGCCGCCCCACTTCACCTCGTTGAAGACGATGTTCCGGCGCAGCGGAGCGAAGACCTCGAGGAGCCGCGACCTGAGCATCTTCCGCATCGGCTCCTGGAGCCGCAGCGTGACCACGGTCGCGATGTTCCCCAGGCAATCGACGAGGGCGGAGCTGTACCGGCGCTCGGCGCGGTTCTCCTCGCGGACGAGACGGACCATGAAGGCGTCGATCCGCACCACGAAGAAGCCGATCGCCGCGTAGCCGGCCATCGCCGCCGCCCCAGTCGCCCGGGAAACGAGGAAGAGAGCTGCGATGGGCCCTACGACGCTCACGGTGTTCTGCAGATAGATGAACTGCGATTGCGCGAACGACGACAAGGAGCTCGTCGCCCTGGTCATCCGGTGCAGCGTGTCTCCGGAATGGTGCTGCTCGTGCCAGCGGACCGGGAGAGCCAGCGCCTTCGCGTGGAGCGCATCGGCGAATCGCTCGCGAACCACCAAGGCGGAGAATCGCTCCACGATGCGCCCGGGCCCATGCATCGTCCACGCGACGCCGACCGCAGCGAGCATGAGCAGCAGGTCGTTTCGCGCCTGGGCGATCCCTTCCATGCCGCGCGCCTGGAGCGCGTTGACGGCCTCCCCGAAGGACCAGGGGATGGTCAGCCGGACCACCTGGGCCATGACGAGGAGGACGACGAAGAGCACGACCTTGCCGCGCCGGCCCTCCGCATGGCGCCAAAGGGTCGCGTAGAGCTTCGCAACACTGCCGGCCGCGAGGGAGTCGCTCATCGACTCCACCACTCTAAGTGGATCTCCCGCCCGACCGCCTGAATTCAGCGCTCGCCGGCTGTGGCCTGCTATCGCACACGAACTAATGCGGGACGCGCCATCCGGGAGGGCGCGGAATACGAGGGTGCGGCGTCGCGGCGTGCTCGCTAGCGCTGTTTCTCCGTCGGTAGCGGCTTGATGATCGCGACCTCCGCGCCGGTCGGATCCTGCAGCACGCCAAAGCGACCGACGCCCGGGATGTCCTCGGGGCCCACGCAAATCGTCGCGCCGAGCTTCCTGGCGCGCGCGATCGTGGCATCGGCGTCGTCGACCGCGACGTACGGCAACCAGTGCGGCGGCACACCACCCGCCAGATGGTTCCGCGGCGACCTAGTCGAGCCGCGCTCCTTCCTCGAGCAGCAGCGTCTGGATGTCGTTCAACACGATCTGCGGCTGCAGGAACGAGGTCGTGTAGATCTCCCGGACCGAGCCGCGCCGATCGATGAGGAAGACCTTGAGCACGTGGGGAAGCGGGCCGGTCGCGGCGGCGGAGGGGTCGGTTGGCATCCACACGTCCTGGCCGAAGCCGTCGAGAAGCGGCCTGAGCTCACGGTGCGAGCGCGTGGTCAGGAAGTGCCAGGGCAGCCCGACCTTGTCCGGCGCGTAGCCGCTGCCGTAGGCACGCATGACCGCGGGCGTGTCGTGGTCCGGGTCGAAGCTGAGGCTCACGAAGCGGAGCAAGTCGCTCCATCCGCGCCGCTTGTCGATGCGTCCCTTCAACGACTTGAGCATGTACGACGCGAGTGGGCAGCCCCGCCCGTCGCTGCACCTCGTGTAGATGAGGCTCAGGACGGTGATCCTGCCGGTCGTGAACCGGGAAAAGCGCTTCGCTTCGCCTTCGCCGTCGAGGACCGTTCCTTCCGGCGCGCGGAGGATGTGCTGCAGCTCGTAGGTGCCTGGCGCCGGCGGCACGAAGTCGAGCTCCTGAGCACCGTGCTGCGCCCACGCGTCGGGCCGCGCGAGCAGCAGGCCCGCGAGCACCAGGACTTCCTTCCTCATCCGCGAACTCCCTCAGCGCTGGACGGCGTCGTCGAACGCCATCTTCAGCGCCTTGGACCCGAGCTTCATGTGATGGGCGCGCCCCAGCTTCTCCTTCAGGAAGTCCACCTCGAACGCGGGCGTGAGCTCCTTGCCGTTCCAGTTGAAGGCGCGAACGAACTGCTCGTTGTCCGCCCCCTTCTTGTCCCAGTTGGCGAGCAGCGACGAAGAGATGTAGACGCGCTTGCCGTCCCAGCTCTGAGAAATCATGTTGACCTGCTTCCCGGTGACCTTCTCGTAGGCTTGCACCGGCTTCGCGGGATTGGAGAGGTCGAAGTAGCGCGTCTTCCCGTCCATGAACGTGTTGACCCACAGGCCCTTGCCGTCCGCGCTGATGCTGATGTCCACCGGCAGCGGGATCTTCGCCGGATCGCCGATGTCGGCGACGGCCTGTCCCTGCCAGTCGCCGTTCGCCTCCTGCTTGATCAGCCAGATCTTCGAGGTGAGCGCGGTGGCCGTCACGGCCCAGTTGTCGCCTTGATTGAGCGACCAGCGGATCTCCAGCGGCGCGCCCGGCACGCTCAGGATCTTGGTGGGCTTCATCGCTTTGAGGTCCCACACCACCATCGTGCTTCCGAAGCGCTTCATCGCCTCCGCGTCGTTCACCAACTTCCCGAAGTCCATCATGTAGTTGTTCCAGCCGGCGAAGCTCGAGGTGAGCAGCACGTTCTTCTGCGGATTGATCGCGACGTCGTATCCGTAGCCGTCGCCACCGCCTTCGGTGGGCATCGCGTACGTGGTCACCAGGTCGCCCTTGGTGTTGTAGACGGCCATCCCCGTCACGCCGCCGTGGTCCTTGGAGTTGGACAGCGCCTGGACCAGCATGCGGCCGGGCAGCGCGTAGAAGGTGTGCGGCCCGACGTAGCCGGTCTTGGCCGGCAGATCGGCGATGGTCTTCACCAGGCGCGGCCTGGCCGGGTTCTTCGCGATGTCGAAGACGTAGATCTTGCTGTCGTCCAGCCCGCCGGCCCAGAGAAACCTCCGGTCGTCGGTCAGGCCCATGTGGTGCGCCTCGCCGCGCGAGCCGACCGAGACTTTGTGGATCACCTTCCCGTATTTCGCCGAGCCCGGTTTTGCGTCGATGGTGACGAGCTTGTCCGATCCGTCGCCCAGGCCCTTCTCCCCCAGGGCCCAGACGTACAGGTAGTCCTCCTGTCCCTTGATGAGGTTTCCGATGTACGGCGAGTTGCAGGTTTCGTCGGCCGCCGCGAGCGAGGCGGCGCAGAGCACGAGACCGCTGAGCCATGCCGCGGCATGCGTCTTGGAAGTCACCATTGTGGGCCCCTCGCGTTGGTGCTGGGGCACGATACGCCGTTCGAGGCTTGCGGCTCAATCAAGCACGTGCCTTTTAAGACCTGAGGACACCGAGGGCGTCTCATGAGCGGAGCGAAGCTCGAGCATTTCAGCACGCCACCGCTGTCGATCGCCTGTGAGGTGTCGGGTCCCGCGCACGGCCGACCGATCCTCCCACCGCTCGATGGACATGGGCCCGGGCGGCACCTACCACATCGTGTCCAAGGGCGGCGTCGACCGCGGCGGCGTGACGAGCCACCTGCCCGCCGGTGTGCCGCCGCACTGGCTGCCCTACGTCATCGTCGATGACGTCGACGCAACGATAGCGCGCGCCGAGCTTCGGCACACTGCCCCCACGCCCGCTCGAATCCCGCGCGCGTAGTCAAGGCTCGCACGACGCAGCGCACCTGCGGTGCGCAGAGGCACCTACCCGCTCTGCGTCGCTCTTCAAGCTGCACGGCGATCCTTCCGATTGCTTATTTCTAGACTTCCGCTCGTGCGACTCCGATTTTGGAAGTCTCGGGGACCCGCGCAGACACGGGGGGAGAATGGGCAAGGACTTCGTGTGTCCGGCGACTTATCGACGCGTCCTGGCGCTGCTCGCGCTGGGCGTGCTGGCGGCGTGCGGAAACGGATCGGAAAGCGACGCCGTGCCGTTCCGCGCGGCGCCCTCCGGCCAGCGCTTCGTCTTCACCAATGGCGACTTCGAGAACGACCCGATCGGAACGATGCCGCCCTCGGGCTGGACGCTGCTCAACTACCTCGATGCGAACGGCGTGAGCGGGACCGCGAGCGCGCCCCCCTCGAGCTTCTCGGCGCTCAACCTTTCCGGGCCCGGCACCGGCGTCAACGAGACGTATGTCGTCGGCGGGACGGCGCTGACACAGGCCGACCCCGACCTCGGGACCGGGCAGACGTTCCGGTTTCCGCTCTACGGACAGCGCTCCGCGCGGCTCAACTACAAGGACGCGACGACGTACGGGAAGAACAAGAACGCCAACGTGCTCAAGCAGTCGATGACGGTGAGCCTGGCCGACGTCGACCCGACCGACGGACAGATCCACGTGCGGTTCGCCATCGCGCCGGTGCTCGAGAACCCGTCGCACTCGTTCAATCAGCAGCCCTACTTCTACCTCGAGCTGCTCGACCTGACGCGCGGCACGACGCTCTACACCGGCTTCAACACCGCCGGGCAGACCGGAGTTCCGTGGCACACCACGACCAGCATCGCGACCGGCAACGCGACCCAGTGGCTCGACTGGGCCCTCGTCGACATTTCGCCCGGCAATGCCGCGCTGTCCGTCGGTGACCAGGTGCAGCTCACGGTGGTCGCCTCGGGCTGCTCGTTGGGCGGCCACTTCGGCCGCATCTACCTCGACGGCATGGGCTCCACGGTCCCGGGACCGTACGTGTCCGCCAGCGCCCCGCAGTCGGTGAACGCCGGCGCCACGCTGACTTACACGCTCCGCTATGCGAACGGAGGCACGACCGCGGCGCTCGGGACCCACGTCGATCAGATGACCCCGCCCAACACCACTTTCGCCTCGGTGTCCGGCATCACGGGGTGCACGACTCCGGCGGCGGGGAGCGCAGGAACGGTCTCGTGCCCTATCGGCACCCTGAATCCGGGCGCGTCGGGCAGCCTCACCGTCACCGTCAACGTCGCCGCGAGCGCGACCGGCAAGATCGTCAACGGGAACTATTCGATCGGCGCGGTCAACGAGCCGACGCTCCTTGGCGCGAAGGTCACCACCGCGGTCATCGCGTCGACCACGCATACCGCGGACATCGTGGTGGTGAAGACCGCGAGCGTCACCGCGGTCCAGCCGGGCGCCACGTTCACCAGCGGCGCGAACAACCCGCTCTACACGATCACGATCACCAACAACAGCACCACGGATCAAATCCGTGCCTCTCTGGGGCGCAGCGTCACGTTCACGGACGTGATCCCGTCGCAACTGACGGGCGTGACCTGGGCCTGCACGGTGACCCGCACCGGCAGCGGGACCGGCACCGCGACGAAGTGCCGCGACCAGGGCGGAGCGGCGAACTTCAACGGCACCGGCAATTCCATCTCGCTCTCGCCGCGCCTCGGATTCAACGGCGGCGCCGGCGGCGGGCAGCTCACCATCAAGGTCTTCGGCACCATTTCGGCGACCGCGTCGGGGACGATGGTCAACACCGCGGCCACGTCGGCGCCGAGCGGGACGACCGACCCCGACTTGACCAACAACAGCTCGACCGTGTCCGTGTTCGTAGGAACGCCCCGCACGCTGACGGTCACCAAGGCCGGCGGCGGCGCGAACGGCTCCATTTCGTCCGCGCCCGCGGGCCTCTCTTGCGGGACGAGCTGCGGCTCCGCCTCGGGGACGTTCGCCGACGGCTCGCAGGTGGTGCTGAGCGCCTCTCCCATCGCGGGCGCCTCCTTCACGGGCTGGAGCGGCGCGGTCCCCGCCTCGTGCACCACCACTCCGGCGCCGCCGAGCTGCACGCTGACGATCTCCGGGAACATGAGCGTCACCGCGACGTTCGCGCCGCCGCCCACGGTCGGCGCGCCGGCGGCCGTCTACGTCTATTCCGGGAACAACCAGCTCACGTCCACCGGCACCGCGTTCGCGAATCCGCTCGCCGTCCTGGTCGCCGACTCGAACGGCACCCCGGTGCCGAATACCACCGTCTCCTTCGCCGCGATCCCGTCCGCGGGCGGCGCGTCCGCCGGCCTGGGGACCGGCACCGCCACGACCAACGCGTCGGGCATCGCGACGCTGGCCGCGACCGCGAATTCGACACCCGGCACGTATGCGGTCAACGCGACGGTGAGCGGCGTCTCTTCGCCCGCCGCGTTCGCCCTCACCAACGTGGGCCCGCCCGCGTCGATCACCTACGTCAACGGCGGCAACTCGGCGGATCCGCAGGTCGCTCCGATCAATGCGCAGTACGCGGCGCCGCTGGCCGCGGTGGTCCGCGATGCGGGTCGGCGCCTTCACCGTGACCGCGTCCGTCTCCGGTGTCGCCACGCCCACGACTTTTCGTCTGCAGAACGTCTCCACCGGCCCCGCCGCCGTGTTCATCGTCAGCGGGAACCCGCAGACGACGCCGACCGGCAGCGCCTTCGCCAACCCGCTGGTGGTGGTGGTCGCCGACGCCTCGGGCAACTCGCTCCCCGGCATCACGGTGAATTTCGCGGCGCAGACCGGCTCGAGCGGAGCCACCGCGACGCTTTCGGCACCCTCAGCGGTCACGGACAGCTCCGGGCTTGCCAGCGTCACCGCCACGGCGAACGCGACCGGCGGCGTCTTCACGGTCACCGCCAGCGTCTCCGGCGTCCCGACGCCGGCGACCTTCACCCTCACGAACGACGGCGGCCAGACCATCCAGGTGCAGGCGGGCAGCCCGCAGACGGCCACGGTGGGAGCGGCATTCGCTTCGCAGCTGCAGGCGCTCGTCCTCGACGGGACCGGCGCCGCGCTCTCGGGAGCGGTGGTCACGTTCCAGGCGCCCACCACCGGGGCGACAGCGACGCTGAGCGGCGGCTCCGCCTGCGTCCCGGCCGCGGCGGGGTGCATGACGGCGACGACGAACGCGACCGGGATCGCGAGCGTCAATGCGACCGCCAACTCGATCTCGGGACAGTACGCGATCGCCGCCTCGACGCCCGACGCGCCCACAACGGCGAGCTTCGATCTGACCAACCAGTGCACCGCGGACTCCCAGTGCACGGGCATCGCTCCGATCTGCGACTCGACGACCCATTCGTGCGTCGCGTGCGGGACGAACGCGCAGTGCAGCAACAAGAACGCGTCGCAGCCCTTCTGCGACGCATCGGGCGCCTGCTTCGCGTGCACCGCGGACAGCCAGTGCACCGGCTCGACGCCTATCTGCAGCCAGGCGACGAACTCGTGCGCCGCCTGCACGACGGACGCGCAGTGCGGCAACAAGGACCCGGCGAACCCCTTGTGCCTTCCCTCCGGCTCCTGCAGCGCCGGGTTCACCATCAGCTCCTCCGCGGGAGCGAACGGCACGGTGTCGCCTTCCGGCGCGCAGACGGTCGCGCCCGGAGCGACCCTGGCGATCTCGATCACGCCCGACGCGCACTACCACGTCACCGACGTGCTCGTGGACGGCAGCTCGGCCGGGGCGGTCACGAGCTATACGTTCACGAACGTCAGCGCCAATCACACCCTCGCCGCGAGCTTCGCCATCGACCAGTTCGCCGTGACGGCCAGCTCGGGCCCCAACGGCACCCTGACCTGCTCGACTCCGGTCGACTACGGCCAATCCTCGACGTGCACCATCGCTCCGGCGGCGGGGTACCAGCTCGCAAAGCTCACGGATAATCTCGTCGACGTGACCTCGCAGGTGAGCGCCGGAAGCTACCTGGTCACGAACGTCACTGCTCCACGCTCGATCGCGGCCACCTTCATCAAGTCCCAGGGCACCTCCTGCGGCGGCGACAACGAATGCGCCACCGGGCAGTGCGTGGACGGGGTCTGCTGCGATCGCGCCTGCACCGGCCAGTGCGAGGCGTGCGACGTGGCCGGGAGCGCGGGTACCTGCTCGACGGCCACCGGCGGGCCGCACGGTACCCGGAATGCCTGCGCTTCCGACGGCACGCTGTGCGGCGGAAGCTGCGACGGCGTCCATCCGGCGGCGTGCACGTATCCGGGCGACTCGATCTCCTGCCACGCCCCGTCCTGCGCGGCAGGGACCGCCACGCTCGGCGCCTCCTGCAACGGCGCCGGCGACTGCCCTGCCGTCCAGACGCAGACGTGCGCGCCCTTTATCTGCGGCCCGACCGCGTGCAACGGCAACTGCAACGCGGATTCCGACTGCGCGAGCGGCAACTGGTGCTCGGGCGGCATCTGCGCCGCGCTGGTCGCGCAAGGCCAGGCCTGCGGCGGCGCGAATCAGTGCGGATCGCAACACTGCGTGGACGGCGTCTGCTGCGACACCGCGTGCACCGGACAGTGCGAGGCTTGCGCCGAGCCCGCCAGCGCGGGCACCTGCACGCCCGTGGCCGGCGCCCCGCGCAACGCGCGGACGGCCTGCGTCTCCGACGGCTCGGTCTGCGGCGGCGCGTGCGACGGAACCAACCCGACCGCGTGCGCCTATTCGGGCGGCGGCACGACCTGCCGCAATCCGTCGTGCACCTTGGGCGTGGCGGTGGCGGCTGCGTCGTGCGACGGGGCGGGCTCGTGCCCCGCCGAGCAGGACGTCGCTTGCGCTCCGTTCACGTGCGGTCCCACGGCGTGCGCCGGCAACTGCACGGTCGACACCGATTGCACGGCCGGGAACTACTGCGCGGCGGGCGTCTGCACGCCCCAGAATGGACCCGGCATCGCCTGCGGCGGCGC
>WNGG01022454.1_pt1 | contig 14075 bp, 12 predicted proteins | sample 5400661 | NCBI WGS metagenome assembly WNGG01 (sample SAMN13153372, study PRJNA577476) | soil metagenome | isolation source: 100 cm soil or saprolite under Garry oak tree replicate 1 | place: USA:California | collected 2016-06-15
GAAGCAAGGACCAAAAGTTTAAGGAAGCCATCCCGTCTCTTCGCCCAACTCCTTTCTGGTGCTTTGATGGTGGCCACGAAGAAGCGCGCGGGTGGCAAGGATGTGAAGCCGCCGACGCCCAAGGAAGTCGAGGAGAACCTGAAGCGCGCGAACCTCCCGAAGGAACAGTCCGCGAAGTACCACCCGTACTATCAAGGAAAGATCGAGATCGTGCCCCGCGTGCCGGTGCGCAGCTTCAACGATTTTGCGATCTGGTACACCCCAGGGGTCGCGCAACCCTGCCTTGATATCGCCGCGGACCCGAACAAGGTTTGGACCCTGACGAACAAATGGAATCAAGTCGCCATCGTCACGGACGGCACACGCGTCCTCGGCCTCGGGGACATCGGGCCCGAAGCCGGATTGCCGGTGATGGAAGGCAAGTCCTTGTTGTTCAAGTACCTCGGAGGCGTCGACGCATTCCCGATCCCCCTCGCGACGAAGGACCCGGAGAAGATCATCGAGACGGTCAAGCTCATCACCCCCTCCTTCGGCGGCGTGAACCTCGAGGACATCGCGCAGCCGAAGTGTTTCCACATCCTCCAACGGCTGCGGAAGGAATGCGAGATCGCCGTGTGGCACGACGATCAGCAAGGGACCGCGACGATCAACGTAGCCGGCCTGATCAACGCCCTGAAGGTCGTCGGCAAGAAGATGCCGGACGTCGCAATCACGCTCATCGGTGCTGGGGCGTCGAACATCCGGACCGCGAAGCTCCTGATCGCGGCGGGTGCGAAGCCGGAGCACATCATCCTCGTCGACTCGAAGGGGATTGTCTGTCGCCATCGAGAGGACATTGAGGTGGCGGCGAACGAGTACGCGGAGAAATGGGAGCTCGCGCTCAAAACGAACGGAGGCGATCGGGAGGGTGGAATCGCGGAGGCGATGCGAGACGCGGACGTCGCCATCGCGGCATCGAAGCCTGGACCCGGGGTGATCCAGAAGGATTGGGTCGCCTCGATGGCGGATGACGCCATCCTCTTCGTGATCGCGAACCCCGTCCCGGAGATCTGGCCATGGGAGGCCGCGGAGGCCGGAGCCCGCGTCATCGCGACAGGCCGGTCCGATTTCCCGAACCAGGTGAACAACAGCTTGGGTTTCCCCGGGATCTTTCGCGGGACGCTGGACGTGCGTGCACGGACGATCACGGACGAGATGTGCATCGCGGCGGCGGAGGAGCTCGCGAAGGTCGCGGAGGAAAAGGGCCTCGACGAGACGCACATCGTGCCCACGATGGATGAGATCGACGTGTTCGCCCGCGAGGCGACCGCGGTGGCCCTCAAGGCGATGGAACAGGGAATCGCGCGGGAGACGAAGACCCGAGAGGCCCTCTCGCGTGAGCGCGGTGCAACCGGGAGTCGTCAGGGGGCGATCCCAGAAGAGAGGGAACGCAAAGCCGCAGCCGTAATGACCATTGTCTTCTTCATCATCGGGCTCAGTGTCATCCTGTCCTACGATTGGGGATCACCTACGCCTCAGTTTCGCCAGGACGCCGGTTTGGTCATCCTGCTCGGAATCCTTATCTCCGCGATCATCTACATCGCGGCTCGATATGCCGCGAGAGGTCCCGGCGCCTTCGGAATGGGGCTCCGGTTCTGTCCGGAATGCGGTAGGCAGATTCGGTTCGACGCCACGGTCTGCCCGTACTGCAATCATCTATTGCCCTAGGGCCGACATGACTGCGGAGCTGACGCCGCTCGCGACGCGCACATGTCCGCACGCGTTCGGGGGGAGCCGATGGTCAAGGTCAAGACCGTGAAACGCAGGCATGAGGCGCGCCTCTTGAGCATGCCCGGGGTCGTCGGGGTCGGAATCGGCCGAAAGGAGGGCCGAGACTGCATTTGCATTTACGTGAACGACGACAATCCAAGGATCCTCGCGGCGCTTCCACGCACCCTTGAGGAAATCCCGGTGGAAGTCATCGTCTCCGGACCGTTCACGACTCGGTGAGCGGCTCCCGCACGGAGGTCCATTTCGACAACGTTGTCTGGGGCGCGGCCCGCTCGAGGAGGTTGGACAACCGCACCCCGACGAGCCGGATCCTCCTCCCCGAGGCAAGGACCTCTTTGAGCATCGTCTGGCTCAGAATGAGGATCGGTTCGAGGTCCGTCGAATGGATCTTCAGGCTCTTCGAGCGCGTGTGGATCTCGAAGTTCGAGTATTTCGCCTTGAGCGTGACCGTGCGGTAGGCAAGCTTCTCGTGAAGGAGTTGCTCGTGCAAGGACTTCGCAAGGGCTTCCAGCTCCGGCCAGACGTCACCGTAGGCGTCTAGATCCCTCTCGAACGTCGTCTCCGTGCTGATCGACTCCGGTGGACCGGTCGGCTCGACGACCTCCTCGGCGTCGTGGCCCATCGCGACGTCTTGCAGGTACTCCCCGAACGCGCCGAGCTGCTCGACGAGGTCCTGGCGGTTGTACCGCTGCAGATCTTCGATGACCTCGAGTCCGAGTTCCTTCAACCGATCGGCGGTCTTCGGGCCGACGCCGAGGATTTTCCGAACGGAGATCGGAGCGAGAAATGCGGCCACGTCGTCTCGTGCTACCACCGTCAACCCGTCGGGCTTCTCGAAGTCCGAGGCGATTTTCGCGACCGCTTTCGTCGGTGCGATCCCGATCGTGCAGGAGAGGCGGTGTTGCTTGCGGATTGCAGCTTTGATTTCGCGGGCGAGTTCGTGGGCACGAGAGAAATTGCCGCCACTCCGGACGGTAACGTCGAGGTACCCTTCCTCGATCCCGGAGGGCTGCAGGCGGTCGGCGAAGGTGCGGAGCGTGTCCATGATCTCCCCGCTGACTCGGCCGTACAGCTCGAAATGCGGGGGCACGAACACGGCCTCCGGACAGCGTCGCGCGGCCTCGACGCACGACATCGCCGATCGGACGCCGAACCGGCGGGCCTCGTAGCTCGCCGTCAAGACGACGCCGCGGCGATGCTCCCGCGGGTCGGCTCCCACGACGACGGGTTTCCCTTCGAGCGCCGGATTCTCGCGGACCTCGACCGACGCGTAGAAGGCATCCATGTCCACATGGATAATGACCCGCGAACCCGAGGATGGAGAGGCCATTCGTTTCCTCATGGTCCCGGTAGGAGATAAAAGCCTTCGGAGGGGAGGCGTGCGCGAACCGGTCTTCCGCCTTCGCTCAGAATCCGAAGAATGACCGGGCCGCGTCCGTCAGGTATCCGAGGAAGAACACGGCGAGAATCGCGGTTAACATGACAATCGACAAGGCGACGAAGACCGCTGCCTCGATCGACCGGGGGACGGCCTCCTTCGCCGTCCCGACGTCCGGCTCGAGGATGTACATGTACCAGATCACCCGCGCGTAATAGTAAAGGGAAAGGGCGCTGTTCAAGACGCCGGAAACGGCGAGGGCCAAGTACCATTGGTTGAACGCAGACGCGTTCACCGCGCTCGAGAACAAGACGAACTTCGAGAAGAACCCGCCAAGCGGCGGGATGCCCGCGAGGCTGAGGAGGAAGACGAGCATCGCAAAGGCCATGAACGGCATGCGCCGGCTCAGCCCTTTGTAGGCCTCGATGTCGTCCGGGATCCCGCGGGACTCCGTGCCGGCGACGACGAGGAACGATCCCGCCTTCATGGCGCCGTAGACGAACACGTGAAGCATGCCCCCGACGAGTCCGAACGCCGCCACGTACGCGGCGTTGTCGGTGTGAGGCGGACTCGACTGGAGGGCGATCGCGCCGACGGCCAAGGCGATCAGGATGTACCCGGCCTGAGCGATGCTGGAGTACGCGAGCATGCGTTTGATCGACCGCTGGGGAATCGCGACGACGTTCCCAACGGTCTGCGTCACGATCGCGAGGATCGCCAAGGTCGCGACCCAGTCGACCTGGACACTCAGGAGGCCGATGAGGAAGACACGGAACAGCGCGACGATGCCGACGTTTTTCGAGGCCGACGTGAGGAGGACGCTGATCGTCGTCGGCGAGCCCTGGTACACGTCGGGCGCCCACATGTGGAACGGCACGACCGCGACCTTGAATCCGAAGCCCGCGATCAGCAGGACGAGGGCGATGATCAACGGCGGTTCGATCTCAGGATGGCCGGCGAGGGTGAGGCCGTTCCGCAGGAGCAAGAGGTCGGTCGTCGTCTTCCCGATTGACGTCGTGCCGGCGATCCCGTAAATCAGCGAGATGCCGAACAGGATGATGCCGGAGCTGACCGCGCCGATGATGAAGAACTTGACCGCCGCCTCGGTGGCCTGCTTGTCCCGCTTCCGGAACGCGACAAGGGCGAAGGTGCTCAAGCTCGACGTCTCGAACGCGAGGAACAGGACAAAGAGGTCCGTGGCGGCCGCGGTGAACATCATCCCGACGACCGCGAGGAGCATGAGGGCGTAGTACTCCCCCTGGTGCGGCTCCTCGGGCCGGATGAACCCGCGGGACGCGAGGATCGCCAGGAACGCGACGAACTCGAACATCAACTGGAAAAACAGGGCGAAGGTGTCGACTTTCATCTTGAGCTCGGTGGCGAAATTCCCCTGCGTGCCGACGGGGGACGGCCAGACCGTGAGGTTCAGGGCCCGCCCGATTCCGAGGCCCATCATGTCGAGGGTGACGAAGACCGCCAGACCCGTGCCGATGACGGAGAACGCCCAGAGAAGGTCCGGCCGCTTGTGCCACGCGAACCCAAGGACCGCGGAGGCCAGCGCGGTGGCGACGAGGATCGCCTCCGGGAGGAAGACGCCGTAGCTCGACACGTCAGAGGCCCCCGAGAATCCCCTGGGCCCAGTTCGAAAGGAAGGAGAGGAAGAGGACCGGCGCGATCCCGAAGACGGCGAACGACGCCACGAGGACGGCGAGCGGCGCGACCTCGAACCGATGCAGGTCCGGCATCGTTTCCCATTTCGGATTCAGAGGTCCGAAGATCGCGCGCTGCATCGCCCAGATGTAGTACGCCGCCGTCAGGACGACGGTCAGGATCGGGACGAAGACGAGCAGGCCGAACGCCGCATAGACGCCGATGAACACGGTGAACTCGGCGACGAACCCGACCAGGCCGGGGAGGCCCAAGGACGCCATGAAGGAGATCATGATGAACGTCGCCATGCGCGGCGCCCGCTTGGCGATCCCGCCGAGCTCCGAGATGTTCCGCGTGCCGATCTTATGGCCGAGCGAGCCGGCGACCATGAAGAGGGCCGCGGACACGAGGCCGTGGGCGAACATCTGGAAGATCGCACCCGAGAAGCCGAGGACCGCGCCGCGGCCGCTCACCGTGAAGCCGTACACCCCGGCGGCGATGCCGAGGGTCACGAATCCCATGTGGCTCACGCTCGAGAACGCGACCAGCCGCTTCAGGTCGTCCTGCGCGAGGCACACGACCGCTCCGTACAGGATCGAGATGACTCCGGCCAGAGCAAGGAGCCAGTACATGTCGATCGCGGCTTGCGGGATCATTTGGACGTTGAATCGAATCAATCCGTAGCCGCCGAGCTTCAGGAGGATCCCCGCGAGGATGACGGAGCCTCCGGTGGGCGCTTCGACGTGGGCATCGGGGAGCCATGTGTGCAAGGGCCACGTCGGCAGTTTCGTGCCGAACGCGATCAAGAGGGCGACGAACATCAGGTCCCCGATCGTCCCCGCCGGGATCGGCGTCGTCGCGATGATCGCTCGCATGTCGAACGTGTGCGGGCTCGAGTAGAAGTAGAATGCGAAGATCGCCACGAGGAGCGGGAGGCTCGCGAGGAAGGTGTACATGAAGAACTTGATCGCGGCGTACTTCTTGCGAGGCCCGCCCCAGACCGCGATGAGGAAGTACATCGGAATCAGGCCGACCTCCCAGAAGACGAAGAACTGGAACAGGTCGAGCGACAGGAAGACGCCGTTGATCGTCGTCTCCATGAACAGGAACATCGCGAAGAACGCGGGCACGCGGTGGTGCTCGTCCCATCCAATCGCAAGGGCGAGCGGCGTGAGGAGCGTGTTCAGGAAGACGAGGACCACGGAGAGCTCGTCCGCCCCGAGGATGTAGTTCACGCTCAGGGACGGGACCCACGGGCTCTCTTCGACGGCGAAATAGGTGTGGTTCCCCGCCGTCATCATCGTCGGGAGCGATATTACGTTCGTCCACAGGAATCCCATGAGCAGGACGGTGGACAGGCCGAGGACGATGAGGGAGAACGTGAGCGCGACGGCCTTTGCGGCGCGATCCGATCCCGTAATGAACGTGAAGACGGCTCCGACCGCGGGCAGGAGGACGATGTACGTGAGGATCGGGAACTCGATCAACATCTACAGTCCTCCAAGCCAGGGGAACGACGCGCTCGTGTATGCGTTGATCATACCGAGGAACGGCACGGGGAAGAATCCGACGAGGAAGACGAGGGCCACGAGGACGACGTACGAGATCCGCTCCCACGGAAGGATGTCGTGAGAGTGACCGAGCTTCTCGGGCACCTCCCCGAACAAGATTCGCTGCATCGTGTAGACGTAATACGCGGCCGTCACCACGATCGAGATCAACGGGATGATGATTAATCGACGCATCTCACCGAGATTCGGGGATCCGTACGCTCCAACGAAGACCATGAACTCGGACCAGAACGAATTGAGGCCCGGGAGACCGAGCGACGCGAAGAAGCCGATTGCGAGGATGAGAGAGAACTGCGGCATGACTTTCGCGAGGCCTTGAAGCTCGGGAATGTCCCGGGTCCCAGTGGCATGCTTCACCGAGCCGGCGAGCATGAACAGGATCGCCGTGATAATCCCGTGGTTGAACATCTGGAAGATCCCACCTTGGACGCCGATCAACGTGAGGCTCGAGGCGCCCAGGAGGACGAACCCCATGTGCCCGATCGAGCTGTATGCGATCAGTCGCTTCAGGTCCACTTGGGCGAGACAGACAAACGCCGCGTACACCATCGAGACGGTCCCGAGGACGGCGAGGACCCACCAGAGGTTTCTTGCGGCGTCAGGGAGGATCCCGAAATTGATCCGGAAGATCCCGTACCCTCCCATCTTCAGGAGGACGCCCGCCAGGAGAACGGAGCCTCCGGTCGGCGCCTCGACGTGAGCGTCCGGGAGCCAAGTGTGGAATGGAAAGGAGGGGAGCTTCACGAGGAAGCCAACCAGGAAGGCTGCGAACATCGGAATCTGGAGGCCAACGGTGAGATAGGTCGCGAGCGCGCCGGTCTGATGCCTCAGGGCGGCGTGGAGGAACGCCGTCATGTCGAGGGTGTTAGCGTTCGGTCCGTATACGGCGGCGTTCACGCCGGCGCTGTTGAAGTAGAGGGCAAAGATCGAAAGCAGCATGATCACGAACCCAACTTGTGTGAAAATGAGGAATTTCAGCGCCGCGTACCGGCGGTTCGGCCCACCCCAGATGCCGATCAGGAAGAACATCGGAATAATGACGAGTTCCCAGAAAACCGCGAAGAGCAGGAGGTCGAGGGCCATGAAGACGCCGACGAGCGTCATCTCAAGGAATAGGAAGAGGCCGAAGAACGCACGCGACCGGTCCTCCTGATCCCAGTGGAAAACGATCGCGAGCGTCGTCAACAGGGTGGTGAGCCAGATGAGCGGGACGCTCAGACCGTCGACACCAACAATGTAATTGAAACCAAACTGGGACCACCCCGAATACCGAACCACTTTCGTCAATCGCAGTGACGTTCCTGCGACCCAGGCGATGACTGCGCCGATCAGTGGGACGAGGATGAGGACGCTGAGGATGTACGTCATCTCATCGACCTAGACCTGCCCACCAGCGCTGGAGGAAGCTCAAACCAAACATGAGCGCGATGACCACGACGATCCCGAGGACGACGACCCAGGCGTAGCTCTGCACCTGGCCGGTCTGCCGTTGGCGCAACCGAAGACTCGTTCGCACGGTCTCGAGGCTGACGGCATTCACGGCGCCATCGATGACCTGGCGATCGAACCGGTCCGTCCCCGTCGCGACGATGATCCCGGCGCGGCCGACCCCGTTCACGATGCCGTCGATGACCTTTCGGTCGAACCAGTCGAGCGCCCGGGCCATGCCGTACACGACGGTCCGTCCGAACGCGTCGTACGCGTCGTCGATCCAGTACCGCTTCGTCAGCATGCGATGGATGAAGGCGCCGCCCCGCGACGCGGTGAAGCGTTCCGCGGGGACGCGCTTCGTCGCGTACACGGCCCAGGCGAGGGCGAGGCCCATGACCGCGACGCCCATCGACACCCCCTCGAGGACGTAGTCCGACAGCGGGATGCCCACGAGCGGGAAGCCGGCCTCGGGCCGCCCAAAGAAGACGAGGTTTCCGAAGCCCTGCATCGGATACGCGAGGAGGCCGGAGACGAGCGTGAAGCCTCCGAGGATCATCAGGGGCACCGTCATGACTCGCGGAGACTCGTGCGGGTGAACGTGGCCGCGGTACGTCCCGTGGAACGTCATGAACCACAGGCGGAAGGCGTAGAACGCGGTCAGGAACGCGGTGCCGACACCGAGCGCGTAGAGCCACGACAGGATCTCGCCCTTCGAGAAGAATCCGCTGAAGGGCACGATCCCCGCCAGGGCAAGGGCGCCGAAGAGCATGACTTTCGAGGTGACGGGCATGGGTTTCGCGAGCCCGCCCATCTCCCGCATGTCGTTCGTCGCGACCGCGTGGATCACGCTGCCCGCGCCCAGGAACAGAAGCGCCTTGAAGAACGCGTGGTTGAACAGATGATACAACGCCGCGCTGTATCCGGCCGAGTTCACGACCTCCCCGCGGGAGACCTCCGTCGCCATGATGTACGCGCCCGCACCAAGCCCGAGGAACATGTAGGCGAGCTGGGAAATCGTCGAGAAGGCGAGCACCCGCTTGATGTCGAAGTTCACGACGGCCATCGTCGCGGCGAACAAGGTCGTGAAGCCGCCGATCCCGGCGATGACGAGGATCGCGGTGAAGGGAGGCGGGACGGCCGCGGACAAGGGCACCAGGAAGATGAACGCCCGCGCGGTCAGGTAGACGCCGGCCTTGACCATCGTCGCCGCGTGGATCAGCGCGCTGACCGTCGTCGGGCCTTCCATCGCGTCGGGGAGCCACGCATGGAGCGGGAACTGTGCGCTCTTGCCGACGGCCCCGCCGAACAGGAGGAGCGGGATGAGGGTCAGGAGCTGCGGCGTGAGGGGGTTCGGGTACAGGCTCGCCATCTTGCCCTGGATCTCCCCGAACGAGAGCGTGCCAAACACATTCCAGATCACGAGGACTCCGACGAGGAACAGGACATCGCCCACGCGGGTCACGAGGAACGCTTTCTTCGCCGCCGCGGCGGCCTCGGGCTTCGAGTACCAGAAGCCGATGAGCAGGTACGAGCACAGGCCCATGATCTCCCAGAAGATCAGGAGCTGGAGGAAGTTGTCCGCGCTCACCGTGCCGAGCATCCCGGTCGCGAAGAGGCTGACTTCCGCGTAGTAGCGGGGCTTGCCGTCCTCCTCGTGCATGTAGGCGAGCGAATAGATGAAAATTAGGAGGCAAAGGAACGAAACGAGGACGAGCATCAACGCGCTCAGGTTGTCGATGAGAAGCGAGATCTTGATCGAGTTCTCCGGGAGGAGGCTCGGGATCCAGACGTACCCCTCGATCGTTCGCGGCGCGAACCCTCCACCGAGGCCGCCTTGTTGGAGAACTTGAATGAACACGTACAGCGAGAGTACGAACGAGCCCGCCATCGCGCCGACGACGACGTGACCGCCTCCCTCCGGCAGACGCCGGCCCACCAGGCCGACGATGACGAAGGCCGCGAGGGGGAACAACAGGATGAGCCAGACGACCCACTCGAACGCGATCACGGCTCACCACTTCAGGAAGCGAATCTTGTCCAACTCGATCGTCCCGTGGGTCTGGTAGATCGAGAGGAAGACCGCGAGCCCGACCGCGGCCTCGGCGGCGGCGACCGCGATCCCGAGGAGGGCGAACACCTGCCCGCTCGCATCGCCGCTGTACGAACTGAATGCGACGAAGTTCAGGATCGAAGCGTTCAGGATGATCTCAATCGACATGAGGACGATGATCCCGTTCCGGCGGGCGAGGACGCCGTACAGGCCGATGCAGAGGAGCATCGCGGAGAGCATCAGTTCGTACTGGAGGGGGATCACGGGCCCACCTTCCCGGGCTCGTCCATCTTGGCTAGATAGACGCCGCCGATCATTGCAGCGCCCAGGAGGATCGCGATGAGGATGATCGTGATCGCGAAGCCTTCGAACATCTGATTCGCGATTCCGTTCTGCGAGGTGGCGTTCGGATCGACCACCGGGATTGACGTGGGCGAGCTCGGCCAGTTCACGTTGCCCAGGAACGAGACGGCCATGACGAGGAACAGAGCCGTCGCCGCCAGGACGACGAGGAATTCCCGGGCGTTCACGGTCCGCCGCCCTCCGGCCCGGCCTCGTCCATGATTGTCCTCCGGGTCAGCATGATCCCGAAGACGAAGAGCACGGGCACCGCGCCCGCGTACACGATGACTTGGATGAGGAAGACGAACTCGCTCAGGAAGAGCAGATAGATCGCCCCGATCGTCACGAGGGTCATCGCGAGCCAGAACGCCGCGCGCACCATCCGCTTGTTAGTGACAACCAAAATCGAGCCGATGACCTCGAGCGCGCTCAACACGAAGAACGCGACGAGCTCCCAGTCAACGTCCACCACGTGCCTCCCCCCGGCTGACCCGTGCACGGCCCGACACGCCGCTCACCCCACGGACCAGAGACCCGACGCAATCGCAGCGGCCGCGATGATGATGGCCCCGAGGGAATACGGGATCAGCTTCTTCCAACCGATGTTCAAGATCTGGTCGATTCGCACGCGCGGCACGGACCATGAGATCCAGATGAACACGATTGAGATGAGATAGATTTTGAGCAGAAACCAGACCTCCTCCGGGACGATCGGAACGGGGATGCCGCCCACGGACAAGGTCGTGAAGACCGGGCCGCTCCAGCCGCCAAGGTAGAGGATCGCGATGAGGGCGGCGCCCGCGATCATCCGCAGCCACTTGAAACCGAAGACGAGGCCGAACCGCATCCCCGAATACTCCGTCGTCCATCCCTCGACGAGTTCCGCCTCCGCCTCGGGAATGTCGAACGGGATGCGTTCCATCTCCGCCATCATCGAGACGCTGAAGACGATGAAACCGAGGATCTGCGGCGAGAAGACGTACCACGCCGGGATCGAGAGGGCTCCGAACGAGACCAGCGGCCGATCCTGCTGCCGGACGATCGTCAGCGGGTTGAGGGAGCCGGTGAAGAACACGAGAGCGATGACGGACAGGATCATCGGGATCTCGTAGGCCATGAGCATCGCGGCGGCGCGCAACCCGCCGACGAGGGTGTACTTGTTGTTCGCGGACCAGCCCGCGATCAGGATGCCGAGCGGCGCGAGCGAGAACGCGGCGAAGATGAACAGGATGCCGAGGTCGAGGTTCGCGACGTAGAATCCGCTGCTCCAGGGGAGCGCGGCGAAGATCATCAGCGTCGAAGAGGCAATCAGGACGGGCGAGATGTGGAACATCGCGGAGTCCGCGTTCCGCGGGGTGAGGTTCTCCTTCTGCAGAAGCTTGACGCCGTCGGCGATGTTCTGCAGATATCCGGTACCGCGGTGCGTGGGCCGACCGGCGCGGTTAAAGGGCCAGAACGGGAGGGACCAGATCGAGATCATGATGCCGTATCGGTCCTGGAGGCGGCTGTAGAACTTCCGCTCGACCCACATCATGGTGAGGAGGTTGACCAGCGTCGCCCAGATCACGATGACCGTGACGGCGATTAGCCATGTGACGAGGACGATGAGCAACTCCGACCCGAGCGGTCCCATGCCGAGTCGCTGGCGAGCGACTGGGTCGAACCATTGCGCCAGCCCCGTCAAGGGAGGAATCAGACCCGCCAGAGCGTACAGGATCTGGTCGATGATCCAGACAATCGCGAGGACCAGGACCTCGCACACGCCGAACAAATTCGGGATCAGCGGCGCACTCACTTGTCCATCTCCCCGACGCAGACGTCGACGGACCCGAGGATCGCGACGGAGTCGGCGAGCTTGTTGCCGCGCAACATGATGGGTGTCGCGGCCATCGTGCAGAACACCGGGCTCCGAATCTTCACGCGGTACGGCCGGTCGTCGCCGTCACCGATCACATAGAACAACGCCTCACCGCGCGAGTCCTCCGTCTTGGCGTATCCCTCGCCCTCCGCGCGGCGCGGGGCCTTCACCCGATACGGTCCGGTCTTCGGCATCTTCTCCAACGCCTGGAGGATGATCTGGCACGATTCCCGTAGCTCGTTGAAGCGGCAGACGAAACGGGCATACGAATCCCCCGCCCCACCATCGTGCCACACCTGCGGCTCGAAGTCGATCTCCTCGTACACCTCGTACGGGTCGAGGCGCCGCAGGTCGACGTTCACGCCGCACGCGCGCAGATTCGGCCCGGTGACGCCCCAATTGATCGCCTCCGCGGCGGAAATCTTCCCGACGCCTTCCGTGCGCATGTGGAAGACCTTCGACTCCTGGAAGACCCGCTGGTACTCGTTGTCCACTTTCTCGAGGAAGTGCTCGATGCTCCGCCGGCACATCGCCTCGAAATTATCCGGCAGGTCGTTCCGGACGCCGCCCACCCGCGGATAATTCTGGTTCATCCGGGCGCCTGACATGAGTTGGATCAAGTCGAGGAACAGCTCCCGCTCCCGGAGCGCCCAGAGGAGGCCCGTGAGCAAGCCGAGGTCCGGGCCGTAGGCAGCGAGCCACATCAGGTGGGACGCGATGCGTTGGAGTTCGAGGGCGACGACGCGGATCCACTGGCCCCGCTCCGGCGTCTCGATCCCCATCATCTTCTCGACCGCGAGGCAGTACGCGTGGGACCAGGTGATCGAGGAGACGTAGCACAGCCGGTCCGTCAGCACGACGTTCTTCTGGAACTCGCGGACCTCCATGATCTTCTCGTACCCGCGGTGGAGGTAGCCGATCTCCGGCTTCGCGTCGGTGACCGTCTCTCCGTCGACCTTGACCTTCATGTTCCAGAGGCCGTGGGTCATGGGGTGCTGGGGCCCCATGTTGATCCAGAACTCCGGCACTCACTTCCCCCCTCGGAGCTTGCGCCGGGTGATGTACTGGCGGTCGACCTCCTGGGCGAACTCCTTCCGGAGCGGATGGAACTTGAAGTCCTCCGGCAGCAGGATCCGCGTGAGGTTCGGATGGCCGGTGTACTCGACGCCCATCAGGTCCCACATCTCTCGTTCGAGGAAGTCCGCCGCGTGCCAGAGGCCGGTAAGCGTGGCGATCTTCGGATCGTCGTACGGGATCTGGGCATTCACCTGGACCATGCAGCCGTTGTAGTAGTTCTCGATGTGGTAGATGCTCTCGAAGTGGTCCTTCCAATCGACCGCGGTGACGCACGAGAGATGCTCGAAGCCGAGCGTGTCCTTCAGGTAGGTGCACAGCGGCCCCAAATCGGCCCGGTCGATCACCAGCTCCACGAGCCGCTCCCGGACGATCTTCGCGTCTTTGAGCTTCGAACCGAAAGCGACCTGGAGCTGTGCGAGGACTTCCTTCTCGGCGCCGGGCACCGATCGACCTGTGATCGACGGCGAGGCGGTGACGACCGCGCTCATATCTGGATGACCTCCTCCTTCTTGAGCGCGTATTGCGTGGCGACGAACATGATCCCGAGGAACAGGAAGATCGAGAACTTGGCCACGGGCGACGCCGAATTCAGAAGGCCGCCCCACGCGAAGGCCCAGAGGAGGAGGAAGATCGCGGCGACGTCGAAGATGACGAAGATGAGTGCGAACATGTAGTATTGGAAGTGAAACTGGATCTGGGCGACGCCTTCCGGAACCTCGCCGCATTCGTAGGTGAGGTCCTTCAGCGGTGTCGGATGGTCCGGCCGAAACAAGCGCGTCGCGAAGAATGTGCCGAGCGGGAACAACAGGGCCACGACAGCAAAAATCACAATGGGCACGTAGCTCTCGAGCACCATGTCCGTCGCGTGGAAAATTGGTCGGGCTATTAAACCTTTGTCGGGGCACACGTCCCGTGTGTTTTCTCCCGATAACACGGGCTCGCGTCGCG
>WNGG01007494.1_pt1 | contig 14074 bp, 11 predicted proteins | sample 5400661 | NCBI WGS metagenome assembly WNGG01 (sample SAMN13153372, study PRJNA577476) | soil metagenome | isolation source: 100 cm soil or saprolite under Garry oak tree replicate 1 | place: USA:California | collected 2016-06-15
AAAAAAAAAAAAAAAAAAAAATTCAACCTTAGCCTATTTAACCCAAACAAACTTAAATAAATCAAAAAAGGAAAAGAAACTACTAAGGTATAAAAAACCATATAAAAAGAAGCCTGTACACGCTCTAACCTGTAACCCCACCCAGCCACAAAAAAAAACATTAAAAGAAAAATAAATTCAAAACTAAAATAAAACACAAAAAAATCAAAGCAAGAAAACCTAAAAACACAAAATAAAAAAATCAAACCCAAAAACACTCAAAAATAATAAAACTTCAATCTTCCTCAAATTTCCACCAATCTAGAAAATACACAAAATAAAAAAACCAAAATTCTCAAAAAAAGCAAAAAAAAACTCAACTCGTCAAAGAAAAAAAACCCAAAAAAACTTCATCCTCCCCAACTAAAAATAAAAAACAAAAAAAAACACAAAAAACCCCCCACAAAATAAAAAAAATCAAAAAAACCTAAAAATACAGACAACAAAAAATAAAATCAAATTCTCATTACTAAAAGATAAAACCTCTAGAACCGAAATCGCGTCCAGAAAACCGAGTAGAAGACACCAACAAAGAAACTCCGTAACCTCCCATACAAACTATAACAAGTAAAAACAAAAACAAATTCTGCAAGCCAAATGGACTAAAATTCCCCAAACACAAAAAAATAAAAACCCCCAACAAAATTAATTCCAGAAACAACAAAATAATCATATAATGCACCCCATACACAAAAACAAAAAACAAACCAAACAAAATTAAAAAAAAACCAAACAACAATTCTCCAAAGTTAATAAATGAACATTGATTTTGTAAATCAAAAGAAACTAAGAGAAAATAAACACAATTCTAATAATAATCCCGATATGAATAATAAAAAGATTAAATCCATTCAACACCTCTGTTACTATCTTAGTAATCTCGCTAATCAGTTCCAATTTAATCTTCAAATCCATAAGATCTAGCTGGATATCCTTCGTAGTAATCCTAACATTCTCGTCAGGAATAATAACCCTATTTCTATACACTTCATCAACAGCATCCAATGAAACATCAAAAACAAAAAAAAGATGAACACCAATTATGATTCTGATCACCTTAATAATAACAACAAATCAAATAAAAAAAAAAGAAACCTTATCAATAAAAATATTTTCCTCACAAGCAATCATAGTAATAATAGGAACGATCCTGATTTTAACAATAATCCTAGTATCCAACCAAAGACACCACCCAAACCAAACCATATTCTCATCCTTCTAATGAAAAACCAAGAAATAAAAGAAAACCCAATAATAAAAATAATAAAATCATCCTTGCTGGATCTCCCCACTCCATCCTCAATTTCAATCATATGAAACATAGGATTCCTGCTAGGAATAACGCTGGTATTACAAATTGTAACTGGACTCATCCTATCAATAATATACACAGCTGACACCAACTATTCCTTTACCGTAATAAGAATAATCATACGAGACAACATAAACGGATGAATCACCCGGATAGCCCACATAAACGGAGCCTCCCTATTTTTCGTTCTAATATATACTCATACACTTCGAGGAATCTACTTTTCATCTACTTCAAACAAAAAAAAAGTATGAATTTCAGGAATCATGATTCTACTAATCACATTCGCAACAGCATTTTTAGGCTACGTACTTCCCTGAGGACAAATATCATTCTGAGGAGCAACTGTAATTACTGGAGTTCTATCAGCAATCCCAATTCTGGGAAATGACTTAACGGTATGAATCTGAGGAGGACCCTCAGTGTCTCAACCCACACTAAACCGATTTTTCTCGCTTCACTTTCTGCTACCAATAATCCTCCTAGCAATAATACTAGTACATTTAATTCTTCTGCATGAAACAGGATCCTCCAACCCAAGGAATACTCAAACAAATCTAGATAAGGTAAAATTTCATCCCATATTCACAACAAAAGATTCAATAACAATGATTATAATAATAATTATGATAATGCTAATAGTGTCAAACATCCCAAATATTCTAGGAGATGCAGAAAACTTCAACCCAGCTAACCCCCTAATAGCCCCACTTCACATCCAACCTGAATGGTACTTCCTATTCGCCTATGTCGTTTTACGATCCATCCCGTCAAAACTAGGAGGAGTAATTGCACTTGCCGGATCGATTCTAATTCTATCAATTTTAGTAATAAAAAAAGGAAAAAGAACAAAATTCAACATAAACAAAAAAATAACCCTATGAATCTTCATCTCAAGAACCGCAGTACTAACATGGATCGGAGCAAAAACCGTAGAAAGACCATTCGAAGGGATTGGACAAATTTACACAATCCTGTACTTCTCGTTAATTGTAAACTTATGTTTTCTTCGTAGGGCCTTGAAAGCCCATAAAAGAACTTTTTCTAGAAAACTAAAAATAAAAAACTGAAAACAAAAAAATAACAGAAAGAGACAGAGGCAAAATCAAACCTCAAGCCACCTCCATCAAATCCATATAACGATAACGAGGATACGTGCAACGAACTCAAACATAAAATAAACAAAAAACAATAAGCTTCAATAAATACCCCTCCCCTCCCATAAAAACCAAAACCCTAACGAAACCAACAAAAATCATCATACCATACTCACAAATAAAAATAATAGAAAACACACCACTTCTGTATTCAATGTTAAAACCGGAGACTAATTCAGACTCCCCTTCAGAAAAATCGAAAGGAGTGCGGTTACTCTCAGCCAAACACACATAAAGCCAAGAAACAAAAAAAGGAACCCTAAAAAAAACAAACCAAAACCCAAACTGAAAAAAACATAAATAAAAAACATCATAAGAACCCACAAAATAAACAAAAACCAAAACAAAGAAAATCATCCTTACCTCATAAGAAACATTCTGAGAAACAGAGCGATACCCCCCAACGAGAGAATACTTTCTTCTTCCACCCCAACCGCTAAACAACAAAAAATAAACTCCAAGCCTAAGAAAACAAAAAAAGTAAACAACAGAATAAACTCTTCCAAAAACCCCTCACAAACCTCCGTAAACCCCCCAAAGAATAAACATAAGAAATAAACCCACAAACGGACCAATCAAAAAAAAATAATAAGCCACCCGGTAACCTTTAAAAACCTCCTTAGAAAACAACTTTAGAGCATCCGCAATAGGCTGAAGTAAACCAAAATAAAAAACTTTCGTTGGACCCTTACGAAAATGAATATAACCCAAGATCTTACGCTCAAAAAGAGTAAAAAAAGCAATCCCGATAAGAACACCAATTAACAAAAACAAAAAATCAATAAAAATGTAAATTTCCCAGTGGATCCTCAAAAACTGGGAAATTTAATAATACTACTAAGCAAGAAAAGCTTATTAAGCTTAGGTATTCATAATTCCTAGACTGATTTTGCTAGAACCTTAAGTTATGAAAACTACATGTCTTCAAAACATGAAAATCACGGATCTATCCCAACACATCAAATTTGCAATTTGATTCTCATAAGGAATAAGAATAAACATAATAATTTTAGGAATCATAGTAACCCCGATTGTATGCCTAATAGTAAATTCCTGGATGTTTATTTGAATTTTTCTTGAGCTAAACACAATATGCCTGTGCTCAATAATAAGTACTAGAAACAAACATAAATCATTCAAAAACTCAGAGGTATCCATAAAATATTTTATCATCCAATCTATCTCATCCTCAATCCTAGTGTTAGGAATACTTCTCAGGAAAGAAATAAACAGACTATTCATGTTGATGCTAGGGCTAACGGCGGTTATAATTAAACTGGCCTCAACTCCATTCCACCAATGGTTTGTAACAGTAACTAAATACTCAAAGCTAACTAATAGAACCTTCCTCATAACCTGACAAAAATTAGCTCCAGGATATCTACTGATCTTTCAATTAAAAAAATTAGTACTAATTTTTTTAATTGCTTCTGCCTTTGTGGGTAGGGTATCCCAGCTAAACAAAAAATTAATCATCGAAATCCTGGCTCTCTCCTCCATTTTTAACTTAAGGTGAATTATAGTTAGAATCTTAATTAGTTTTAAATTATTTGTGCTTTTTTGTGGAATATACTGATTATCTGTGATTTTCATAATTATACTAATAAAAAAAACCTGACAGAAAAAGATTAGACCCAGAGAGTTTTCTCCCAACAAAAGGACACAAATAATTGTCGTAGGAAGTTTAGCTGGGATACCCCCACTCATAGGCTTTGTCGCCAAATGAATAGTATTCACAGAAAGCTTAAAACTAAGTCTACTAATAATTTCATCAGTGTTACTAATCACTAGCTCTATCAATTTGTATATTTATTTACGAATGCTGCCTAGCATTTTCTCGACAAACTCTCGTAAACATAAACAAGAACGAAATAAATCCCTTCTTCCTAAGTATGTTTTAATCGCAAACATAACCCCGATTTTTGTGCTAGTAATGTATAGGGCATGCCTGAAAAAAGGACTATTTTGATAGAATAGAACATTTTTATCCTATAGAATAAACCCACATCACCAAAAAATGTTGTGCCAATACACCCCTCTATAGATAAAACTTTGAAGTTTACAACTTCAATATTTAAATTCACCGCAAAGGATAAAACCTATGACTCCCAAAGCCACAATCACTATGACTGACCTAAAATTCTCAAACCAATACAATAAACTTCTACAACATACTTGCCCCACCCGGTCCTTTCGTACTAGAACGAGATAAACCACCAATTAGATAAAAACCAGTCTGGCTCACGCCGACTTGAACTCAGATCATGTAAAATTTTAAAAGACGAACAGTCTTAACCCTCGCAACTTCTTCACCAACAGGTAATTTTAATCCAACATCGAGGTCACAAACCATTTTATTGATAAGCACTCATAAAAATGATTATGCTGTTATCCCTAAAGTACTTTAGCCACTTGTCCTTCATAAAAGTTCTCCAACAAACCGACATTCATAATACTATAACAAAATTATTGCCCCAATCAAACTATAAAAGTCAAAGTTTTAGGGTCTTCTCGTCTTAATGAAACAATTGTTATTCTCAACAAAACTATAATTTAAAGACAACCTAATAATTTTTTAAAGATAAGGAAACCCCATTCATACAAGCTTTCAATCAAAAAGCTAATGATTTCGCTACCTTAGCATGGTCAAAATACCACGGCCGTTGACACCCACTGGGCAGAGGCCATTTTCAAAAAAACTAAGATTTTGATAAACAGTCCTTCTCTCAACAAAGTCCAATTTAAAGAATTAAAAAATAGTAACTTTATAAACAAAAATATAAAAACAATACCTCTACTAATTAAATAATTTTTATACTATAAAAATATATACATCCAACCAATTGAATCCACAAGCTAAGCTTATTACACAACTATAAACTTTTAAAACTAGGAAGATTTTCAACAACAAATAGGCTAAGTAAAGAAAACCCTCACAAATAAAAGATACAGTTACAAGAAATTGTTAGAATGTCACTTCCTTAAACAAATTAAACCTTTTAAAAAATCCAATATTCATAAAAAGATCAATAATCATTCTGTGCAATCAAAAATTATACAAGTATTTACATAACCTTATACAAAAGGAAACCACGTATTTCCACAACTTCCTTACAGAGGACTCCATCAAAATTAATAAAACAAAATTTCAACTACATAAAAATACACTAAACTAACATTAAATAGGATACAAAAACTCTTACCGTAATTAAGAACTAAAATCAACCCTAACAAGAAGAACCTTCCGGTTCTTCTACTTTGTTACGACTTATCTATGAAAAGAGTGACGGGCGATATGTACTTTTCCAATCAACACCTCAATAAAAAACCTAACATTTTTATTTACTCACAAATCCTGTTTCATTACATGACATACAAGTATAAAAATTAAAGTAACCCAGAACAACTTTTTTATTAATCTGCACCATGACCAGACTTAAAATCATTAAAATTAAATTTCTGTTAAGAAAAAACAACAGTGATATACAAAAACAAAAAAAGTAAAATTTAAAGTGGGCTAGCTATAAAGTTACAGGTTCCTCTGTCAGTATTGAAAACCGCCAAGATACTAAAGTTTTGAACAAATTGATCTAATACTTAATATTTCAAACCAACAGTAATAGGGTATCTAATCCATAGTTCATTATAAGTTACATCTTCCCAACAATTTGCAAAAGCTCAAAAACAATTCCACCTAAAAAAACTTAAAACCAACAAATTCACAAGAGAACTCCTCTTCAAAAATCACAGTGTGACCGCAGATGCTGGCACGGCGTTAAATAAAAGAAATTAAAACAAAATTAACAATTTAAATCAAACTATTAAGAGCAAAAAAATTCTTATAAAGATAAATAACAAACAAAAAAATAACTATAATTAAATAAAATAAAAGAGCAACCTTCCCCTTAACAAAGAGAAATCCAACGATAGACTTCCTTTTAGCAAGAGCAACAGTTTCGACCTGTCACAGAAAAAGCTGTGAACTTAAGTTATTGAAACTAAGTGTCTTTTAAACACTCAAAGCCCACGCAGATCACAACCCACCCAACCACCCTAATTATTTCTCTCCCCAATTTTTTTTTAGTTTTCTAAAAATTGGGGGTAGAGGGGTCTCTGACCCTTAAAAATTAATGCCTCGAAGTCCCTTACGGGTTTTTCATATATTTGTCGGCCCCCTTTTTACTATCCATTTGTGCTATAGCACAGAAATTATGAAAAAATGAACATTTTTTTACCGACCTTTAGTAAAAAATTCGGCCGAATTTTTTACTAAATAAAACCGTAAGGTATTAAAATAGAATGACTATTATAAATATACCCCACAAGCCTGCCGGGTCAGGAAGTGTGGGGTATATTTCATTGTTATGAAAAGTTGTTTGTGACACAATTTTATATTTAATACTGACGCTTCGACTATATAAAATTCAGTTCTTTAGTTCTTCAATTTTACTTCTTGTTTAAATTATCTGGTTTAAGATTATTATGTTATACTATAAACTGACGCTAATTAACAATACTTTAGTGTTTGTTTGTATAAAACACTTACTTTAAATAATCATTAATTAATTGAACTAGAAATAAGTTGTGTAACGAGATTGATCTGATGAAATACTACATACAAAGCTTTCTCCAGACCCGGTGGAAAGCTTTGTATGTAGGCACAGCTACGCGATGACTATATTCAACAAATCATAAAGACATCGGAACTTTATACTTCATCTTCGGTGCCTGAGCGGGACTTCTTGGTTCTGCGTTAAGAGCACTTATTCGGTTAGAACTAGGACAGCCAGGATCTTTAATAAACAATGACCAAATCTACAACACAATTGTGACTGCTCATGCTTTTGTCATAATTTTCTTTATAGTTATGCCTATTATAATTGGAGGATTCGGGAATTGATTAGTACCAATGATAATCGGAGCTCAAGACATGGCATTCCCTCGAATAAATAACATAAGTTTCTGGCTTCTCCCGCCTTCTTTAACTCTTCTTTCTTCTTCAGCCTTCGCCGGGTTAGGGGCAGGAACAGGTTGAACTGTGTATCCTCCATTGGCGAATAATTTGTTTCATTCAGGAATTTCTGTGGATTTGGCGATTTTTAGACTTCATTTAGCTGGAGCTTCTTCAATTCTAGGGGCAATTAATTTTATTACGACTATTGTAAATATGCGCTCTACTTCAATTACATTAGATTCAATTCCATTATTTGTGTGATCTATTTTAATTACAGCTGTCTTATTATTGCTATCTCTCCCAGTGTTAGCAGGAGCTATCACTATACTTCTCACAGATCGAAATTTTAACACTTCTTTTTTCGATCCTTCGGGAGGAGGGGACCCCATTTTATATCAACATCTATTTTGATTCTTTGGACACCCAGAAGTGTATATTTTAATTCTACCTGGGTTTGGAATAATTTCTCACATTATTAGATTTTATTCCGGTAAAAAAGAACCGTTTGGGTCCTTAGGAATAATTTATGCTATGGTTTCAATTGGATTTCTTGGATTTATTGTATGAGCACATCACATATTTACAGTAGGAATGGATGTAGACACACGAGCTTACTTCACAGCAGCTACCATAATTATCGCTATTCCTACGGGAGTTAAAGTTTTTAGCTGATTGGCAACAATAAATGGATCCTATCTATCAATAGATGCCCCAATATATTGAGCTATTGGATTTGTGTTTTTATTTACAGTTGGTGGATTAACTGGTGTAGTGTTATCAAACTCCTCTATTGATGTTGTCCTTCACGACACCTATTATGTAGTAGCTCACTTTCATTACGTTCTATCTATGGGAGCTGTATTTGCAGTGATGGCTGGAGCCACCCACTGACTTCCGTTATTATTTAATATAAGCATGAATCCGAAACTATTAAAAATTCAATTTATTTCTATATTTATTGGAGTCAACTTAACATTCTTCCCTCAACATTTTTTAGGATTAAATGGAATACCCCGGCGGTACTCAGACTACCCGGATGCCTTCACTTCTTGAAACGTAGTGTCATCCTTAGGATCCCTGATTTCTTTTTTGTCAGTAATTTTATTTATGTGAATCATCTGAGAAAGCATATCTTCTTCCCGATCCTGAATTAATAGAAATTCAACCTCTGCTTCCACTGAGTGAATAAACATATTTCCTGTTTCAGAACATACTTTTAACCAAACTGTAATAATCAACATTAAATAATGCCTCAATGATTAGCCTTATCCTTTCAAGACAATTCTTCTCCATCTATAGAACATATCCTATTTTTTCATGATCACGCCATAATCATTCTAATTTTAATTACAATTTTAACTCTCCATTTAGTATTTTCTTTGATAAAAAGAAGAAAATTTAACAAGTTCGTGATAGAAGGACAAGAAATCGAAACTATTTGGACAGTAGTACCCTCTGTATTCTTAATTTTCATTGCTATTCCTTCTTTGAAAACTCTATACTTAATGGAAGATACTAAAACTCCTAACTTAACAATCAAAGTGACAGGACACCAATGATACTGGTCTTACGAGTACTCTTCGATCAATTCGAATGAAACTGATAATTTTATGGACAGATCTAACACACTACGCCTATTAAAAACCAGAGAAATAATATACCTTCCGGTGCATCTATTCTCACGAATGCTTATCACTTCCTCAGATGTCATTCACTCTTGAACTATACCAACCATGGGAGTAAAAGTGGACGCACTACCAGGACGATTAAATCAAACATTCTTATTCTCAAAACGATTAGGCCTGTTCACAGGACAATGTTCTGAAATTTGTGGAACTAATCATTCCTTTATACCGATTCTTATTCAAGTATTATCAACAAAAGAATTTATTAAAAAAATAGAAGAAATATAGAACAAGTTGTAGTTTAAACTGAACGTAATAATGTCAAAATTAAAGTATGTTAGCTTGAATTCCTCAAATAAGTCCTACAAGATGAATTATTTTATTTATCACACTAATAGCAATCCTAATAATTAATTTAAGAAACTCTACAAATATTTGAAACAACACTGCAAGTCAAATAAAACTTAATAAAAAAGAATCTACAATCAAATGATAAGAAACTTATTTTCGGTATTTGATCCAAGCTCTTCAATTTTCAAAATATCATGACTAGTGATATTTGCATCAACTTCCATAATTTCCGTAACAATATGAAAGACAAAAAACCCCTTAAACAAAATCTTTAAAAAAATTGTTGCAACTTTGAAAAAAGAAGTAAGATTCTCCCTAGGAAAAACTGAAAAGGGAACAGAATTAATAATCATAATAGCTTTTGTTTCCATTCTAATCATGAACTTTTTAGCTCTGTACCCCCAAATCTTTTCCCCTACTTCTCATCTTACAATTACCTTACCAATGTCGTTAATTTTCTGAACAACAGTTATAATATTTGGTTGAGTCAAAAATACAAAACACATATTAGCCCACCTGTTACCGCAAGGTACCCCACCCATGTTAATAAATTTTATAGTAGCAATTGAATTAACAAGAAATATCATTCGTCCAATCACTCTGTGTGTACGTCTAACGGCCAACTTAATTGCAGGGCACTTACTTATAACCCTTCTGGGTAATGCCTTAGTATCTCTAACTCCTTTTGTATCAACAATATATTTAATAGCCCCATTAATTTTAACCATTTTGGAATCAGCTGTAGCCTGCATTCAGGCCTATGTATTTATAACACTCATTACACTTTACACAACAGAATTAAAATAATGAATCAAAAAATGAATCCATTTCACCTAGTAGAACAAAGTCCCTGACCAATTCTAGCATCCAATAGAGCTCTAGCTCTAGTATTTTCTGGTCTTATTCTAATTAACAAAAAAAACATAAATTTTATAATAGTTTCATTCACAATAACTCTTCTAGCCGCATTTGTGTGATGACGAGATGTACACCGGGAAGCCTCCAATCAAGGGCACCATTCATTCATAGTAATAAACGGACTAAAAACAGGAATAGTTCTATTTATTTCGTCAGAAGTATTTTTTTTCATTTCCTTTTTTTGAGGATTCTTTCACAGAAGAATTTCCCCTAGAATTGAACTAGGACAGGCCTGGCCTCCTTCTCAAATTAATGCTTTCAATCCAATAAGAATTCCCCTACTAAACACAATTTTACTACTATCTTCAGGTGTGTCAATTACATGATCTCACCATGAAATGCTTAACAAAAACTTCAATAAAGCCAAAAACTCACTCATATTGACCATTCTACTAGGAATAGTATTCACACTATTCCAAGGATTCGAATACAAAGAAGCTCCATTTTGCATAGCAGATTCAGCCTTCGGGTCCACTTTTTTTATGGCAACCGGTTTCCACGGAATACATGTAATTGTGGGATCAATTTTTCTTTTAGTATCCCTTTTGCGATTCAAAAAATTAATCAATTCCCAACAACATATCATCGGATTCGAATGCGCAGCTTGATACTGGCATTTTGTAGATGTTGTCTGATTGTTTCTATACTCCATACTATACTGATGAGGGGCATTCTTATAAAGTACTTCAAAGTACATTTAATTTCCAATTAAAAAGAAACAATAAGAAATAAAAATTACAATGATTTGAATAATAACCATAATAGTATTAACAATTTTAGCAATAGCCATAAACTTTACACAAAAAAAAATCCAAGAAATAAAAGAAAAATGAAGAGAAATCGAATGCGGGCTTAACCCCATAACTCCACAGCATATACCTTTCTCATTTCAATTTTTCTTTATCGCCATCCTATTTTTAATTTTTGACATCGAGATTGCCATAGTATTGTCATTCCCCGTAGAAGCTAGTTCAATAAAAAAAATTATAACAATAACAGCATTTCTTATAATCTTAATTATCGGATTAATTTACGAATTACAAAAAGGTAAAATTAAATGATCCAATTGGACAAGAAAATTAATCTTTGCAAGATTGAAATGCTTAAAGCCTTGGCCATTAACGTAGCATACAAACAATGCAACAAATTTAAGATTTGTAGAAATAATGTTAAAAATTAAACTTAGCATATAAACTAATGCATTAAGCTTAGGACTTAAATAAAACAATTTAAGAGTGCAAAAGAAGGCCGCTAACCGTCTAAAAGCAATAATGCTACACTCTCATAGTTTAAAAAATAAAATTTAACGTTTTCACCGTTAAGAAAAATAAGAGTACTTAATTAAATCTTTGGTTCCTTCAAAACCAACGTTATATTAACTTCAAAAGTATCTAAATCAAAAAAAAATCCTGCCAGAAAACAAAACCATTAACCCCATTCCCACGTAATCGAATAATCAAAAAAAACTGTTTGAGACAAAAACAATTTTAAAAACACCACCTCCACCTAAATATTCTATCCAAGTTTTATCAAAACGTCAATAACCCAGTCGTCTGCCCCAAATGCTTAAACCACCAGAAAAAACCCAACGCAAAAAAGAAATGGAAACCAAAAAAAAATACAATTCATAAAACAAACGAAAAAAAAAAAAAAAAAAACCCCCAAAAAAAAAAAAAAAAAAAAACAAAAAAAAAAAAAAAAAACAAAAAAAAAAAAACACACAAAAAAAAAAAAAAAAAAAGAAAAAAACTCCTCCAATTACTCAACCCAAGAAAAACAAAACAGTAACAGGAAAAAAAAAGTTCCACTCCTCTACAAAAAAAGAATAACTCAAACCCTTAGATAAAGAAAAATAAGAAACATAAACAAGACGAAAACTATAGCAAACAGTGAAAATACAACCCAACATGAACAAGAAAAACAAAATTCTCCCGCCTATGAAAGAAGAACTAAGAATAATTAAATCTTTAGAATAAAATCCAATAAAAAAAGGAAATCCAGACAAACAAAGGCACCTCACAACAAAGTAAACAAAACCCATAAAAGAAAAAAGACTGCCACCAAAAAAACGAGAATCTTGACCACCAGTTAACTGAGATATCAAAGAACCAGTACCCAAAAACAGCATTCTCTTGAAAAAAGCATGAATAACCATATGAATAAAAGACAAAATTCAAGAACCTACACAAATAATAAAAAGCATAAGACCAAGTTGACTCAAAGTAGATATGGCAACAACTTTCTTGAAATCTCTCTCAAAACAAGCAATCCCACCAGCCAATACTATAGTAAAAATAAAAAAAATAACACAAAAATTATGCAAAAAAGAAAAAAACAAATAATTGAAACGAATTAAAACGTAAACTCCAGCAGTCACAAGAGTAGAAGAATGAACTAAAGAAGACACAGGGGTCGGAGCCGCCATAGCTGCTGGGAGCCAGGCAGAAAATGGAACCTGAGCCCTCTTAGTGATAGCCCCAAGAAAAACAAACAACAAAAAAATCCTAACAGAGAAAAAAGAAAATACATCAAAAACAAAACTTCCCCCACAAAAAAAAAAGAAAAAAGACAACAAAAAAAAAGCATCTCCCACACGATTACTAAAAACAGTAACCAAACCAGACTCCAACCTTGAAAAATTCCTATAAAAAACAACCAAACAAAAAGAAACCAAACCCAATCCATCTCATCCAATCATAGTAAAAATGAAATTACCAGAAAAAACCAAAATAAACATAGAAACGACAAATAACACCACAAGACCAGCAAAACGACGCATATCAACGGTACCATCCATATAAAAAACGCTATAAAAAAAAACCAGAGAAGAAATCAAAGAAACACAGCCAAAAAACCCAAAAGATAAAAAATCAAAAATTAAACTAAAAGAAAAATCAATTCCCATAAACGAAAATAAAAAAAAATCTACAATAACACCCCCCCTATAAAAAAAAAATAAAAATCCCAATACCAAAAAAACATAAAACGCAAAAAAAAACCCCATTCTCAACAAAAGAAATACTGGCCCTAATATCTCCTAAAGAACCACAATCAATTATTCTACATAAACTAAAAAGCCTAAAAAAATCAAAAAAGAAAAGAGAGGTAAAATAAAGGAACTAAATGTCCTAAAAAAACAAGAAACTCACGAACTGTGACAAAACATGAGAAACCATCTAAAAAAGAAGACCCATGGCAAATCAACACAAACAAATAAATATTATACACCCCCACAAAAAAAGCAAGAAAACCCAAAAACCCCCAAGAAAAGAATCAATATACCATCCTCCCCGAAATAATAAAAATCTCAGAAAAAAAAGAAAAAAAAGGGGGTACCCCCATATTCAAAATACAAAAAAAAAACCAAAACAAACCAACCATCCTAAAAAAATATAGTCCTCCCTTCAACACCCCAATGCTACGAGTGTAATAACGCTTATACAAAACATATAAAATATAAAAAAGACAAGAAGAACAAAACCCATGAGCAATTATCATAAAAATACCCCCCTCAAACCCAACAAAATTAAAAGACCTAGAACCACACAAATACATCCCCATATGACAAACTGAAGAATAAGCCACTAAAGCCTTTAGATCAACCTGACGGAAACAAAGAAAACACCTAAGCACCCCCCCAACAATACCGATAGAAAAAAAATATCCAGAAAACCCAACAACCAAACCAGAAAAATAAAAAAAACGTAAAATCCCATAC
>WNGG01005535.1_pt1 | contig 14070 bp, 16 predicted proteins | sample 5400661 | NCBI WGS metagenome assembly WNGG01 (sample SAMN13153372, study PRJNA577476) | soil metagenome | isolation source: 100 cm soil or saprolite under Garry oak tree replicate 1 | place: USA:California | collected 2016-06-15
GCAAGCACGAGGATGAGCGCGACCAGCGAGACGAACGCACTCTTTCTCATTCGCGCCTCCCTGCGACCTTCGACGAGTAAGACCCTGACGCTATTCAGCCTACCACCGCGCGGGCTTGCGATGCACGCCCACGTTCTTTGGTGAGACCTATGGGGGCGCCGGGTGTTCGGCCCCCATCCCTATCCTGTTGGAGCCCTGACTCTGTCACCCTGCGGTCGTTAGGCAACTGACGCGAGTCGTCGGATGGGTGACTCGCAGGTGCTCGAATTTGTGGAACTCTTGGCCACCCCCTCCCGGGCGCTGCGTTTGCTTAACTGACCTGCCCCTATAAAGTTCCCCGGCTCCACCTCCGGAGCGTTCGAGCCCTCACTGGGGAGTCCTTCATGACCAAGATCAGGCTACTTGTGGTGGTGGCGGCCTGCGTTCTCCTGGCGGTGACCACCGCGCCCGCTCAATTCTTCGCGCGCGATCCCGGCGTCCGAGGTGGACCGGCCGGCGCGGGCGACATGATCACCGGGCTCACCGCGACTCAGCAGGATTTCTTTACGGCAGGGAAGGCGGACTTCGAGGAGGAGGAAGTTGTCGGCGACGGCCTGGGGCCGCGCTTCAACCTCGACAGCTGCACCGGCTGCCATGCCCAGCCCGCCGTCGGTGGGACGAGCCCGGCTGTCAATCCGCAGGTCGCGGTGGCGACGGCCTTCGGCGCCCGGAACGCCGTTCCATCGTTCATCAGGCTCTACGGCCCGGTACGCGAGGCGCGGTTGAAGCTGAAGTCCGATGGCACGCCGGACGGAGGCGTCCACGCGCTCTTCGTCATCAGCGGCCGCAACGACGGCTCCGTGGACGCCGGCGGCTGCACGGCGAGGCAGGAAGATTTCGAGACTCAGGTTGCCCGGCACAACGTGATCTTCCGCATCCCCACGCCGACCTTCGGCGCCGGACTGATCGAGATGATCCCCGACGCGGCGATCGTCGCCAACCTGGCCGCGAACTACTCTGTGAAGGCGAGCCTCGGTATCTACGGCCGCCCACACCGGGTCCAGGTGACCGGCGATCCGAACCACAACGGCAACGACGGGACCATCGCACGCTTCGGCTGGAAGGCGCAGAACAAGTCGCTCCTGCTCTTCTCGGGCGAGGCGTACAACGTCGAGATGGGCATCACCAACGAGCTGTTCCAGAGCGAGCGTGACGAGAACCCGACCTGCCAGTTCGCGAAGGTGCCGAACGACGTGACGAACACCGAGGCTGCGACCGCGGTCGACGCCATCAGCGCCATCGAGAAGTTCGCCTTCTTCATGCGGTTTCTCGCCCCGCCGACGCCATCGCCCGACACACCGGGCGGCGCCGCGTCGATCGGACGAGGCAGGCAGCTCTTCGGCCAGGTCGGCTGCGCGCTCTGCCACACGCCCCAGCTCAGGACGGGCGACACGACAGTGGCCGCGCTGCGCAACCAGCCGGTGAATCTCTTCTCCGACATCGCGCTGCACAACATGGGGCCGGGGCTGGCCGACGAGGTCAGCCAGGGGCAGGCCGCCGGCGACGAGTTCAGGACGGCGCCGCTGTGGGGCCTCGGCCAGCGGATCTTCTTCTTGCACGACGGGCGGACGACCGATCTCCGCCAGGCGATCGTGGCGCACAAGAGCCTGGGGAGCACGAAGTTCCGGGCGTCGGAAGCGAACGCGATCGTCGACCGCTTTAACGCGCTCAACGGAGCGCAGACGCAGGATCTGTTCAACTTCCTGCGATCGCTCTAGCCTCGGTCACTCCCGCGGGCGGGGGCGCGCGCGTGCGCGGCCCCGTCCGCGGTGGCCTGTCCTACTCGCCCGGCGGCGCCAGTCCCTGATAGACGAACTTCTGGACGCGCTTGGCGTTGTCGACCTCGGTCGTGAAGATATTGCCCTTCGAGTCCACCGCCATGTTGTGCACCCAGTGGAGCTGCCCTGCGTAGCGTCCGCTCCGGCCGAAACGCGAGAGCACCGTGCCGCTCGCGCGGGCGAGCAGCCAGATGTGGTTGTTCTCGCCGTCCGCGACGTAGAGGAAGGTCCCCAGCGGCTCGCGCGAGAAGTCCAGATCCCACACCGAGCCGCCGCCACGCGTGTCGGGCGCCACGCTGAACTCGCCGACGAAGGCGCCGTCCTTGCGGAAGACCTGGATCCGATTGTTGCGGCGGTCGCAGACGTAGACGAGGCCGTCGCGCGAGATCCGCACGCAGTGGACGGGGTTGCCGAACGCCTTGACGCCTGGGTCGCCGGGCGGCCGACCGTGGGCCCCCCAGTGGCGTTTGTAGGCGCCCGTCGCCGCGTCGAAGACGATGACGCGATGATTGCCGTAGCCGTCCGCGACGAAGAGGTCGTTCGTCACGGGATCCACGCGCGTGTCGGCGGGCCGGTTGAGGTTGTGGGTGTCGCCGTCGCCGTGGGAGGCACCCGGCTTGCCGATCTGCATGACGAACCGTCCGTCGCGCGTGAACTTCAGCAGGTGGTGGTCTTTCTCGCCGTTGCCGGCGAGCCAGACGTGGCCCGTGTGGTCGACGAAGATGCCGTGCTCGTTGGCCGGCCAGTCGTAACCCGGACCCGGACCGCCCCACGCCTGCACGAGCGTGCCCTCGGCGTCGAACTCGATCACGGGCGGCGCGGGGACGCAGCATACGGACCGGGGCGGCGTGAGCGTCGCGCCCCGCTCGTCCTCGGTGAGGGTGCGCGGGCGCTGCACGATCCACACGTGGTCCTTGGCGTCCACGGCAACGCCGGAGACCTGGCCCAGCAGCCAGCGGTTCGGCAGCGGCTTGGGCCAGAACGGGTCCACCTTGAACTTCGGCACGAGCCCGTCGGCCGGCCGCTGCGCCGTGACGGAGGTCACCGAAACCAGGGCAAGCCCTGCCAGGATCACCGTGACGATCCCGCGTCGCATGATGCGGGTCACAGAACGATCTTCCGCCGCGCCATCGCGCGATCCCACTTGGTCGACGCCTCCTCGTCGAAGATCAGCGCCTCGTCCGCGGTGACGGTGATCCAGGCGCCGCCCTCGATCTCGCCCTCGAGCTGGCCGGGCGACCAGCCGGCGTAGCCCAGCGCGACCATCAACCGCCGCGGCCCGGCACCGCGCGCGATGGCCTCGAAGATCGCCGGATCGGTCGTGAGCGCGACGCCGCCCTGGACGACGTGACTATCCTCTCCCGCCCACTCCGCCGTGTGGAGCACGAAGCCCCGCTTGGGCTCCACGGGACCACCGTAGTGGAGACGGATCGTTCCGCTCACGCCCTCCCCGCTCCGGCCGAGGCTGTCGAGGAGACGCGCGAGCGGCATCGTGCCAAGGGGCCGGTTCACGACGAGCCCGAGCGCGCCGGACGGGTCGTGACGGACCATATAGATGACGGTGCGCACGAAGCGCGGATCACGGAGGCTGTCGGTCGCCACCAGCAGCTGGCCCGCCAGTCCGCGCGCCCGCGGCGTTTCGGGGGTCGGCGCGTGCGCGGCCACGGCGCCGGCCGTCGCGAGCACGCCGACGAGCGCGATGACGGTCTTCGACATGTCAGATCACGCCCTCGGCGCGCAGCCGGGCGAGCTCGGCGGCGGTCATGCCGAGAAGGCCGCCGAGCACCTCGTCGGTGTGGCGGCCCAGCGTCGGGCCCGCGTGCGTCACGCGCCCCGGCGTCGCCGAGAGCCGGGGCACGACCGTCGGCTGCGGCAGCGTGCCGAGGCCCTCCGCCGGAACGTCGATGATCGTCTGCCGCGCGCGGTAGTGCGGGTCGGCGAAGATGTCGGCCATGCTCGCGATGGGCGAATGCGGGACGTCGTGGGACCGTAGCGCCTCGACGGCCTCGGCGTAGGTGCGGGCCGAAAACCAGCGCCCGACGACGTCGAGCAGCTCGCCCATATGCGTCCCGCGCGCCTCGTAGCTCGAAAACCGCGGGTCGCGCGGCAGCTCGGGCTGCCCGAGCATCGCGGCGAGCCGCTCGAAAAGATGCTGCGCCGGCGCCGTGAAGACGAGCCACTTGCCGTCCTTCGTCTGGAAGGCGCCGCCCGGCCAGCCCGAGTGCTGGACGCCGCCCCGCTCGCGAACGACGCCCTTGCGGCCGTAGAGCGTCGGCGTGTATTCGAGGATGCGGAATGCCGACTCGTAGAGCGCGGCGTCGATCCATTGCCCCTCGCCGGTCGCGTCGCGGTGGCGCAGCGCGAGCATCACGCCGAAGGCCGTGAAAAGGCCGGTCAGGTAGTCCGGGTACACCGGCGTGGGTCGCGCCGGCGGCCGGTCGGCGGGCCCGTTCAGGTACCACGTACCGCCGAACGCCGACGCGATCGCGGCGAACCCGGGTCCCTGACGCAGCGGCCCCGTCTGACCGAACGCGGTGATACGCGCCATGACGAGCGATGGCTTGAGGCGGTGGAGATCCTCCCAGCCGAGACCCCATCCCTCGAGCACGCCCGGCCGGAAGTTCTCGAGCACGACGTCGCAGAGGGGCACGAGTCGCCTCACGATCTCCTGCCCCTGCGGCGTGCGCATGTCGAGCGTGATGACCTTCTTGCCGCGGTTGTCGACGGCCCACCAGTAGTTGTAGTCGCCCTCGGTCGGACCGAGCCGGCGGAGATCGTCGCCCTTGCCGGGCAGCTCGGTCTTGATCACCTCGGCGCCGAACTCCGCCATGAGGGCGCCGCAAAACGGCCCGGCGACGATCTGCGCCAGCTCCAGCACGCGGATGCCCTCGAGAGGCGTGGTCATGTCCGGTCCCGAAGGTACCGCGCCAGGAAGTCCGGCACACGACGAAGCGCGTCCGCGCGTGCGGCGGGGTCCATCGCGGTGATCGGGACGACGCCGGCGGCCGTCCGGTAGGCGGTCAGCGAGCGCATCGGCAAGTCGGGCCAGTCGAAGTCGTGATAGGCGCCAGGGTACACGTGCGCCTCGATCGGCGAGCCGCGCTTCGCGGCGCCCTCTACGAAGGTCCTGCACGGTACCAGCGGGGTCCAGTTGTCGTTCTCCCCGAGCAGGACGAGCAGCGGGATCGCGCTCGTCCACGGCGCCCGATGCGCGCTGTCGCGACACGAGCCGGGATAGAAGCCGACGGCGACGCGGAAGTCGCCCTGCGGCAGCTCGGCGGGCCGACCCAGGCTGTCGGCGCGGATCCCGAGGAGAATCGCGCCGCCGCCCTGCGACCAGCCCATGATGCCGATCCGGTCGGGCCGCACGTCGGGCAGTCCCTGCAGATAGCGGAGCGCGGCGTAGAGGTCCTTCGGTCTGTCCAGATAGATCGGAAGGCTGAAGCCGGTCTGCGAGCACATCTCGCCCTGGTTGCGCGGCGTCAGGCTGTCCACCATCAGCACGACGTACCCGAGCGCCGTGAGGCGCCGCGCCCAGTCGCGCTCACGCTCCCGGATCGCCCCGTTCGTCGACAGGAGTCCGCCGCAGCCGTGCAGGAACACGAGCGCCGGGTGTGGTCCCTCGCCCGTGGGCTTGAAGAGGTAGCCGTCGAGCATCGTCGCTGGACGACGCGCCGTGGCGTCGAGCGACGCGAAACGCACCGCGCCGCGCGTCGAGCCGCCGACCGCCGACCCCCCGGACGCGCACGACTGGACGAGCGCGGCGGCGAGGAGGAGCAGGCCGGCGGCGCGACGCACTCGGATCAGCGCCAGAGCCGGGCCGACGCCAGCCGCGCGCCCGCGGCCATCGCCTCGAGCTTCGCCCACGCGATCTCGGGCTCGACCTGGCTGACGGAGCGCGCGAAGGTCGCGAAGCCGCAGTCGGTGCCGGCCATCACGCGCTCGCGTCCGACGATCTCCGCGTAGCGGACGAGGCGCTGCGCCACCAGCTCCGGGTGCTCGATGAAGTTGGTCGTGGAATCGAGCACGCCGGGGATGATGACGCGATCGTCCGGCAGGTGGATCTCCTTGAACACGATCCACTCGTGCTCGTGGCGCGGATTGGCGCCCTCGAAGGAGAGTGCCCGGGGCCGTGCCTTGAGCGCGACCGGCAGGATTTCACGGAGCGGGATGTCGCGATGGTGCGGCCCCTCGTAGTTGCCCCAGCAGAGGTGGAGACGCATCCGGTCGGGTGGAATGTCGCGGAGCGCGTGATTCAGCGCCTCGACGTTGGCCTCGGCGATCTTGAGGAACTCGGCGTTGCTCAGGTTCGAGAACGCGAGGTGGCGTCCCATCGCGAGGTCCGGACAATCCACCTGGAGCACGAATCCCGCCCGATGGATCGCGTCATACTCCTCCTTCATGACGTCTACGAGGCGCGCGAGATACGCTTCGCGGCTCGGATAGTGCTCGTTCCTCAGAAAGTGCGCGATGACGCCGGGCGAGGCGGCCGTCATGAACGCTTCCGTCGGCTGTACCTCGGTCAGCGCCGCACGAAGATTCGCCACGTCCTTCTGCACCGCCGTCCGGTCTTTCCAGTCGATGGGACCGTCGCACGTCGGCCGCGCCACCGCCGAGCGTCGCTCGCCGCGCGCCGCGGCCTCGGGGAAGTCGGCCCAGTCCGCCCGGCTGACGGGCGCCATGCTCTGGCCGCCGAATCCGGTCAACCGGTGCCGTACATACGTGGAGTAGCCGACCTTCCCCTGCTCACCGTCGTTGACGACGTCCACGCCCGCGTCCGCCTGCTGCCGCACGACGGCGGCGACGGCCCGGCGCACGCGCGCGTCGAAGTCGGCGGGGGCGGGATCGCCCGACGCGCCCTGGTCCAGCGCCTCGAGCATCGCCGTGAGGTCGCTCGCGCGCGGCAGGCTCCCGGTGTGCGTGGTCAGGATGCGGTCGACGCTCGATCTCATTGGACCTGAATGAACGACTTGACGGCGACGACGCCGTCCGTCCCGCGCGCGTGGCCGATGATCCTGTCGACCTTCGCCCCGCTGTTGACCACGCCGACGAGGACGACGTGACCCGCGACGACCGACATGTCCACCTGCCCCGCCTTCAGATCGCCGTCGCCGATGAGCTTGGCGTTGATCTTCTGCTTGATGGTGAAGTCGCTCACCGAGGACGGTTACTCCGGCAGAAAGTAGGTGTCGACGCGCTTGACCCCGTCCACACGGCGGGCGATGGCGACCGCCTCCACCCCGGCCTGCGAGCCGCGCTCGACGACGCCCGCGAGGACGACGACGCCGTTGCGACAGAACACGTCCAGCCCGCCGGTGCCCTTGACCTTTGACTCGAGCAGGTTCTTTTTGATGGTCACGGAGACCTGCGTGTCGGCCGTCTGCGTCGCGAGTGACCGCTCGTCCGTGGCGGCCTCGTAGCCGGTTTTGGCGACGGTCGTGCGTCCCCCGACGACGAAGGCGAGGGCGATGGCGAGCGCAGGGAGCAGACGTCTCATCGTGGTCACCTCCGGCCCGCCTGGTCAGGCGAGCACCATGACCTTGCCGGTACGCAGGTCGTAGTTCGCTCCCACGATCCTCACTTTTCCCAGCCTCACCGCGCCGGCCAGGATCGGCTCGAGGCCTTTGAGCCGCGTCACGCCCCGTTCGACGTTGGCCTTGATGGCGTTGTCGAGAAGATCGCCCGGGTTGCGTTTTGCCGCGAGCACGGCCGGCTTGATCGCGTCGACGAGCTCGCCGATGGAGCCGGGTAGAGCGTCCTTGGCTTCGAGATGCTTGATGGCGGCCTTCACCGCGCCGCACTGACTGTGACCCAGCACCATGACCAGCCGAACGCCCAGCTCCGCGACGGCGTACTCGATACTCCCCGTCACGGCGGCGCCCCCGCTGCTGACCACGTTGCCGGCCACGCGGACGACGAACAGGTCCCCGACGCCCTGGTCGAAGAGCAGCTCCGGCGCCACCCGCGAGTCGGCGCAGGCGACGATCACCGCGAGAGGCGTCTGCCCTTCCGCGAGCGCTTTGAAATCCTCCGGGCGGCGGCGCGGCTGGACGAGGTTCCCCTCCACGTACCGCTTGTTGCCCTCGAGCAGTCTGGCCAGGGCCTCGTCGGCACCGACTGTCGTCGCCGGCTTGTCGGCCGCCGAGGCGCGCGCGACGCGGGAGAACCCGGCGGCGGCCAGTGCGGAGAGACGGAGCACATCGCGGCGGGACAGCATCGCGCGCCTCACTGGGTCACCGTGAGGTTGTACAGCCGCGCGCAGTTGTCCCAGAGGATCTTCGCCTTGGTCTTGTCGCTCACGCCCTCGAGGTGCACGAACTCCTCGATGGCGTGCGGGAAGAGACCGTCCGAGTGTGGATAGTCGGTCGAGACGACGATGCTGTCGTCACCGACCGCTTCCACCACCTGCCTGAGCACCTTCTCGTCGGCGTCGGTCGCGACGACGGAAGAAGTACTGGCTCGGGAGCGAGCGCGGCCGCGACTTCGGGCGCGAGGTCGTCGTGCATCAGGACCTGACGGCCGCGCGTCCCGTAGATGATCGCGACGTCGATGCCCTCGATGTCCATCGCCTGGACGTGCGACTCCGAGTCGTAGCCGCGCGCGTGCGCGATTTCGTAATGCGGGTGCCGCGCGAAGGCCCGGCGCTGGAGATCCTTTCCGACGACGGCGGTGTGCGGGCGCTTCGACATCTCGGCGATCGCCAGGTCACCGATCTCGATGATCGGCTGGTTCGGCGCGTTTTCGGCCCGGCGCGTGAATCGTGGGGCGAATCGCTTGAACGGCTCCTCGAGGTACCGCTCCCAGAGGCCGTCCGGCTCAATCGTGTGAAGATCGCTGTCCATGACGCGGAACCCGTTCTTGGCCATGCGGCTCCTCCCCCCTCAGCTGCTGCCGGATCGTAGCGCAAAAACGGCCCAGGACGAGGTCTACCATCCGGTCAACAGGAAGACACCGAGGACGACGAGCACGGCGCCGGCGACGAGGCGCCAGCCGAGCCGCTCCATCCCGCTCGGGAAGACGTACACCAGCAGGAGCACGAAGAGCGGCGCCGTTCCGGCCAGCGGGATGACCACGCTCACTTCACCCAGCCCCAGCGCGACCAGCAGGAGGAAGACCCCTCCATTTTCCAGGATGCCGCCCGCGGCGAAGTAGAGAAAGCTCCGCGCGTCGCACCGCAGCGCCCCGCGGTTCCCCGACGCGACAACGAAGGCCGTCGCGGCGATCATGGCCGCCGTGATGTTGATGGCCGAGCCGAAGAGCGGCCCGCCCAGGCCGAGGCCGAGCTTGCGGATGATCGCCACCACGCCGAAGCACGTCGCCGACACGAAGGGGTAGACGAGATGGCGTGGGCGAAAGCCGACGTGCCGCCCGCTCAGCGATAGCAGAATCGTGCCGAGCACGATCACGAGCGTGCCCGTGAGGATCTGCGGCGTGACCCGCTCGCCCAGCAGCAGGATGGCCAAGCCGGTCGAGATGAACGGGCTCAGGTTGTTGATCGAGGCGGCCACGGACGCACCCACCTTCTCGATGGCGGCCACCCGGAAGAGCCGCCCCGCCGCGGTGCCCAAGACGCCCGAGGCCGCGAAGTAGGGCACGGCGCGCCAGCCGTACTCGGCGCCCGGAACGAGGAGGAGGACGGCCGACCACAGGCCGAGCATGCCGACGGCGACGTTGATCCAGAAGCCCGCGTAGAAGTTCGAGCGCCGCAGACCCCGCTGGATCAGCAGCGTCGCGACCGCGGAGCACACCGCGCTCGACAGCGCCATCAGGTGCGGCGTCGGGGACACGGAGGGCCGGATGCGTCCTAGTCGAGCGGCTCGAGCTTGATGACGGACGCGCCGTGGTTGCTGCCGACCCAGAACGTGACGGGCGTCGTCGTGTTGTCGACGAACACGCGCCGGATGTTCGTCGGGCGCGGCAGCATGTACTCCGTGAACCGACCGGTCTGCGGGTCCAGCCTCAGGACCCGGTCGTTCAGCATCGAGCCGGTCCAGGCGTCGCCGTTCTTGTCGAGGGCGACGTCGTACGGCTGGAACCACGGCGTGGGCGCCGTCCACTCGGAGAAGCGCTCGGCCCGCGTGTCGAACATCCCGATCTTGTTGCCGCGGTACTCGCCGAACCAGAGACGGTCCTGCGCGTCCATCTGCGCGCGGCGCGGGGCCGAGCGCGCCGTCGGGATCGTGGCGAGCGTGACCTTGCCGGTCCGGGCGTCGATGCGGCCGATGTGCTCGTTGAGGAAGTCGGTGAAGTAGGCGTTGTTCCTGGAGTCGGCAACGACGTCGTAGATGTTGTGGTTGCCGGACTTGAACGGCTCCCAGGTCTCGAACTTGCCCGTCGCGAGATCGAGCCGGTGGACGGCGGCGAAGCCGTTGTTGTTGGTCCACACCTTGCCGTCGACGTGCGACGCGTGGGGGCTCGTCATGTTGACCTGGGTCATGTCGCGATTGAACTCGGGCGGGAGGCTCCACATCTGAAATTTCTCGGTCTTCCGGTCGAACCTCGCGATGCCGCCCTGGAACATCATGCCGAGCCAGAGATTGTGGTCGCGGTCGAAGCGCACCGAGAGCGCGCCCGTCGGGAAGCCGGGCTTGAGCTCGGGCACGCGGTACTCCGTCACCCTGCCCGTCCGCGGATCCAGCTTGCCGAGGGTCTGCTCACCGAAGTTGCAGAACCAGGCGAATCCCTCCGAATCGACGATCACGTCGTGTGGCTGGATCGTCGGCCGCGGCAGGTCGTACTCCGTAATGACGACGCGCGTGCCGCGACCCGTGGGGCGGGCGAGCGCCTTCAGATCGTACGTCCACGCCGACGCGGAGGCGAGGTTGATGCCGGCGAGGAACTCGGCCAGCGCCTGCCGCGCCCGCTGGCGCTCCTCCCCGCGGACCTCGAGCAGCCGCTCAGCGCGCCGGGCCTGGACGTGCAGCGGCGTGCTCTGGTTGACGTACGTCCCCATGCGCTGCAGGACCTGCATGAAGCCCGCTGCGTCGTGCGCGCTCCGGGCGACCCGCTCGAGGGTGTGACACTGCACGCAGCCGAGCAGGACCTTCTTCTGCTCGTCCGAGCCCGGCATGCTCATGAGCCATTCGGCGTTCGTGAGCTGTGCGGCGAGGTTCTGCGTCTTCTTGAGTCTGAGGTCGGCCGTCGCCGGGCTCCGTCCGGTGACGGACGCGGCGGCCGGGCCGTCGAGCTCGTAGCCCGTCGCACGAATTCCGAGCGCGTACTGGCCCGGCTCGAGCTTCCCGGCCGGGAAGCGATACCGCCCTTGCGGGTCGCTGACCACGGTGATCGTGATCGTGGACCCGGCTCGCCTCGCGCTGACCAGGACGCCTTCCATCGCGCCTTCGTCGGACGAGGTCACCTGTCCGGTCAGCGTCGTCGACGGCTGCGCGTGCGCCGGAACGGGGTTCGTTCCCGCGAGAACGAGCGCGAGCGCGACCCACGCGCCTGCCGCAAGCACACGCTCCTCTCGCATGGCGCTCCCTCCCCCGGCGCGGGCCCACGCTATCACGAGGCCCTGCCTTCAGCCACCGAGCACGACGTAGAGCTCGCCGCGCTCCTCCTTGAGCCGGTAGCCCTTCAGTCCCTCCTGAGCGTCCCCCAGCGGCGCGCCCGTCCGGATGTCGAACTGCCACATGTGCTCGAGGCAGGTAAGAACGGATCCATCGTGCATGCCCTGCTCGAGCGGCACGGCCTCGTGAGGACAGAGCGCCTGAAACGCGACGAACGCGTCGCCCGTGTTCACGACGAGCACGTTGACGCCGTCCACCGAAAATTCCTTCATGCCACCCGCCGCCACGTCGCCGGACGCGCACACGCGCTTCCAGGCGGGCTCCGGCGGCTTCGCATCCGGCCGGGGCGCGATCTCGATCTTGTTCGGCCCCGACACCCCGGGCGCGTACCGAAGCCGCTCGACGGGCATGCCGCCGATGATGTGCGACGTGAGGATGTCCTGTAAGTCCGACTCCTGGACGCCCGCGTACCAGACGTCCTCCGGATAGACGACGATCATCGGCCCGTGGCCGCACTGCGAAAAGCAGCCGGACTTGTTGATGCGCACGTCGTCCTGCCGGCTCGCCTGGCGGACGCCGTCGCGCAGCATCTTCACGAACTTCTCCGTATCACCCTGCGTCGGGCACGTCTCGCCGCCCGTACAGACGAACACGTGACGATCGTACTGACCCATCGTCGCTCCTTTCGCTCAACTGAACTTGTCGTACCGGATGTCGGCGGGCGGTAGTCGCGCCTCCCGCAGCAGCAGGCGCAGGCTCGCGTCGACCATCGGGGGCGGCCCGGCGACGTAGGCGCGGATGTCGGCGAAGCGGCCCGTCATGCGCTCCCCGGCCACGACGTGGACGAGGCCCCGCGCGAACGCGAACCCGGGATAGGCGCCGGACAGCGACGCCGGAACGTCCTCGTCCGACAGCGCGACGGTCACGCGGAGCCGCGCGGGATATCGCGCACGGAACGCCTCGAGCTCGTCCAGGAAAAAGCCGTCCCGCGCGGTGCGGACGCCGAAAAAGACGTGCCCGTCCCACCCACCGAAATGGCCCACCTCACAGGCGAGCGAGAGGATCGACATCAGGCCGGCGATGCCGCTGCCCCCCGCGATGCAGAGGACGTGCCTGCGGGTGGCGGGCTCGAACGTCGCGTGCCCCAGAGGCGCGAAGAGACCGAGCCGCGCCCCCTCGACGCCATCACCGAACAGCCACTCGCTCACGGCCCCTCCGGGCTTCTTCTTCACCACGAACGACAGGCGCTCGGCGCCGTGATCGTAGTTGACCATGGAGTAGGCGCGAGCGCCGGTGATCCCCGGCACCGTGATGAGGGCGAACTGCCCGGCGTCGAAGTCGAGCGCGCCGTCGATGTCGAGGTCGAAGGCGACGACGTCGTGCGTCAGGTGGCGGCGCCCCCGCACGACGCCTCCGAGGGCGCGCGGCGCGGGCGGGCCCGGCGCGTCCGACTTGAGCGCGCCGCCGACCTCGAGGGTGCAGTGGTCCCGAGCCACGCTCTGGCACGTGAGGAAGTCGGCCGCGGTCTTGAGATAGCGTCCGCCCGGAGCGTCGGGCCACTCGCTCTCGGTGCGTCCGTCCACGAGTCGCGCCTTGCACGTGCCGCACGTGCCCGTCGCGCACTCGTAGGGAAGCGCGACGCCGCTCCGGAGGCCGGCGTGAAGGATCTTCTCCCCGGGATCACACTCGAAGTCGCGTGTCCCGTTCCGCGCGTTGACGACGATCTTCATCGGATGTCCGGCGCGCGGCCTGACCGCGCCGCCGCGGAACGCATCATAACAGGCCTCAGACGGGCCATGCTTCGCGCCGCCAGCCCATGTCCCAGAACATCCACTCGTAGCGGCTCGTGGTCACGAAGTGCCGCGCCATCGTCTCGCGCGTCGCGGCGGGGACCGTGCCGGCGATCCCGTCGAGCACGTCGATGACGGCGCGGACGACGCTGCCGAACTCTTCCGACGCGTATGTGCCGATCCAGCGGGTGTAGAGCGGCTCCGGCGAGCCCCTGCGCTCGAGCGCCTTGCCGACCTCCCAGTAGATCCAGTAGCACGGCAGCACGGCGGCGACGGTCTCGTGGAAGGGGCCCGCGTACGCCACGGACAGGAGATACGAGCAGTACGCGAGGTTCGTCGGCGCCGGCGGTGTCGCGCGCACCGCCTCGGGCGAGAGGCCGAACTCCGCGAAGAAGCTCTCGTGCAGCGCGCGCTCGACCTTGAGCGCCGTGGCCGCGTGCTCGTTGAACATCACGATCCAGTCGTCCTCGGGCGCGCGCGCGGCGGCGAGCGCGAGCGACCGCGCGAACTCCCGGAGATACAGCGCATCCTGCACGGCGTAGAACTGGAAGCGGTCGCGCGGCAGCGAGCCGTCCGTCAGACCGGCCACGAACGGGTGGCGGAGGATGGCGTCGTAGATCGGCGCGATCGCGCGCCAGAGCTCGGCCGAGAAGCGCGTGGTCACGATCGGTCGTAGGCAGAATGAATCACTGGATGACCTGGTCCGCCCGCGACAGCAGCGGCTGCGGAATCGTGAGGCCGAGCGCCTTGGCGGTCTTGAGGTTGATCACCAGCTCGAACTTCGTGGGCTGCTCGACGGGCAGGAGCCCATTCACGGGCGTCACCCCAAGAACAACAAGGTGATGCTGCCGTTGTCGTTCTCCATCACCCGCTGATGGCGGAGGGCAATCCACGTCCCCTTCGACGACCGAACGTACCATTGCACTGTCCCGTCGGGCCGCGCCATCCGCCCGT
>WNGG01005538.1_pt1 | contig 14068 bp, 6 predicted proteins | sample 5400661 | NCBI WGS metagenome assembly WNGG01 (sample SAMN13153372, study PRJNA577476) | soil metagenome | isolation source: 100 cm soil or saprolite under Garry oak tree replicate 1 | place: USA:California | collected 2016-06-15
GATGGTCATGCTATTCTCCAAATATGTGCCGGCGTTACTTAGCGGACCGACGCGTCATCCGCTACTGCGTTCTATCTCGAGCGAGTTGCACCAAACGCTGCGCGACGCAGGTGTCTAGCGCATTCACAGACGACGAAAGCGTGGGCCCGAATTGTTTCGTCGCGGAGCCTGTCATCGGGCGCGCATTCGCGCGAGCCGTTGGCTCCTTGCAATTGCAAGAAGTACGGATCAATTCCACCGATTGCATTTCCGATCGGTTTCAGGCTGCGTCTGCCGCCTCGCCATGAGCGTCCGGTGCCCGACTTATGGCTTTACGGCTGCCCATGACGCCGATGCTTTGGCCGTCCTGGAATTGGGCATCCTGGGAACCTTTTGCGCGAGCCGGAACAAATGTCCGGGTTCCGGATTGACGTTATCCGGCTGGATTTTGCAGCGCCGCAATCTTCGAATGCAGTCTATCTTATTGCTTGATTTGACATTTTGCAGGCGCTTCTATGGCGTCAATTCGGTTGCGTGCGTTCGGGCCCGACCCCGCACTGTCCTTAAGGGAACGCCATGAGTGATCTCGATCCCGGAGCACGATCAACCCTTGGCCGTGTCGCAAAGCGCAAATCGGCTCCAGACGGAACACCCGATTCGTTGCAGGATCTGTTGCATGCGCTTCAGGCGATGCGAGGCGGAGATTTTTCGGTGCGGATGACCGGCGATCACCTCGGCATCGAGGGCAAGATCGCTGACACGTTCAATGAAATCGTTGCCGCCAATCAGAGAATGGCGCAGCAGCTGGAGCATGTCGGTCAAGTCGTCGGCAGAGAAGGAAAAACCCGGCAACGCGTCAAGTTCGACCTTGCCAGCGGATCATGGGCGGACATGGAGGGCTCGGTCAACGCGCTGATCGACGACTTGCTGTGGCCGACGCGTGAAGTGACCCGAGCCGTTGCCGCCGTTGCCCAGGGAGACTTGCTGCAGACCGTCAAACTGGATGTCGACGGCCGCCCATTGGGCGGCGAGTTCCTGCAGTCGGCCAACATCGTCAATACGATGATCAAGCAGCTCAGCGTGTTCACCTCGGAGGTGACGCGCGTCGCGCGCGAAGTGGGAACCGAGGGCAAGCTCGGAGGTCAGGCACAGGTTCCCGAGGTGACGGGGGTCTGGAAGGACCTGACCGAAAGCGTGAACTCGATGGCCAACAACCTTACCGGCCAGGTTCGCAACATCGCCGAAGTGACCATCGCGGTTGCCAACGGCGACTTGTCCAAAAAGATCACCGTCGACGTGCGCGGTGAAATTCTGCAGTTGAAAGAAGCCATCAACACGATGGTAGACCAGCTGCGCTCGTTCGCATCCGAAGTCACCCGCGTCGCCCGTGAAGTCGGCACCGATGGCAAGCTGGGCGGCCAGGCGATCGTTCCCGGCGTCGCCGGAACCTGGAAAGACCTGACCGACTCCGTGAATGCGATGTGCGGCAACCTGACCGCACAGGTCCGCAATATCGCCAACGTCACGACGGCGGTCGCGCGCGGCGACCTTTCGCGAAAAATTACCGTGGATGTCCGCGGCGAAATTCTGGAGTTGAAGGACACCATCAACACGATGGTAGACCAGCTCAATTCCTTTGCCTCCGAAGTGACGCGCGTGGCGCGCGAAGTAGGAACCGAGGGCAAGCTGGGCGGTCAGGCGCAGGTCCCCGGCGTCGCCGGAACCTGGAAGGATCTCACCGACAACGTCAACTTCATGGCCAGCAACCTGACCGCGCAGGTGCGTAACATCGCCGACGTCGCCACCGCGATCGCGGGCGGCGACCTCTCCAAGAAGATTACCGTGAACGTGTCGGGCGAAATCCTTCAGCTCAAGGAAACGCTCAATACGATGGTCGACCAGCTCAACGCCTTCGCCGGAGAGGTGACGCGGGTCGCGCGCGAAGTCGGCACCGACGGCAGGTTGGGCGGTCAGGCGAACGTGCTGGGCGTCGCCGGCACCTGGAAGGATCTGACCGAGAGCGTCAACTCAATGGCCAGCAACCTGACGGCGCAGGTTCGCAACATCGCCGAAGTGACGACCGCGGTGGCCAATGGAGACCTGTCGAAAAAAATCACGGTGGACGTGCGCGGCGAAATTCTGGAACTGAAAAACACCATCAACACGATGGTCGACCAGCTCAACGCCTTCGCCGGTGAGGTGACGCGTGTCGCGCGCGAAGTCGGAACCGAGGGCAAGCTCGGCGGCCAGGCGCTGGTGCGCGGCGTCGCCGGCACATGGAAGGATTTGACCGACGGCGTCAATTCGATGGCGAGCAATCTGACCGGTCAGGTCAGAAACATCGCCGAAGTCGCGACCGCGGTCGCGAAGGGCGATCTCTCCAAGAAAATCACGGTGAACGTATCGGGCGAAATTCTTCAATTGAAGGAAACGCTCAACACCATGGTGGATCAGCTCAACGCCTTCGCCGGTGAGGTGACGCGCGTCGCGCGTGAAGTCGGAACCGACGGCAAGCTCGGCGGTCAAGCCGAGGTGCCCGGCGTCGCCGGCACCTGGAAAGACCTGACCGACAGCGTCAATTCGATGGCGGGCAATTTGACCGCCCAGGTTCGCAATATTGCCGAGGTCGCGACCGCCATCGCCGGCGGCGACCTTTCGCGCAAGATCACCGTCGACGTGCGCGGCGAGATCCTGCAGCTGAAAGAAACCCTCAACACCATGGTGGATCAGCTCAACCGGTTCGCCGGCGAGGTGACGCGCGTGGCGCGCGAGGTCGGCACCGAGGGCCGCCTCGGCGGCCAGGCCAACGTGCCGGGCGTGGCCGGCACCTGGAAGGACCTCACCGACAGCGTGAACTCGATGGCGGGCAATCTGACCGCCCAGGTTCGCAACATCGCCGAAGTCACCACCGCGGTCGCGCGCGGCGACCTGTCGCGCAAGATCACGGTGGACGTCAAGGGCGAAATTCTGGAGCTTAAGAACACCATCAATACGATGGTCGATCAATTGAACGCGTTCGCTTCCGAAGTGACGCGCGTGGCACGCGAAGTCGGCACCGAAGGCAAGCTCGGCGGTCAGGCCGAGGTGCCGGAAGTCGCCGGCACCTGGAAGGATCTCACCGACAACGTCAACTTCATGGCATCGAACCTGACCGCCCAGGTTCGCAACATCGCCGAGGTCGCAACCGCGATCGCCGGCGGCGATCTTTCCAAAAAGATCACGGTCGACGTTCGCGGCGAAATCCTGCTTCTCAAGGACACCTTGAATACCATGGTCGAGCAGCTGCGCTCGTTCGCCGCCGAAGTGACGCGCGTGGCGCGCGAGGTCGGCACCGAGGGCCGGCTCGGCGGCCAGGCCGTGGTGCCCGGCGTCGGCGGCACGTGGAAGGATCTCACCGACAACGTCAATCTGCTGGCGGCCAATCTCACCACGCAAGTCCGCAACATCGCCGAAGTCACGACGGCGGTCGCGCGCGGAGACTTGTCGCGCAAGATCACGGTCGACGTGAAGGGCGAGATTCTCGAACTGAAAAATACCATCAACACCATGGTCGACCAATTGAACGCGTTCGCGGGCGAGGTGACCCGCGTCGCGCGCGAGGTCGGCACCGAGGGCAAGCTCGGCGGACAGGCCCAGGTCCCCGGCGTGGCCGGTACCTGGAAGGATCTGACCGATACCGTGAACTTCATGGCGGCCAACCTGACCGAACAGGTGCGCGGCATCGTCAAGGTGGTGACGGCCGTCGCCAACGGCGACCTGAAGCAGAACCTGACCGTGAAGTCCAAAGGCGAAGTCGCGGCCCTCGCCGAGACCATCAACAACATGACGGATACGCTGGCGACGTTCGCCGATCAGGTCACCAGCGTGGCACGCGAGGTGGGTGTGGAAGGCCGGCTGGGAGGTCAGGCGAACGTGCCGGGCGCCGCCGGCACCTGGAAAGATCTGACCGGCAACGTCAACCTGCTGGCCGCCAACCTGACCTCTCAGGTACGCGCCATCGCCGAGGTCGCGACCGCCGTCACCAAGGGCGATCTCACCCGCTCGATCCAGGTCGATGCGCGCGGCGAAGTCGCCGAGCTCAAAGACAACATCAACACCATGATCGGCAATCTGCGTCTGACCACCGACGTGAACACCGAGCAGGACTGGCTGAAGACCAACCTGGCCAAATTTACCAACATGCTGCAGGGCCAGCGCGACCTTGCGACCATGGGCCGGCTGCTTCTGACCGAGTTGACGCCGCTGGTGAACGCTCACATGGGTGTCATCTACCAGGTCGAAAATGAGGACAATCCGCAATTGCGCCTGCTGTCGGCCTATGCGGGCGACGGATCCAACCCTCATTCGCCATTCGTGCAATTCGGCGAGGGCCTGATCGGTCAATGCGCCATGGACAAGCGTCAGCGGCTGGTTTCGGATATCCCAACCGACACGATCCTGATCAATTCGGCGCTACTGCGCGTCAGACCGAAAAATATCGTCGTGCTTCCGGTTTTGTTCGAGAACCAGGTCAAGGCCGTTTTCGAGCTCTCTTCCATCAGTTCGTTCACGACCTCGCAGATGACCTTTCTCGAACAGCTGACCGACAGCATCGGTATTGTGCTCAACAGCATCGAGGCGACGATGCAGACCGAAGGGCTCCTGAAGCAGTCGCAGCAACTGGCCGGCGAATTGCAGACGCAGCAAAAGGAACTGCAGCAGACCAATGAACAGCTTGAGCAAAAGGCTCAACAGCTCGCCGAACGCAACGTCGAAGTGGAGCGAAAGAACCAGGAAATCGAACAGGCACGCCGCGCGCTCGAGGAGAAGGCGACGGAACTTTCCCTGACATCGAAATACAAGTCGGAATTCCTTGCCAACATGTCGCACGAGCTGCGTACGCCGCTCAACAGCATCCTGATTTTGGGCCAGCAACTCACCGAAAATCCGGACGGCAATCTGTCGGCAAAGCAAGTCGAATTTGCGCGAACCATCCACGGCGCGGGCACTGACCTGCTCAACCTGATCAGCGATATTCTCGACCTGTCGAAAATCGAATCCGGAACCGTGACGGTAGACGCGGAAGAGATCCTTACATCAAGCCTGCTCGAGACAGTTGGACGGCCGTTCCGGCACGAAGCCGACAATCGCCAGCTGTCGTTCAGCATCAATCTCGACCCCAATTTGGGCCGGAGCATCGTCACGGATTCGAAGCGGCTTCAGCAGGTGCTGAAGAATTTGCTGTCGAACGCTTTCAAGTTCACGGCCGAGGGCGGAGTGAGACTGGACGTGTCAGCGGCGGTCGGAGGCTGGAGCGCCGAGCATCCGATCCTGAACCAGGCGCCTGCGGTCGTCGCCTTCGAGGTTACCGACACCGGCATCGGCATTCCGCTGGAAAAGCAGAAGTTGATCTTCGAAGCGTTTCAGCAGGCGGATGCCGGCACCAGCCGGAAATACGGCGGTACCGGCCTCGGCCTCGCCATCAGCCGTGAGCTTGCAAACCTGCTCGGTGGCGAAATCCATCTGCGCAGCACGCCCGGCAAGGGCAGTTCATTCGTGCTGTATCTGCCGCTCAAATATTCAGGCCCGACGGTCGCGCCGCGAGTCCCGACGCCCTCGCCTTATGGCACGGCGCCGGTACTTCAGGTCGTGGCGCAAGAACGGGTCATCGAACAGCTGCAGGACGACCGGCTCAATCTCGAGCCGGGAGACACCATTCTTCTGATCGTTGAAGACGACCCGCATTATGCGCGGGTGCTGATCGATCTCGCCCGGGACAAGGGCTTCAAAGTCCTGGTCGCCACGCGCGGCTCGGAGGCGCTGGAGTTCGCCAAGCAATTCCAGCCGGCGGCGGTCTCGCTCGACGTCTTCCTGCCCGACATGCTCGGCTGGACCGTGCTCAGCCAGCTTAAACATAACCCGCTGACGCGGCACATTCCGGTGCAGATCATCACGCTGGACGAAGACCGCCAACACGCATTGGCGCGGGGTGCGTTTTCCTTTGTCAACAAGCCGACGACGACGGAAGGGGTGAGCGCGGCGTTATCCCAGATCAAGGAGTACGCCAAACCGCGCCGCAAACGCCTGCTGATCGTGGAAGATAACGCGGCGGATCAGTTAAGCATCCGGGCGCTGCTCGATCACGAGGACATCGAGATCGTCACAACTGGTACCGGCGCCGGCGCGCTTTCCACGCTGCGGGACAGTCCATGCGACTGCGTGGTGCTGGATTTGCGTCTCCCCGACATGAGCGGCTTCGAGGTGCTTGACCAAATTCGCAACGACGACTCGCTGTCCAACGTACCCGTCGTGGTGTTCACAGGCCGCGAGCTTTCGGTCGAGGAAGACGCGGAACTCCACACCATGGCACGAAGCATCGTGGTGAAAGGAGTGGAGTCGCCGGAACGCCTGCTCGACGAGACGTCTCTGTTTTTGCACCGTGTAATCACAGAATTGCCGATCGAGAAGCAGCGAATGCTGGAAAGGCTCAATAGTTCCGATGAGGATCTCATTGGCAAGACCGCATTATTGGTTGACGACGACGCCCGCAACATTTTCGCGCTGAGCAGTGTCCTGGAGCGGCGCGGCATGAAGGTGCTGACCGCCACGACGGGCAGTGAGGCCGTCACGCTCGTCGAATCGAGCCCCGAGATCGCAATCGTGCTGATGGATATCATGATGCCGCATATGGACGGGTATCAGACGATAGGTGTCATTCGCCAAAACCCGTCATTTCGCCGCCTTCCGATCATCGCCCTTACTGCCAAAGCGATGAAGGGGGATCGAGAGAAGTGCCTGGAGGCAGGCGCCTCCGACTATCTGGCCAAGCCGGTCAACACCGAGCAGCTGCTTCTTGCCATACGCATGTGGCTACACCGTTGATTGGCGCTCGATGATGGACCATGAAAAAGTAAACATCCTTCTGGTCGACGATCAACCGGCGAAGCTGCTCGCCTATGAGGTTATTCTGAAGGAACTTGGAGAAAATCTCGTTGCCGCCGCTTCCGGCCGGGAAGCGCTTGAATACCTGCTCAGGAATGACGTCGCGATTATTCTGCTCGACGTTTGCATGCCGGAACTCGACGGGTTCGAACTCGCCGCCATGATCCGCGACCATCCCCGCTTCCAGAAAACGGCGATGATTTTCATTTCAGCCATTCAGGTCAGCGACATTGACCGGCTTCGTGGCTACGAAATGGGCGCGGTCGACTACGTTCCGGTGCCGGTTGTACCGGAGGTGTTACGCGCCAAAATAAGAGTCTTCGCGGACCTTTATCGCAAGACCAGGCAGCTCGAGCGGCTCAATGCCGAACTTGAACATCGCGTCCGGGCTCGAACATCGGAGCTGGAGCAATCGACGGCCAGGCTTGTCGAAAGCGAACAGCGCCGCAGCATGGCGATCGCAGCGGGAAAAATGGGATCCTGGGATTGGGACTGGGGCAATGGCGACTGGATGTGGGACGAAGGGCAATATCGGATCTTTGGAGTCGACCCGCAGCGTTTTGAAGTGACCGCAAAGAACGTTCAGGCCTTGCTTCATCCTGACGATACCGAGGCATTGGGCCGGGCAATAGCCCAGTTCGAAAAAGGCGCAAGATCGTACGAGGCGGAATTTCGAATCGTTCGGCCGGATGGCGAGGTGCGCTGGTGCGTTGGGACCGCGGCTGCGACGGTCGACAAGGGCGATCGCGTGGTCCGTGTCAGCGGCGTCACCGTCGATATTACCGAACGCAAACGTGCGGAAGAACGTCAAACTCTGCTGAGCCGGGAAGTCGACCACCGCGCGAAAAACGCGTTGGCGCTGGCGCAATCAATCGTTCGACTGACGCGGGCTCCAAATGTCGGCGCCTACATTCAGGCGGTCGAAGGCCGCATCACGGCGCTGGCACGGGTTCATACCATTCTCTCATTGTCGAGTTGGCAGGGCGCGGAAGTCGGAAGGCTGGTCGACGAGGAGCTCGCGCCATATTTCGAGGCCGGCCAGATCAAATTCCGCGGTTTGGAGGTTCAGTTGCAGCCTTCGACAGCGCAAACGCTGGCGCTCGCCTTGCACGAACTCGGCACCAATTCGGCGAAATATGGCGCCCTCTCCACGCTGTCCGGCCGCCTGTCCATTGGCTGGGAAATGCAGGGGGATTTCCTGCAGCTGACGTGGGAAGAGAGCGGCGGTCCCTTGGTTCATAAGCCGAAGGCGCGAGGATTCGGAACGCGAAGCGTGATCGCCAGCATTGAGTCACAACTTGGAGGGCAGGCCTTGTTCGATTGGCGCGCCGAAGGTCTCATTTGTCAACTTCTGGTTCCTGTGATGCGACAAATCGAGACATCCGAGCCGGATGACCGACGCGACGTCGCTGTCTCCAACACTGTATTCCGAATGGTGTCCGGATCCGCAGGATCTTGACCGGCTTTTTTTGCAATATCCTTGCCGGCGCGCTCAGAGCGGGATGACTTTTCTTCGAATCGTCATCCCGTTCTGTCTTTTTGTTTGAGCATGATCTTTTCGGAAAACCGGTCCCCACTTTTCCGGATCATGCTCTGGCAGCCGCCGGAGTTGATTCCGCCGCCACAAGCTGCCGCCGAAAACTTGAGTTGGGTCGGCGTCACGCGCGATAGGCGGTCTTGTCGGTGCCGCGGTAAAGCACGCGCACCTGCTCTTCCGATACCGCCTTGTGAAAGGCCAACGCCTCCGGCTCGAGGTCGCGCTTCGGCACATATTCCGGTTGAAAGTTGCCGTAGGTATCCTTGCCGCGCACCAGCGTTGCCCAATCTCTTTGGCCGACAGCCTGCTTCAGATGGGTCGGGATGTAGCGGATGGCGAGGCCAATGCGCCGGTCATCGGAACGGTTCGGCTCCGATCCGTGGAACAACAGCACATGGTGAAGCGAAGCCTGGCCCGGCTTCAACTCAACGAACACCGCCTTCGACTCGTCGACATCGACTGCAATCTCCTGGCCCCGGGTCAGCAGGTTGTTCTGGTCGAAGGTGTCTTCGTGCTGGACCTGGCTCTTGTGGGTCCCGGCAACGAACTTCATGCAGCCGGAAACCTTATTCGCCGGCGACATGGCGATCCAGGCGGTGGCAACATCGGACGAGCTAAGGCCCCAATAGGTTGCGTCCTGATGCCATGAAACAAAACCCGGATCGTGCGCTTCCTTGATGAAGAAGCTGGTGTTCCAGCACAGGATATTCGGCCCGAGCAGATCCTCCATGGCATCCAGGATTTTGGGGTGCCGCACCATCTCGTTGATCCAGGTGAACAGCACGTGGCTGCGGTGGCGCATCTCGCCCTTGATCGGGCCCCCGCTCCGGGCTTCATAATCCTCGAGCTTGCGGCGAAACTCGGCCACTTCGCTCGCGCTTAGCGCATCGATCGGAAAGTGGTAGCCACGGTCGCGATAACCAGCGACGTCATCCTCGCTCAACAATTTTGGCATGGTTTCCTCCAATATTCTTGCTTTTCGTTGCACGGCGCGAGGTAAGGCGCGAGCCACGTGTCGGATCAAGGGTGACCCCACCCTCCAGCGCTGTCAAGAACTGCCATCCGCCGGGGCGGGTTCGCATTTCCGCATGGTTCAGGACGCAGGTTTGATCAGGAATTCGCCGATGGCGCCGCTGACGTCCTGCCAGCCGATCGCGGTCAAGACCAGGATGACGTTGTCGGCCGCGGGTGCGCGCGCCCCGTTCGTTACATAGCTGATCCCGAAATCGCGAAATCGAAGTTTGAAATTTCCGCCGGCGTCTTCGAACTGAGATCGCGCATATTGCGACGCGGCAGCTAGCCGCACGCGAACTCAAAACAGTTTGCACGTTCAAGCGGTGTGTTGTCGGCGCGTCCCTGGTCGCTTCTTGTCCTCGCCAGCACCGGTCTGTTGTGCCAGACTTATTTCGCAAAAAAAGGCCGCGATCAAAAGAAGCCGGCAAAACGGGGAAGGAAACACCATGGACTTTGGGACAGGCATTGCGCTGCTCGTTGCATTTCTGGCGGTGGTCGTGTTGATCATCCGTGGGCAAAGTCCGATCATCATGCTGTTGTTGCTTGCCGTGATTTGGGCTGTCATCGCCGGCATCGGCATCGACGATATCCAGAAAAAGATCATCCAGGCTGGCGGCGTTCAATTTGCGAGCGCGGTGATCATCATCGTGTTCGGCGCCTGGTTCGCTCAAGTGCTCATTCAAACAGGGATCGCGGAGAGCGTGATCCGTTCGGCGGTGGAACTGGCAGGCGACCGGCCGCTGGTGACCGCGATGACCATTACGCTGGTTACAGCGCTGTTGTTCTCGTCGATGTACGGCGTCGGAGCCGCGATCGCGATCGGCGTCATCGCGTTGCCGATCATGATGGGCCAGGGGATCCCGCCGCACGTCGCCGCACCGGCGTTCACCATGGGTATCGGGGCCGGCACGTTCGTCAACCTTGTTCAGTTCGGCACGTTTCAGAAGCTGTTTCCCGGCATCAAATATGAGGCGCCCCATCTGACATATTGGGCGGTCGGGATGTGCGTCTACATCCTGGCGGCGTGGCTGCTGGCGGCCTTCTATCTGCGCAGCGGCGGCGTACGCCGAATGGCTGCCGTCGACGTTGCCGACGCAGAAGACGCCCCGGTCCGCAAGCGGACGCCCTATTACACCTACATCGTGCCGATCTTTCCGGTCCTCATGATCATGATCCTGAAATGGGAGATCATTCCAACCTTCATCCTCTCGATCGTGCTCGCGCTTGTGCTGACGGCGCGCGACCGCACGTTCCAGGGTCATATCAACCTGTTCAACAAGACCTTCTTCGATGCGTTTCCGGACATCGCGACCATCGCCGCGCTGTGGACGATCTGCGGGATGATCATCGTTGCCGGGCAGACGCCTGAAGTCGCCGGCGCCTTGAAGCCGATCTTCGCGCCGATCCTGCCGCACACGCCGCTGCAGGCCGCGGTGTTCTTCGGACTGATCGGCGGCGTCGCCAGCATCTACCGGGGGCCGATGGTGGTGATCGGGACCGGCGCGGCATTGCTTGCCATCATTCTTGCCAACAAGGACATCCCGATTCCGTATCTCTACTCGATCTGGCTGGCGCCGACGGTGCTGCAAGGGAGCATGGACCCGACCAATTCGTGGACATTGTGGACCATCGGGTACACCAAGGTCAGCCATGGGCAATTCCTCAAAACGGCCCTGCCGTTCGGTTGCATGATGGTCGCGGTCAATTCGCTGATCTGCTACCTGATGCTGGGCTCGCTCAACTAAGGACGAGACGTTGACCCAGACCTCACTGCCGGCCCGCGCCTACCGCATCGGCATCGATGTCGGCGGGACCTTTACCAAGGCCGTGCTCATCGACAACGCGACCCACGAGGTGGTGGGCCGCTTTTCGGTGCTGACCACGCACGCCGATCCGCGCGGGGTCGCAAAAGGCGTGGTGGAGGTTTTTCGCAACGCTCTTGAGCAGTCGGGCGTGGATCCGAAGCAGGTCATTTTTCTCGCCCATTCGACCACGCAGGCGACCAATGCATTGCTCGAAGGCGACGTGGCAAGCGTCGGCGTGATCGGCATGGCGACCCGCATGGAATCGCTGCTTGCCAAGGGTCAGAGCGCGATGAAGCCGATCGAGCTCGCGCCCGGACGCCACTTGAAGCCGGTCAACCGGTTTATCACCAAGGAAGCGCTGACCGACGAGACCGCGCGCAAGGCGATCGAAGAGCTCAAAGCCGAGGGCGCCAAAGTCATCGTCGCGAGTTCGGCCTTCGGCGTCGACGACAGCGACGCCGAGGAAACCATACGCCGGCTCGTGGTGGACGCCGGGCTCGCCGCCACCTGCGGTCACGAGATCACCAAGCTGTATGGCTTGACCACCAGGACTCGTACCGCGGTGATCAACGCCAGTATCCTGCCGAAAATGATCGATACCGCCAACATGACCGAGGCCAGCGTCCGCGAAGCCGGGATCCAGGCGCCCCTGATGATCATGCGTGGCGACGGCGGCGTGATGGACATCCGCGAGATGCGCCGTCGCCCGGCGATGACGATGCTCTCGGGTCCCGCCGCAAGCGTCGCAGGCGCGCTGATGCATTTGCGGGTTTCCGACGGCATCTACTTTGAAGTCGGCGGCACCAGCACCAATATCGGGGTGATCCGGAATGGACGTCCCACGGTCAAATATGCGCGGGTCGGCGGCCACGAGACCTACGTCAGTTCGCTCGACGTGCGCGTGATCGGTATCGCCGGCGGCAGCATGGTCCGGGTCAGAGATCACAGGCTTGTCGACGTCGGTCCGCGCAGCGCCCATATCGCCGGACTGCCCTATGCCGCCTTCGCCAACCCTGAAGATATCGTCGAGCCCCGGATCGAACTGTTTCAGCCGAAGCCCGACGATCCCGGCGACTACGTCGCGGTACGCGTCGCCAACGGCGCCCGTTATGCCATCACCAACACCTGCGCCGCCAATGTCCTGGGCTACGCCAAGCCGGGGCTGCATGCCTACGGCAACCCTGAGGCTGCGCAGCGCGCCATGGCGGCGCTGGCTGATTGGATCGGCAAGTCCATCGAGGACACCGCACGGACCATTCTTGATATCGCCACCGACAAGGTCATCCCGGTGGTCGACGATCTCATCCGCGAATACAAGCTCGATCGCGATCAAGCCGTGCTCGTCGGCGAGGGCGGCGGAGCGGCCGCGCTGATTCCCCACGCTTCAAGCCGCACCGGCCTTCACCATGTGATTTCAAAGGACGCGGAGGTGATTTCCTCGATCGGCGTCGCGCTCGCCCTGGTGCGCGACGTGGTGGAGCGCGTGATCCCCAACCCGACACCCGAGGATCTGAAGCGAATCCGCCGCGAGGCATTCGAGGCCGTGGTCAAGCTTGGGGCCGCGCCCGAGAATGTCGAGGTAACGATCGAGGTCGATCAACATACTCACCGCGTTCGCGCAACCGCGATGGGTGCGTCCGAGATGCGCGCCCGCCAGCGCAGCGACGAGATCGGCGAGGTCGAGGCGCGCGAAATAGCAGCCAAGGCGATGGGCGTCGGTTTGGAGCGCGTGACGCTCGCCGCCACCACGCCACGGATGCGCGTATTCCAGGGCGAGGTGGAGGAGCGGTCGTGGCGGATATTCACCAAACGCCGCAGCCCGGTTCGGGCGGTCGATCTTGACGGGGTCATCCGCGTGCAGCGCAGCCATAGTGTGGTACGCTCGGCTTCCGCGCGTACCGGCTTCGCCGACGTCCGCCGGCTGTGGGAAGACACCACGATCTACAACGGTGACAGCGTCATCACGCCGGATATGTTCGTGATCATCGGCAGCCAGATTATCGATCTGTCCGGCGTCAACTCGATCGACCAGGCGCTGGCCATTACCCGCAGCGAGTTCGACGGGCTCACCGCAAGCGAACCGGTGGCGCTGATCAGCATTCCGCCGACGCGCGGGCTGTAACGTGGTGTCGGCGGCGACACACCCGTCCTGGCTGGCCGACGTCATGGCGGTGTCACCCGAAACGCTCGGGCTTGTGATGCTGGAAGCCGACGTTCACGCCCGGCGGCTCGATTGCGCCACGCAACTCACAGCGGTTCGCGACGCGCTCGCGGACGGAGCCGCGACAGCGGAAGCCCTGCGGGCACGTTTCCCCGATCTCGCGCCGCATGAAATTGCCGCCGAGCTTAACGTGCCAGTGGCAGAGACCGATGACGATCCGCTGGTCGGCTCGCTCTGGCGGTTTGCCGAATACCAGGAGCGGCCGGCCCGCATCCTGCTTTACAGCCGCGGGCTCGCGCCGCTCGATGGCGTGATCGCAGGTCGCCTGGCCGCGCGGTTGCTGGGGCCGGCAACGCCTCGAGAGGTTTTCATAGCCCACGAGCTGTTCCATCACGTTGAGGCGACCCGAAGCGACACGCCGATCGCACGGCGCTACCAGCCGACCTTGTTTCGCATTGGCGGCTGGCATTGGCGGACCGGCATTACGGCGCTCGCCGAGATCGCGGCCGGTGCATTTGCGCAGTCGCTGCTCGATCTGCCCTGTCATCCCAAGGTGCTGGATCTCCTCGCGCTCGAGGCCGTCGCCCCGAACGCTACGGCCACCCGGATCGCTGCCCGTATTGCCGCGACAGAGCCGATCAACGCCAGCCG
>WNGG01010519.1_pt1 | contig 14068 bp, 14 predicted proteins | sample 5400661 | NCBI WGS metagenome assembly WNGG01 (sample SAMN13153372, study PRJNA577476) | soil metagenome | isolation source: 100 cm soil or saprolite under Garry oak tree replicate 1 | place: USA:California | collected 2016-06-15
TTTGAGTCGAGGAGCCTTCCAAAAACGAGGAAAACCAGGCCAAGCTAATGCGGGAAGCGGCCCGCATCTGCACAAGCACGCTACGCTCCTTGCGAGGATGGTGCTGGAAAACTGCAAAATCGGGACCGCCAAGATGCCGTTTGCGGCTTCGAGTTCAGCCGTGTATGAGGCATTCCCCAACCTTTTTCTGGGCGTATTGTGTGCTGAACCTGATTACCCAGTCCGCCCTTCCAAGGGCCGCTGTTGGACCGATTGTCTCTTTCCACTTGTGGCTTCCCAGCTGGACAAACTGATCCAAACACTGCTGCCACAGCGCCGCTTCACCAGCGTCGCGGCCACATCTGGTCACGAACCTATTGCTGCATTGACTTGTGCCGTCACAGCGCTCGCAGCTGCAGCCGGACAATGCGTCGCAGTTGGCTCTCCGACCGATGGCTACATCGTATTGCCACCTCTATCGTTGTGGGGCCTGTCAGAGAAGAGGGAGCGTTGGGCTCAGCGCGAACTATGACAAAGCCTCTGTCGGTTATCTAGCGATAAGGTAGGTGTACACCATCCGGAGATATATCAAGGAACTGAGCCTCTCAATGTGAACGCCGATCGAACCATAGCACTGGCGTTGATGCCGCAGTGACAAAGCAACATCTCTTCACAACCCATACATGCAGCACCTTCAACGTACATCCCAGCACGTGTCGCTCCCGTGGCATCTCGGAGCCGACCAACTTCTAACCATCCACACGGCAAACCCACAACGTCATTCCCGGCTCCAAAACTACGAAGGAATCCAGGATAGTAAATAAATAAGCTGCTTGCGCTGAGTCATTTAAGGACCGCCCGGAAAGGCCAATGGGGATTCAATGTCCAGTCAAAGAACCTTCAAAGGAAGGGCAAACAAGCCGTTCACGCCGAAATTGTGGCCGCCTCGACATTGGCATGTGCAGCGTTGAAGATCTCCCAGAATCGGAGACAGCGGGTCGCTGAATTACAGGAGACCGGCATATTCAGAAGCTGGCCATGCCAGTCGTTGACCAGACCGAAAAACACACGACACCGGCTACTCCTGAAGAAGCCAGAAATGAACTGCAGCAGGTCATAATTGCTGACCAAGTAGAGCACCTGGTTTACATGCGCTTCCCGACTCAGTGCAGCGGCGAGATCTCTGTAGTACCGCATCGGCTTGGGTGTCCGTTCGTACTCGAGCGCAAAGCGCTGTTCCCCGGCCTCGCTGCGAACCGTCACGATTGCGTCGTAGTCCTTCGCGAAACCAAACCCTGTCAGTTCATTTTGTGAGCGCACCTCCATCGAACCGACCCACCGAACAAGCAATCCTGCTCGGAGCGCGCTGAGCTGAATCTCGTTGAGTCCGATGGCATGAAGAACACTTCGCTCGGCTTCCTTCCCGCCAAACCTTCCGCGGCCGATCAGGCAGTACTCTCCGCTTCCTTGGAGCAATATCGCGGCGCCGGTTCCAACGGAATAGACAAATTCACCTGTACAGCCTGGCATTGTCTGCCGACGCACAAGCTCGCGGTCCACCAATCTGCGCAGTCTCCAATCGAAAGATTTGCGCGTGTGCTCACAATGGTTAAGACGCATAAAGTCGAACAGCTGCGAATGCGTGACGAATTCCGAGCGCAAGATTTGGCGCAAGAGAGGAAGATCGCGCGATTGGTTGAGTTGAATGGAGCCTTTCGGATACCGCATAGCTCATCCTTACACGCACTCCAACTGAAGCCGCGCACTCCAGGGCCAGGACACGAACGGCCTAAGCTCGAATCTGCCAAGATCGGTTCGCAACCAACTTCCTGCCGGCATCAACAGCATCGCTTCCTGCTGGTCACGGCATTCGCTGAATGAGATAAGGAGCGTACCTTCCGACCGCCACGCCGGTGATCCCACGTCGAGGTGACCGACCTCGGCAGCTCTGACAACAACCAGAAGGTAGTCAGGTTGTTGCGGGGTTGACAGCATACGCTCAAAGAGCACTTTGTTCTGCCCGTTCCAGACACACGGCTCGGCGCATTCAAACACGCTGTTGATCATCGACAGAGTCCGATTTGGATCGAAGCCTCCGACACCGTTGAATCGCACGTGACCGACGATCCTGGGTCGCGTTCGGATGCAACCGTTGACGCGAACACCGGTAGTGTTGAAGTACGCTGCTCGCGCAAACCGCTTCGGATCGTTCTCGTCTTTCCCAAAACGGCGACGCCAAACACTTCCAAATCCTGTGATAGTGACCAGCATCTTCGTCATGCGCCCTTCAACCGCCTGTTCTTCTGTCGTTCGGCATACAACTCTTCCTGCAGCCGATTGATCTGGCCGACGAACCTAGCACCGTCTCCATTTCCATCGCCGGGTGTGGACGCCGCCAGGGTGCTATCGATGCTCCGAGACCCGTTCACCTTTTTCGCAAGGTTGTCGAGCCGCATGGAGAGATCGGCAACGATCAGGGCTTTCTGCCGGAGCTCTTCTTGAAGCTTGTTACGGTCCTGCGTCGTAGCTTCAAGTTGTGCAGCAACGCGCTGGAGTTCAGCTTTCAGATTATCGACCGCTGTGTCGCCCCAACCGGGTCGGCCATCGCCGGACTCCGTGGCCTCAATCGCACGGTTGCACTCTTCGATGTGCCGGTTGTATTTCTCAATTGCTTCATTAGCGGTTTGGCGAGAGCAGAGGTCGTGCATGTAGATGTCGGCCATCATCTCGGCGGTGATTCGCATACTGCGACGTTGGTCGAGGTGCAGTTTTGTGTAGGCAATCAGCATGAGTAGCAGCCCAGCTGTTACCGACAGGCTGTACCAGAAGTGCGGGTCTTTGACTGTCGCTGCGAGGAAGGCCTCGCGCCGCTTCTCAAGCCAAGCACCGTAATCGACATCGCGCGGGTTGAACTGTTTAAGCAGGAATTCATACCAGGTGTCCCGCCCAATGTGCGGTTGTCGCGGACTTTGCGCACAGACGCTAGGGACGCTCAGGTAAAGGGCAATCATCAACGCTCCGCAGTGGACTACTCGTTTCATCCTTAGTTCTCAGTGCATACGCCTCGCAGATCGCGACTCAGCCAATTCGGCACTCTTGAATCGGAGATTGGCGCCCACGGATGACATGCGGGACTGTTTGAGGCGCGGATAAAGCACAGGCTTAAACTGAGGTACTCGAATATCCGCCGGGGGACGCACGTGGAGGTGCGCGTGCAGTGTCCCACGCGTGTCATCGGTCATCAGAATTTCCATTTGCCCTTTGGGCAGGTTCTTGACGTGCTCGTCAAGCGCGCGTGTCTCCGTTGCCTGAACATCAACCGCCCGCCCCGTCTCCTCATATTGCTCGTATCCGAAGAACTTCCATCGCTCCATGGACAGACTGCGCCGCGTCACGCGATGTTCTGCCGAAGCCCGCAGGAAGTAGCGCGCCGTCTCCTCGTCACGGGTCCGGAGAGTCATGGTTGTGTTTGGTGCAGACGCCACATCCTCCTTGAAGCCGCGGCCGACGTGCATCAGTTGTGGAAGACTCTGCATGGAGAAGAGAAACGCCGTGTTGGTTCCGCGCGCAGTCTGCAAGATTTGTGCGCGCACAGGCTCCGTGTTCTTATTCACATTTAGCGTCACGAACAGAATGAGTTCCTGCTCAATTACCTCGTCGAGCGAAAGCAGGTCCTCATACGGCCCCGTGATGACGCTCAACTCGTCATCGAGAAACGTCATGCATTCGTTTAGCAGGCCCTGGATCTTCGGCACACGTTCTCGGTCCTGAAAGGACTGGTATAGGTTCTTCACGGACATCTCGAAGTTGAGTTTTCGCTGTGTGCTGATGCCTCGGTCCTGCTCCAGGCGTCGGGAGGCCTTCGTTACTTGCTCCCGCAAGACCTGCTCATCAATGGCCATGACCAAAACGTCGTAGAAGTTGAATTTCAGACCCGTATAAGCGAGCACACGTACAATGTCGGCCAGGTAATTCAACTGGTGCTTGGCGAAGAATTCGTCGTGCAGGTTAAACGATCCGAACACCATGTTGACGACCGGCATGTAGTTTTCATCGGAGCAGTGGAATGGGTTGTACCGCACTGACAAATCTGGCCGGCTGGGGTTCAGGATTCGTAATTGGTGGAGGCGGCCTGCACGATGAATGTGTGGCATCAGGCTCTCGAAGAAATCGAGGTCAGCCTTACCATCAAGAATAATCATGGGGATCCGATGCGGGTCTTCCGGAGGGCCAACTACGCGAAATAAGTCCTGGGTAATGATGTTTCTTAACAACGTTGTCTTCCCCGACCCGGTCATGCCCAGCACGATGCCCTGCATCACCCGGACGCGGTCAGACCACAGCCATGGCTTGCCGTGTACGTCGTAGCCGAGCACCACAGCCTCTCGCTGCCATGCATCGCGCGTGACGCGGTCATCTCTCCGTGGATGCATGACCATTGGTGGGTGCGGCCACTGCCTTTCCCACCGCGAGCCTGCCGTCACGAGCAGATAGACTGCGGAATAGAGAGCCGCGATCCCAATCAAGAGATAGCAGGCTAGCTCCTCAACCTGGCTGCCGGTGAGGTGGTAGCGATCGCGCGCCAAATACCAACCGAACCAGCCGCCAGCTAGTATGAGGATCGCGATGACAGTCTCGTAGGTCTCTATGAGAGGTGCATGTTCGCGTGGCGCTGAGTTTGTTCGGTTCATGGCGCGGTGAACAAGCCTCCTTGTTCGACAGATTGCGCCCGCGGCTTCCCAGGCCGAGACTCACATCCATCCGGGGCAGATGCTGACTCCAACCGAGGCATGGTCGTTATCCTCGATCGCGCGGGACTCAGCAAATGACTCACGACGTTGACAGCGATAGTCACGAAATAGGCGAGCGTAAGGGCGATTCCAAATCCCGAGTCCGTGTCCGCGATTCCGCTAACACCACAAGGCTTCGCGATGCAGTAGAGGCTGAGGAACGCAGTGGCGATCAACCCCAGTGCGAGAAAGTCTGGGACAAGAAGCGCAATCACCTCCAAGAACTGGGCGAAGAGCTTCATCGAGCCGCGATCCTTAACCTGCGAGATTGAAATAGCAAAAGCAGATTGCGGCAGCACCGAAGAGGATTGCACCGATCACGAACCCAGCCCTCGGCTTGCGCCGTGGTTGTGGGTCGAAGGGGCTGCGAGCTTGAAGCACGATGTCCACGACCGCCTTTTTGAGGCCGATGTCCGGTTGCTGAGCCAATGCCTGTTCGATCCATTTCTGCATTTCGCCCGGTGAAATAGCTGTCGGCATCTCAAAGCACTAGCGTTGCGTTAATCGGTCCCTTTGGACCTGCCAGGAATATCAGCTGCAATACCGTTGGTCCGGTCTGCGTCGTCGGCAGCTTGATCGCGACGATTCCTGTCGTTTCCTGCCCCGGCTCGATTCGTGAAGAGCGCATTTCGCTCTTCGCTATCTGAAGTGGGGCCTCACCGCTGCATCTCAACCGTGCCGTCTCATCGGGACTCAACTGGGAGTTCGTAAGAACGTAAAGCGATTCGCGGTAACGGGGCGCATTGAGCGCTACTGCCTGCGGGCTACCGGGTACGTATGCATTCTTGGTTTCGTTCCGAATGGTGTAGCGAATGAAGACTTGCCCGTCGCTCTCCAGCGAATCCGTCAGATAAATCGCGACCCGGTTTTTTTCAGGAATCGAGCCCTGTAAGCGAATGGCCTTGGCCTGGATCAATACTTCCGCAGGCGACGGATCGGCTGGCTCATTAGCCCGATTCGTGGCAGCAATGACCTTCGGAGGATCAGGAACAGGTTGGTCAATGGCGAAAACCATTTCGGGCACGAGACCCGCGGGATCAAGCTCGTAATTGAAACGTCCTGATGGAGTCCACACGAACAGATTGGTGGCGACGTCTGGCTCAGTCGGCTCGATGAAGACCTTGTTCTCGCGCCATTCCACTTTGAAGACTGGACTGCCCACGGCAACCGTGCTGACCAGCTCGCTCATTTCGAGAACCGTCAGGTGATTGAGGGCGGTTTGAACGTGGATGATCTTTCCCCGATTCGGCCTTTCAACCTCCACCTTTTGGCCCCAAGCAGGCAATCCGAGGGCTGCCACTGCTATGCAAGAAATCCAAAACCTCTTCACGTCTCCTCCTTTCCTTTATATAAGGACCACCCAGGAAGCCTGAGTTCAGGCCTCCCGGGCGGCTTTGCCTCACGAGCGTGTTTCTCCTTGTGCGCCAGCCGTGCTGCTGTCATTTGTGCATGGCTGGCTTCGGTTTACTGGTTGACGCCCCACGGTGGGTCGCTGGCGAATGTCGTTGAACACCAGCTTGCCATCACGGATTGCGCCGGCCCCATATCGCATTGGGAATGGCTGCACGCGCTCGACAACTTTCCCATCCACGAGCACTTCGCCCTTCTTCGTTATCTGAAGGAGGAAGATTTTGCGCTCGTGAGTGCTGCCATCGCCATTGGGGAACTGTTCGACGAGAAAAACGCGACCGTCATCATCGAACTCGATTTCGCCATCGACCAGATCGGGAACGAAGACTTGCACGGGATTGCTGCCGGTCTCCTCCGCGACCTTGTCGATGACCTCTTGAGGAAAGGCGTGAAACAGGAGCGAGCCGTTTCCTTTCCCCGCACAGACAACGGTGTGCAAGGCCTGGCACCAGCCACCCCGGTTCTGTTTCTTTCCATCTCCCCAAGCGCGAACGATGGAACGCAAGGCTTGAAATTCCTCGCGGGACCGTTCCTTGTAGGCGTGGACCGCGCTTCGAGCCGCATTGCGACGTGTCCGCGCTTCGTTCCTGGTTGCCTGGTCGTTACGTTGGACCTCATATTCCGCCTCGGCTTTCGCCAGGGCTTCCTCTAAGGTCTGTTTTTCAGTGATGAGTTTCCCGACTTCCCCCGCGTAGATGCGGTTCACCAATCGGCACTCCTGGGATATTTCACGCGTGAAGTGCTCTCCGGTGATCAGTCCATGAAAGTCGCCGATCGGCAGTGTCGCAGAAAAAAAGTCTTCGACTTCCTTCCTCGCGAGGTTGTACAGGTACCCGATCTTGTCGGTGGGCAGAACTTCCAGATGCACCGGCATATCGCGGACCCGCTCCTTGTCTTTAAGTTGCAACCAAGGCGCGAGCGGCACCTTCTTCCGGATCTCGGCGACGAGCTCCTGGTTGACCTCGGTGCCCCACTTTAGGCTGTCCAAGGCGTGCTGCAGTTCATCCACGAGTTGATATGCCTCTCCTCTCAGACCAGCGGCGAAGCAAGACGTCTTCAGATCGGTAATCGAGCCAATCTGATTTCCTTTCGCCTGATTCGCCACCAGAGCGAGATTCCACCAAGGACTCTGCTTCTTGGTGCGTTTGGTTTTGCCTTTTTCGTGCCGGTCCTGGTGTGCGAAACGGCTTTCCACAAAACGAGGGAAACGATCTCCTTCAACCACGGCTACCAGGTCGAAGTCGAAATCCCCCCCGTTCTTGGCGGCCGTCTCGCTGTGCAGCGTAAACGTTCCTTCGAGTCTGATCTGCTTTTGCACCAGGTCCACGACTGCTTGGTCGTCGATCGAACAACCGTTTTGCTCTTCGATTGCTTGCGTCACGAGGGCAACCGCTTCTTCTGCGGATACCCGGGTGTAAGGAAGCAAGTCTTCGAACATGCGGATGGGGTAGCGAACGACCAAACCCTTCCGGCACGGAACCGAACTGATGGCCCGGTCCTGAGGTAGCCAGTCCGACGCCGCGACGACCTGCCCTTGATGCAGAGCGAGGAAGCCGTCGTCGGCAAGGGCAAAACCTGGGATTTTGAAGCCACCGGCTGCGCAAAGCTTGAACGTCCACTTCGCCAGCAGACGGTTCAGTGCATTGTTGATATAGGGGTGCTTGATGAGGTAGCCGCTCGAATCCACTTTGAGCACAGCTTCAACAACCGTGCGCTCGAATGACGTGTACTCCGAGTCGTTGGCCTCTTCCCCAGGAGGTTGTGTGTGCGAGGCGCCCAGAAGTTCGATCACTTCGTTGTAGTTTCCATCCTGGCACGCTTCACGCAGCTTCCGTGCTTGCTCCATGGCAAACGGCACGATTTCGAGCTGAATGGATTCCCACGGGGCGTGCTCGATAAGCGTGTAGCTGCTCTGGAGCTCGAGTGTTTGTGAGACTTCCCGGATGCCGAATACGACCGGCCCGCGGAAAGTCCTGACTTCGATCTTCGGCCGCCGCCAGTGGAGGAAGTCGAGGAATCGCGTGGATTGTTTGTATTCAGGCTTGACACACGATTCAGGCAAGATGATGTCCGCTCCGAGTTTCTCGGCGACATCGTCGGGCATAACCTTGCATGCTCCCTTCGCCTGCGTTTTTTCGAATGCCAGCCGGAATTGATAGAGCCGGTGCCGGGGCAGATGAAATCGCCCAAACACAGACTGGGAGATCCAGCCACGACAATCGTTCGTACCCAACGTGCGGTCCTTCACGACCATCACTTTGGCGTCGGGCAACTGGATTCGCTGCTTGCACGGCGAAACCAGGATTCCGAAATAAGTGATGGCTGCTTCGGGCCATTTACGAAAACGCTCCGCGATTTCCGGCTCGTAGCGTTCGTCCACGGCATAGAACTTGCCACTCTTTGCCGAGGCGCTCGCGCCGATGAGCCGGTAGTGCGTTCCATCAAGCTCGAATGACCGCATGGATTTCTGAACTTCGTTCTCCTGGTGGTCTTCGAGCCTGCCGGGTGGGACGTTGAGGCGGGCCACACGAATGCCGGGATAAAGACCTTGGAGGAGCGTGTTTCCAAGCTGCTCCTCTTGAGCCAATCTCGGCAATCGTTTCTTCATTTGCCCCATCTCGTTGATGTCGAGCGTAATCACAGGCATTCCACTGCTCATTTCAGTCGGCATTTGCTCCTCCTTATTTCTGTCCGGCGAAAGGACAGACAAGGAGGCCGTTGCCGCCGGTCTCTTTGCTGTCCTGGGCCGAAAACGAGGTAAGGTTTCCGGTCAGGTTCGCGAAGAACCGGACCAGCTCAGTTGGTTATAGGCAGTTCAACGCTTCACCTCTTTGTTGCTGCGCTTCTTTCCCCTTTGTTTGTCCGGCAACTACAAACAGGGGGTCTGCTGACTACCAGTTGTGAGCCGATTCGGGCACACCCCTAGTGAGTCAAGCACTCAGCCACAATTGATCGAGCTTGTGGTCGGCTCCCAACAGACCAACTTCAGTCTGTAGAGAAACTCTTACTATCCGGTCTTCGAGCTGCCGCGGACAGCTTCGCGCCCGAGCTGCGGTTTTCTACCCGAGAAATCCGCAATCCCTTTCCACTCAGAGACCACGAAGTAGCTCAGGCCGCTCTTCAATGATTCAACCATTGCCTCTGGTTCTCCCGGGAACTCCTTGCTGAACTCGGGGACACCGTTGTTTCCTCCCGGCTTGGCGAGAAAGAAGCGCAGACCTTCCGCTCCGTTCACGTGCCCTTTACGCAGCTTGCGAGCTCCCCGTGCGGAACCGATCGCCTGCGAATCTTTGCCTTCTCCGACTGTCTCAATCGTTCCTACCGCCACGATCAAACCTCCTTCCCTCTACTTCTTCCACAATTACAGCAGCAAGTCTTTCAAGGTCTGTCCTTGTCGAGCGCGCTCTTTTGCAGCAGCCCCGCCTCTCGGTCGCCGACCATCTGTTGTTCACCGTATTCGCCTACGAGAAGCCCGCTCGGATTGGTTTCTGAACGGGCCGTCTCCACCAGCCGCACGTTGTATCGACCGACGATTTGGTCCGTCGCTTCCGTCGCGTTCTTCACACGGTGCACTTCCTTGACTCCGAACACGGTGTACGTCCAGGGCGTTCCCTTAATGTGGTCGATGGAGCGAATCTCGAAATCGGAAATTACGTGATCGTTCTTGATCTTTCCCACCGTGTCTTCATCGCGGAGTTTGTTCATGGAATAGGCTCGGAGATTCGCGGTCATCATGTTCAAAGCCTCGGCCAGATTCCTGTCAACTGAGTCAGGCGTGTAAGCAAGGTACCGAATGAGGAATTGGCGGACCACCGCTCTGCCTTCAAGATCCGTCGGTGCAACGCTCGGGGAGGGATCGGCGGAAGACGCATTCGCGGACAGGCTGAACGTCGCTACACTCAACGGATGAGGCCCACCGACAACGGACGCGTTGCCATCCTTATCCACGCGAATCACTGTTGGCGGTTGCAAGCGAACGTATATGGCGAAACCCAAAGAGGCCATTGCGAGGACGCCAAAAATCATTGCCAGCCACATGGCTCTGTTCGCGTAGGCGCGGAGCATGCCGTCGTGCTCGTAATACTTGGTGTACCGAGTCATCTCGGGAACCTCGCCGATTCGACCTGCCTTCTTCATCTGCTATTCCTTTCTTCCCATGCCCCGGTAGGCTGACCCGAGCGAGTAGCCAACGTACCAAGCCGTTGCGTGGGGAATATTGAAGCCGCGGTATTGGCCCGGGCGACTTGAAGAACGCCACGGCGACGCAGAAGAGGGCGGCGGAGACGCTGGTGTTGTGGGGGAGGCAAAGGAATCGGCACTTCCGCCGCCATGTTCAGCGGCATGTCCGTCGTTAATGCTGCTCGCCGACGTTGGTGTCGGAGACACTGAGGTGGACCCAACTGTTGGCGTCCCAGTGCCATCGGATGTGCCTATTGGTACCGGGGCGGATGACGCACCTTCTGGGCCGCCCGGGGATGGCGGTGGCGGAGGTGGAGGAGGCGGCGGTGGTGGTCCTTCGCCAGCCGATCGAGCAGCGAGTGCACCTTCGCCAACTCCAACGAAAGATGCCGCGGCTAAGCTGGCGACGGCGCCCGCTGCAGCGGTCATGGTGCCAACCAGCGTCAGCATTGTACTGCCTACGTCGCCGCGAACGATGCGGCTCGCCATGAATGGAATCAATGCAATCGAGAATGAAAAAATGCTCGCCGTGAGTGCCAGGAGAATCATTTGGCTCGAGCCAACGAAGCTGTTCAGCACTCCATTCGCGCCGAGTACCGCGTTTATGCTCGACAGGTTCACGGCAGACATGAGGACTTGAATAATCGCGTAAATTAGCCCCCAAGCTTGGAATGTCATCAAGTTCACGAGATAGGTGCGCGATAACTGGCCGAGCCCCCTTGTTGGCAGAAGCGCAAGGACGAAAGGGCCGGTTACGTAAAGCACCGAACCATACAACGCGTAAAAGACCGCAAAGATGAGATAGCAAATGGGGAAGATGACGAAGGCGCTCAGTATCAACATTAGGCTGATAACGCCCGAAAGTAAGCCGGTCACAAGATTCCACAGCGAGGTGCTTCCGTTGGCTTGCCAGTATTGCGACAGTTGGTTCATCCAATTTGCGAAGACATCCCCAATGCCGGTTGAGTTGTAAATGAAGTTGGCGACAGAATTGAACATTCCGTTGACGTCGCGAAATACGACGCTGTAGTTGGCGAACACTAGCCCCAGAATCAGATACTTGATTCCCGAAATCGCAAGCATTCGCACATCTCCGCCGGCCGCAAACGCCTGGTACGCGCTATAAAGAAAACTGAGGAGAAGGATGGTCCCGGAGACGCCCAACACCGCACTCGTAACGTTTGCGGTATCGATCCCATTCAGGGCTGTTTGGAGCAGTTGCTCGAAATAAAACACGGTTCACTGCCTTTTCAGGAGGTTATAAATCTGCTGCTGTAGTGCTGCCGTATTCGCTGCGCCGTTTTTGACATTCGCGCTCGCGTCCGCTAAATCAATAGCGCGCACCCGCATCAAGTCTGCGGTAGCTGCCTGCGTATATGCATTTGCGCGAACCAGCCACGCGTCTGCTTGGGCTTCGATAATAGGCGCGCTGCCTGGCGCCGCAGTCTGAATGCTCTGGTTGATCTGGTCCGCCGCTTGGAGTTCGAGGTCTGCGAGGGCGTCGATTTCAATGGCTCTCTTCATTGCCGCCTGGGCGGCTGCATCCGTCATATCGACCATGTTCCGCGTTTGAGGTGAAGCAGCGGTGGAAGTCGGAACCGCACCGTAAACGGCTGTGTATTGCGCGCTAGTTTGGGCGATCTGGTTCGGATCGCGTGAGAGCACGTTCCGCTCAAACTGCTGCGTTTCGGGAAGAGTGGCGCTATTCACCGGGATGCGCATGACTCCTTCAATTTGGTCAAAGACCACCTGGAGGCCGCCTACGAGCGAACGAGCCTGATTAATCGAATTCTGCGGCCAGACGACCGTCTGCTCGAAGTTCGATATACCTTGCTCAATCGAAAGAATGCCATTCAGCCGTCCGCCAATGACGCTACTCAGCGTGCTGCTGATCGTACTTAGACCAGCCGCCATGATCGCGCAGCAAGGATCAAAGAATTGGCTCTTCACGGGTGTGGGCATTACCAGAGTGATGACCAGCAACAGGACAACAATGCGAACCTTGTGATCCCAGATCCAGCGCAAACCTCGCTTGAGGTTCTGGATGGCTCCCCTCATGGCTTTTTCTCTTCTCCTAATTCCGTTTCAGCAGATTCAGAATCTGTGTATTTACGTCGCCCGTTATTGCCGCTTCCCGTTTACGCAAGGCATTGTCTTGTGCCAGTCGAGCTGCCTCCTGGCGCAACTCAGCCGCGAGCATTTTCTGCGTGAGGGCCTGGCTCTGAATGCTGGCCACTATGGCTGTCGCGGTTAGGAAGGGAGCCGATCCTGGAGCTGACTGGCTGGCGGCGTCCTCTATGTTTTTGGCTACTTGCAAAGTCAGATCATCGGCGGCGTCGCTCTCCTTCAGGGTCTTCAAGTTGTCTACCGCCAAAGCATCGTCCATATCCATCATCGTGCGGTCCGAGGGGCTAGCTGCGGTCGCGCTCGGGACGTTCCCGTAGGTGTTTCCATAGGAAAAGGTCAGATTTGCGAAATCATTGGTCTGGTGATTTCGCATGACGTTCTCGAGCGCGACCGGATTGGCCAAAGTGGCGCTCCTTAGATCGATATTGAAAATGTTCTGCATGGGACTTCTGTACTGGCCGGTCATTTGTGTGACCATCGCCTTCGCTTGATTGATCAAGGCGACGGGCCAAGTTACCTGCTGGTAGAAATTGGTCATTGCCGTTCGGACGGTATTGATCGAGTTCAATGCCGCCTTAATCAAACCGTTGATGACGTTCAGCACGGATTGAATGGCCCCGATGAGGCTGCTTTGTGCCTCCGCAACCGGCGGACTGACAAGCGCCACCACTAAGGTGGCTGCCAGCGTGAGAGCCAGTAGCTGACGCCGGGTTCTGGCGATGACCAGACAGTAGGAAAAGACAACAATAAAGAAAAATCCGAGCAATAGGCCGGTCGCCGGAGTCATAGAGGAATCTCCCAAGGAACGGAGCGTGGGAATGGGCCGGTGGTCCAATCCGTTCCACGACTCAGAAGGCCGAACAGAAACGGGAGGCTCACCAACAGCAGCAAGAGCACAATAATGAGCAGGCTCCACGCTGCGAAGCGGAGTCCTAGATGTGGCCGATCGGCAAATTTCTTAAGGACCCAAGCTCTGTACCTTCTCTCTCGGGGGAACGTGGTGCAGATCCAATAGTCCACGGCTGTGGGAGCAATACGAATCGTTTGGGTCGTCTCGGCTTTCTCTCCAAGGACTAGAAGCGCATCGGCACTGTCACCTTTTCGTGGTGAGCTGAACCGCTTTACCTCGTTTAGCGCCACGGGGTTTAGAAACAAGTGCTTGACGAGAGGACTTACGTCTCCGGGTTGCTGGCCGATGATCTTCGCGCTGGCGTTCTTCAAGATTCCTGGACCATGTTCGCGTGGATGGAATTCCGTTCCCACAAAGTCTTCCACTGTCTGACTGATTCCCCAGACGCTTGCATTCCTTTTGCGCGCGGTACGGAACAACTGCACCACTTCCGGCGCGAGCGTCGGCGAGTCCAAAAGAAACCAGCATTCGTCCAGAACAGTAATGCTTGGTTGGCCGGTCTTCCCTCCGGCGCGGGATGCGACAGCGTTCGCGATCAGCATACTCATAGCCGTTTCGAGCTTCGGGTCGGCGCTCAATCCTTCGACATCGAAGAAGAGCCAATTGCTGTCGAGCCGCATGGTGGTGTGCGCGTCAAAGAGCTTCGCGTAGATCCCCCTTTCTCCTGTCCACG
>WNGG01005539.1_pt1 | contig 14067 bp, 14 predicted proteins | sample 5400661 | NCBI WGS metagenome assembly WNGG01 (sample SAMN13153372, study PRJNA577476) | soil metagenome | isolation source: 100 cm soil or saprolite under Garry oak tree replicate 1 | place: USA:California | collected 2016-06-15
CGCTCGGCTACGATGCGGGCTCCCCAGGCGGCGACGGCGGCCTGCAGCTCGCCCCAACCGCCGCCACACACAGCCGTCCAGTCCTGGCCAGTCCCATCCCAGCGCAGCACGCCCGCGACCGCGGGGGGCCGGGGCCGCGATTCCGGAAAGCGGACGGTGACGCAGCGATGAGACTGCTTCATGGCGCGAAGCGGCGCGCTCAGGGCGACCTTGCCGTGGCTGATCATCGTGACGTGATCGGCGACCTGCTCGACTTCATCCAGCAGGTGCGAGGAAAAGAGCACGGTGCGGCCTTCGTGGGCGATGGTGCGGATGACGGCGCCGAGGATGTCGCGGCGGACGATGGGATCGAGGCCGGACGACGGCTCGTCGAGCACCAGCAGCTCGGGGCGGTACGCGAGCGCCACGAGGAGCCCGGCCCGCGCCTTCTGCCCCTTGGATAGGGTCTTGATCGTGGCCGCGGGGTCGAGCGCGAACGTCTGCCGCAGCTCCTCCGCGTACGCGTCGTCCCAGCCGGGATAGAGCGCGCGCGAGTAGCGGATCAGCTCGTCGACGGTCATCCAGCGGGGGAGGTCGTTCTCCTCTGAGAGATAGCCGATCCGCGACAGGACGGCGACGGGCTCGGCGACGGGGTCGAGGCCGAAGACGCGCACGGAGCCGCTGTCTGGCCGCAGCAGGCCCAGGACGTGCCTGATGAGCGTCGTCTTGCCCGCCCCGTTCGCGCCGACGAGGCCGTAGACCGCCCCGCGGGGGACGGACACGCTCACCGAGGCCAGTGCCGTCCTGGCACCGAACCGGCGCGTCAGCTCCGAGAGGTCGATGACGGGCTCGCTCACCCTCGACGCTCCTCAGACGGGCGGGTCATGGGTGCCTATTAAGCACAACTCGCTCGACGGTTACAGTCGGCTACGAACCCGCGGGCTGGCGGGTCACAACCTCCGCTTCGATATGGCTGGGCGAGATTTGAGCCGACGGCGGCGCGAGGTCGTTGTCGGATCAGGGGTGGGGTTGGCTCCTCAGGTAGGATTCGAACCGAGAAAAAGCCTACCACGCCATCCGACTCGGACACACTCGATCCTTATCTGGGGCGAGGTTAGCGGGCAGTCGCTTCGGCGGGGCTCAGCTTGATTCGCACTGAGAAGAGGGACAGTTGAGATACCGTCACCTTCGAGAGTCGCGCCTGTCGCGTTTCACGCGTCCAGGCGCGTGACGAACGGCCGGCGGGTCTTCGCAACCGAGTACACGGCGCTGAGGAGCTTCCGCATCGCGGCGACCATCGCCAGCTTGCGCGGCTTTCCGCGGGCGACGAGCCGCTCGTAGTAGGCGCGGAGCCAGGCGTTGCGTTTGGTGGCGGTCAGGGTGGGCATCCAAAGGGACGCTCGCAGCTCAGCATTGCCGAGCTGTGAGACAGGAGCCCGGCCGGGGCGGTGCAGGCCGGACTGGTTCGTCGCGGGCACCACGCCGACATAGGAAGCAAGTGCGGCGGCGTTGCGGAAGCGCGTCGGATCACCGAGTCGCGCGAGCAGGCGGGCGACGGTGAGCGTGCCCAGGCCTTCGATCGAGGTGAGCACGGAAGCCAGAGTGTGGCCTCGCACGCTTTTCTGAATCTCCAGCTCGAGGTCGTGGAGGCTCTGGCGTAGCAGGTCGATGTCCGCGCAGAAGGCACGAACGGAGACGTCGTAGGCCGCGCTGTGATGCTGGCCCACGGAACTGTTTGCTGCGGCGATGAGCGAAGAGGCGATTGCTCTGCCCAGGCGGCGGCGACCGTCGCATCGAAGGCGAGCGATGTCGCCTTCGTCGGCCTGTCGGAACGCCTCCGCGCTCGGGTACTGGCGCAGGAGCGCGGTGGCCCGCTGACTCTCGAGCGTCCGGACGACATTGGGAAACTCGGGAAAGACAAGGACCAGGAGGCGGTGAAGCTGGCGGAGGCGATCTCCGAAGTCCTGTCCCAGGCGCTCGTGCAGGCGCACGAGCTCGCGGAGCTCGTCGAGGACAGGATCGGGCGGAGGCGTTGGCTCCGGTCGCTTCTGGGCGCCGAAGCGCGCGATGGTGAGCGCGTCGGTTCGATCGGTCTTCGCCCGCCTCAGGTCTTCTTGCGCGAAGCGCCGGATACGTAGCGGATTGACGACCGCGCATCGGAAGTCCCGGGCGCACAGGTAGACGAACAGGTTGCGCCAGTAGTGGCCAGTGGCCTCCATCACGATCAACGTGTCCGCCGGCGAGCCGACCAGCGTGATCAGCTTCTCGTAACCGGCGGCGTCCTCCGTGACGGGCGTCGGCTTGACGAGGACGGTCATGGTTTCGCCCACGATGGCGACCAGGTGAGTCCGACGTGCGACGTCGATGCCCACGAAGCGCTGCATTTACTCCTCGTGCTCGGGAACCTCGGAGCCGGCCTTCAGATCCATCCTTGTGAATGCGAGGACGCCGTCTGGCGGCGCGCTCGAGATACCGTTCGGATCCTGAAGGCCGGTCGAGGACGCCTATCTCCCCCTCGAGGACAGAGCCTCACGGTCGAAAAAACGGCGACCCTCTCCCGACTCCATCGGCCGTGGCTGCCTTCCGGGAAGCCGCGACCGTTTCCTGGCAGCTCTGGGCGAGGGCGTCAATCTCAACTTCGAGGACGGCACCTCAGGGACAGTCACGACGCCCTCACCCACGATCGTTCACCTGTCCGATACCTTCTGCGGCTGTCTCGGCGCCGTTTCCCTCTCAGCGACCTTTACCGCGGCCAAGGGACGCAGCTTATGCTCCAGGTAGCGCGCGTACCCAGGCTCGCAGGGAACCTCCAGCAGCTCATCGATCACCGGCAAGAAGAAGTGCAGCGCGCGCACACGGGGCAGCGGGTCACCCTGTCGAAACGTGCGGCGCGCCACCGCCACCGCCATCGCGTCCTTGATCACTTCCAACGGAACACCTCGCCGGAACAGCGCTCGCGCACACGCTCGGTCGTGCCTTGACGTGACGGTGGCCGTGCCCGGCAGCCAGAGGTAGTAGTCCAGGACCGTCCGCACGAAATCAGCCTCCTCCGTCCCCTTCCAACCGCTCTCCATCGGGCTCGTCTGTGGTGATCCGCAACACGACGACGCCCGCGCGACCGCAGACGATGCAGCGGCGGAGCCGCGGCCCTTGTCCGTATTGGCCATCCGATTCGCCTGCGGTCGTTGCTCCTGGCGATCGCCCACGCGATCTTCCATCCGGCATCTCCTCGTGCGACTCCTCAGCCGCGGGCGACACGTTAGCGCCAGGGGCGGGACTCTGAACAGTAGCTCCATGCGTCACGTGGCGATCGCGAAGGCCCTGCTGCCGTCGGCGGTGACGCTCGCGCCCGTTCGGCGTGCCTTGATACCTGCGCCCCGCTTCGCGCTTGCGAAACCGGTAGCCCAACTCCCGACAGCGAGGGGCGCAGTAGCGCTGGCCGCGGTAGTCACGGATGCACACGGCAAACGTCTTGCCGCAGTGGAAACAAACAATCTCGATGAGATCGAGCTGGTCCCCGCCGGCCATGCCGCCGGCAAGGCGGACCTCGACAAGTCACGCGGCGAATGGGAGGCTCTATTCGTCACGCGGCCGAGCTTCCACCTCGCTGCGTTGACTGCCTGGCCGTCCTTCCGGGGGCGGCCGGGCGCTTCCACCTCGCCGCGCCTGAGCCTATCGCTCGAATAGGTCCCCGCGCGTTTCGCTCCCTCCGGTCCCTCCGTCGCTGCGCGGGCGCGCCAGGCGGCTGCGCCGGCCCTTCGGGCAAACCTGGCCCGCCTGCTCGGCGACTCCGCTCCCTGCGGTCGCACGCACAGCAGAGCGCCTTCGGCGGTCGTCTCTCAGGCTCCCTCCTCCCCCCGGGTGGCTCTACGAGCCGGGGGGGAGGGAGGGAGATGGTTTTCGGGAGAGTCCCGCAAGCCAGCGGCAGGAAGCGGAAGCCTCCGACACCCCGCGCCTAGCGGCGCGGCTTACGACGAGGACACAGAGCTCGACCACATACAAGGGACAGTCAGGCGCGCGCCATCTCGCGGACGCTCAGGACCTCGTGCTCCGTCGCCTCACGGACGGCCGAGGCGGGAACCGAGACGACGGCGATCGTCTGGCCGGTCGCAGCGAACACCTCGAGCTCGTAGCCCTCGAGCACATCGGTGCGCGCCGGATAGTGCTCCACGATCACTCCGACGTCGCCGGCGCGCAGCCCGTCCTTCGGCAGGTCCTGCATCAGCACAACACGCTGGTAAAGCGCGAGAGTCATGGCTTCTCAGCCGGGACGAGCGTTCGGTCTCGTCAATGGTCCGAGGATCTCATACTTCTGTCGAGCGTGTTAAGATCGCAGCGCTCGCGACCCACGCTCACGGAAGGCACGCCATGCGTCAGTCATCGGCGCAGCGGCTCGTCGGAGGCGGTCTGACGGGCCGCCGCCTGCGCTCGCTCCGTCTCGTCGACAAGCCTCGAGACCGCGTCGATGAACCGACGCCGGTCTTGGAGAGAGACATAGGCCCCGGCGGTGGCCGTAGCACCAACCCGCTCGTTGTAACGAGTCAGCTTGGTCACCGCGCTCCTCAGGCGGTCGGGATCCACGCCAAGCACGCGCAGCGTCATTACTGCAAATCCATCGCACATCAGCTCCATCTCCTGCCTAGGCTCCCAGGCGTTCCCCTGGATCGCCGCCCGGTATTCGTCCCAGGAGTACTCGTGCGCCAGCTCGTGCGAGGCCACGGCTTGCAGCTCCTCCGGCGACAGGAGTGCGAGGGCGGCGCGCGAGACCAGGAGGGCGGTTCGTGCGTGCAAGGCGACAGCCGCCTGCCCGACTTCAATTACCTTGACCTCGATGACACCTTTGCGGTCATGAAAACCCAGGACTGCGTCGAGCGCAGCCAGCTTCCTTCGCTCGCCCGAGGTCGGCTGAAGCTCGCCGTCCCGGGGCAGGCTGGCGATAACTTGGGCGCGCAGTTCCTGCGAGAGCGGGGCGGGGCGACGGCTGCGGAGGAAGTCCTCCGGGGATGTCCACCGGGCGGTGGCGAAGAAAGCCAGGACCTTCGCATCTGGCCGCTTCGGCTCCCGTCGAGCGCTCTGGCCGGCGACCGCCGTGCTGGCAACAAGAACAACACATACGGCCGAGACTGTCGCGGATCGCTGCCTCACCTTCCACCTCCTGTGTGCGGCAACTCACCGCATGTGAAAGACTTAGGAGCACGGAGGTGGGAAGTCCTTTGGACGGTCGGAGAGTTCCGTGGGAAACCGACGTGCCGATCCTTTGAGCGTTCTTAGGAGGTTCTCAGGCGTCCGCTGAGAGACGACTCATGGCGGGTGTTGGTGCCGTGAAGGCCGTGACGACGGTCGTCTACGAGTTCGGGTCGTTCCGGCTGGATCCGGCCGAGCGGTTGTTGCAGAAGGATGGCCAGCCCATCCCGCTCACCCCGAAAGCGTTCGACCTACTCGTGTACCTGGCGGAGCGCCCCGGCCGGCTGGTCGAGAAGCAGGCGCTGATGTCGGCTCTGTGGCCGGATGCCGTGGTCGAGGAGGCCAACCTCGCCTACAACATCTCGGCGCTACGCAAGGCACTGGGCGATGGTCACGACGGCGAGCACGTCATCCAGACCGTGCCCACGCGCGGTTACCGCTTCGTCGCGCCGGTCCGGGAGCGCAGCGCCGATGTCTCGCTGCTAAGGGCGGCGTGGCGTCCGTGGCCCTCTCTTCTCGCCGCGGCGTTGGCCGCGGCGGCACTGGTCGCTGCCCTGCTGGCGTGGCGGCGCGGTCGATCGGAGGTGCCACCCAGCCCGGTCGTCCGCTTCGAGCTCGCGACGGTCGGCTACGAGAGCATCGCGCCCCCGGCCATCTCCCCGGACGGTACCCGCGTTGTCTACTCGGCACGAGAAGGTGGACAACGGCAGCTTCACGTGCGCGCACTGGACAGTCTGCAGACGACGGTCCTTCCGGGCACGGTCGGAGCAGACCATCCGTTCTTCTCGCCCGACGGACGCGTGATCGGCTTCGCGACACGTGACAACGTCCTCATGACCATGGATCTGGCCACGAGGCAAGTGACGCGGGTCTGCACCACTTCGCAGGCGTCCGACATTTACGAGACGTGCGGCGCGGCCTGGGGACCCGACGGGCGCATCTACTTTGCAGGCCGGCCTGGTTTATTCGCCGTCCGCGCCGGGGGCGGCGCTCCCGAGAGAGTCGCCGACATCCAGCCGGGCGAGAGCGCCCATGGCTGGCCCGAGGTGTTGCCCGACGGCCGGCACGTCTTGTTCAGCGCCTGGAAGATCAACGACGTCGACCACGCGAGGGTCGAGGCGCTATCGCTGGACACTCGCGAGCGTCGGACGCTGCTCGAAGACGCTCTCGGAGCCCGGTATCTGGCGTCGGGGCACCTAGCGTACATCCGCCACTCGACGCTCTTCGTCGTCCCGTTCGATCCGGCAACGCTAAGGATGCACGGAAATGCAGTGCCCGTGCTCGACGGAGTCGGCGTAGGTGCCGATGCCCGGACGTTCTACGGGGTATCGGCGACGGGCACGCTCGTGTACCACGCGGGTTCGTTCATCCAGGAATGGACGGAGCTGTTCTGGGTGTCAGGCGGAGCGGACCAGCCGATCGCCGCTCCGCCGGGCTATTACAGCGACCCGAAACTGTCGCCGGACGATCGACGGCTGGCCGTAGCTCCCAATTACGGGTCTCACCAGGACATCTGGGTGCACGACTTCGCTCGGGGGACGTGGGCGCGCGTCACCACGCACCCGGGATTCTCGACCGGGCCCATCTGGCACCCGTCCGATCCAAATCGACTCGTGTTCGGCAGCGTGCGATCGGACCGGCCGGGATCGGGCCTCTTCTCGATGCCCGCCGATGGAAGCGCGCCCCCCGAACTGCTGTATGCGAGCCCCCACGTCATCGCCGCCGCATCCGCCGCGCCGGCGGCTGGGCTCGTTGCGTTCCTCGACCGCCAGCTCGACGCGCGACCCGACGTGTGGCTGCTTGACCTTCGCGGCAAGCCCGCGGCGCGGCCGCTCGTGCAGACGCCGGCCTGGGACGGGTCGCCCGCGCTGTCGCCGGATGGCCGGTGGTTCGCGTACGAGTCCGACGAATCGGGTCGGATGGAGGTTTATGTACGCCCGATCGAGGGCCCTTCACGGAAGTGGCTCATCTCCCCGGACGGTGGTGACAAACCGCGGTGGTCGCGCGACGGGCGGCGCATCGTCTATCGCAGCGGCCGCCGAATCTTCGCGGTAGACGTCGTCGCCGGGGCCTCGTTCACCGCCAACCGGCCGCAATTACTCTATGAAGGGCCGCTGGCGTGGGGAGGCAGCATACCCAATTACGACATCACCGCCGACGGCCGCCGGCTGCTGCTGATCAAACCAGCCGCCGAGCAGCCACGATTCCCGCTGGTGGTCGTCGAGAACTGGTTCACCGAGGTCCATCAGAAGCTCCGCCGCTGACGGAGGAAACGGCTCTCGAATGGCCGAACTTGAGTACGATGGACCTGTCGAGAAGAATTCGATCCGATCCTGACGACGGGTGGTGGCACTGTGAAGGCCGTGGCGACGATCGTCTATGAGTTCGGGTCGTTCCGGCTGGATCGACCTCCTCGTGTACCTGGCGGAGCGTGCCGGCCGGCTGGTCGAGAAACAGGCGCTCATGTCAGCGCTGTGGCCCGACGCGGTCGTCGAAGAGGCTAATCTGGCTTACAACGTCTCTGCGTTACGCACGGCGCTGGGCGATGGTCACGACGGTGAGCACATCATCCAGACGGTGCCCACGCGCGGTTACCGGTTCATCGCGCCCGTCCGTGAGCGGCGCCGGGACAACTCCGCGCCACCGGCCGGCCCGCGTCCTGGCCGCACCCTCGTGGTCGCGCAATCGGGCGTGTTCGTGGTGCCCGCAAGCGGCGGCGCACTGGAGGCGCTGGCGAAGACCAGGCCGGACGAAGGCATTCCCAGTTGGCCCGAGCTACTGCCCGGCGGCCGGCACCTGCTGTTCAGCGTGTGGCGGGTCGACCCACTACCACCAGTCGGCACCGCTTGATGGCGGGAGTACCAAGAGATATAATCGGCTTGCGACTGATAGGCCTCCCTTTTAAGGAGCCCGTGGCTCGGAAGAGCCGTCAGCCGCCTTTTCCTTTTTCAGGCCTCGTAAAGTAAGTACCATCGCACAGGCCGACACGTGTACATCCTGTACCTCGACGAGTCGGGTAACCCTGACGACCCGAGCGACCGCCACTTCGTGCTGGGCGGCGCTGCGGTCTTCGAACGCGTCGCCCACTTTCTGACCCGCGCACTCGACGAGGTGCAGGCGAGGCACCTGCCGGGCTTGGAGCCCATCGACTTCCACGCGGCTGAGCTTCGATCCGGCAAAGGTTTCTGGCGTGGAATCGAGAAGGTCAAGCGCGAAGCCATCCTCGCGGACGTAACCCTGGCCATCGCCAACTCGAATCACCCTGGCGTCGTGCTCTTCGCTGCTGTCGTGGAGAAGAACGAGAGGCTCCACGGCGAGGAGGCTGTCAAGCATGCAACGGAGGAGGTCTGCCGGCGTTTCGACATCCTCCTCACGCGGCGGTACCAGGAGCACAACGACCCTCAGCGAGGCCTGCTCGTCTTTGCCGAAAGCTCCTACCAGAAGCGTGCTCGGATCTGGGTGCGTGGCTTTCGCGAGCTTGGCACGCGCTGGGGCGCGATCAACAACCTCTGCGACATTCCCTACTTCGCCCAGGCCCGCGAGACGCGGCTCCTTCAGGCCGCCGACACGATCGCGCATGGCGCGTTTCTCCTTTACGAGCGCCGGAATGCGTCGATCATGCGGCCCCTCCTGCGGCGCTTCGACCAGCGTGACGGCCTGCTGCACGGCCTGGTCCACGTCACTGCCGACCGTGACGCCTGCGAATGCCCCAGGTGCAGCAGCAACCGGACGCCGAATGACTTCGGTTCCTGGGTAGCTCCACCGCCGGCTCTGCCCCCCGCTTAGCCTCAATCTCGTCAGCCTGCCCGGGCGGTCCGAGCGCGTGGCGTCGGGCCGGGCGCCTCTCCGACCGTCGCACGACCCAAAAGCTCAAGCACTGAGGCGGAGAGCGGAGAGCAAGTTGGGTGAGCGCTTACGCGCTCACGAACGACTACGCGGGTGGCGCGGCTCACTTCGTTCGCCGCGGTTCGCAGCGTTTCAGGACGTTCCAGAGCGTTGCAAGACGTTCTTTCTTCGGAAGTTCCGTGACCCGATTTCTCGGAACCGTACGGGCCGAGGTCCTGGGTACGACGCTCACGCCGGAAGGAGGCGAATCGTGATTGCCAAGATCACCCGAGGCGGCAACTTCCGAGGCGCCACCCGCTACGCCCTCGATGAACGGCACGGTCTTGATCGCGAACATCAACCCGAGATCGTCGGCGGCAACATGGCGGGTCGCACGAGTACGGAGCTGACGCGGGAGTTCAAAGCCGTCCGGCAGCAGCGGCCCGACATCCGCCAGCCTGTCGAGCACGTATCGCTGAGCTTCGCCCGGGACGAGCGCCCGTTGTCGAACGACGAGGTGGCCAGGGTCGCGGACGAGTACCTCAGGCGGAGAGGCCATGACCTCGATCGCGTCCAGTACGTGGTCGTTCGGCACCACGACAAGGACCACCAGCACTGCCACATCCTGCTCAACCGGATCAGGACGGATCGGACCGTGGTCCCTCAGCAGTACCGGGAGTACCTCCGCAACAAGGAGACCTGTCGAGCCCTCGAGCGGGACTTCGGCCTTCGGCCTGTACGGAACGAGCGTCAGCGCTTCGGCGAGCGGGCGCCTACGAGAGCGGAAGACCGGATGGCAAGAGATCGAGGCTTGGCCTCAGGGAAGGAGCAGCTCAAGGCCTTGATCCGCGAGGCGGCGAAGGATGCGCCCACGATGAGCGAGGTCGTGCGGCGACTCCAGGCCAAGGGAGTCCAGGTCCGCGCCAACATCGCCCGCACCGGGCACGTGAGCGGGATCAGTTACCGGCTCGACCGCGTTAGGTCAAAGGGAGCGGGCTCGGCCGGGCCTACAGCTTCGAGGGCCTCCAGAGGGAACAGGGCGTTCGCTACGACCGGGCGCGCGACCTGCCCGCCCTCGACCGAGCCGCACGTGCGACGAAGGGTCTGGAGCCGGTGCGTCGGCGCCGGCGACCGCTCCGGTCGCCCTTGCCAACCCGCGCCCTCAGCCGGCTTCCCGGCTACCAGCAGGCACGGACTGCGCTGTGGCTTGCGCACAACTTGGAACTGGCTGGCCGGGCGCCGGGCCGGGCGGCCTTGAACATCGCAGAACGGCTGCTCCCACCCGACGCGAGGACGGCCGTACGCTCCATCCGCAAAGTGATCGATCTCTCGCGAGGCAGGTGAGCCATGAGCGAAGGCGAGAAGCCCCCCGGCATGACGATCCGCATTCCCGCTCCGCGCGTGCTCCCACCCGAGGCCACCAGGAGCCTGGACCCGCGAACCGCGGAGGTGCTGCGAGCTCTGGATCGGGCGAAGGGGACGATCGTGAAGACAGCGCTTCCGACCAGCTTCCCGTCGGCAGCAAACCTGGTTCGCGACCTGCACGCGCTGCGTGAAGCGTTGGCGAGGACGACGCCCCTTACCGAGGAGACGGCAAAGAGCCTCGCTTCGAGTGCGCGAGTCCTTGAGCGCGTGGTCGTCGTGCCGAGCGAGAAGCTCGCCGACCTGCAACGAGGCCAGGAGATCGCCGTCACGGAGCTTCGCGAGTCTGTACACGGGCTGAAACGTGAGGCGGGTGCCCTTGGCGCATGGTGCGCCTGGTGGACGAGGCAGGTCGCGGTCTGGGGCGTCGTCCTTGCGTTGCTCTTCACCGGCGGGATGGCGCTCCTCTGGCGGGCGCATTCGCTGGCGCAGACGACCCACGACATCCTGGAACAGATCCTCGAGAACCAGACTCAGGCAAGGGCCGCCAAGGGTGGGAAGGGCAGATGATCGTTCAGCAGCCGCCACGGCATCGGCGCAGCGAATCTGCGGGAGTGCTCGGTCGCATCAAGGCCAGGCCCTCGGACGGCCACGGCGGCCTTGACTCGCCCTGCGCCCTCCCGCCTTCTCGCTCTTGCCGATGCCGTCCGGCTAGCCTCTACGTACTCCGTCCCTTGGTGCTGGTACGGATGCACTCCGCCGTGGAGGAGTGATGAGCCGATCCGAGCTCCGCAGCCTCGTCGAGGGCACGCCGACCCCCGAGCTGCCCCAGCTCATCGGCGATCTGGAGGCTGCGAGGGCCGCCGCGTGGGCCCGCCTCACGGCTCCTGCCACGGCCAAGCCGTCCGAGTCTCTGGGCCAGGATTTCCGAAATCTCGACGTCGCCGAGGCAGCCAAGCGTCTGGGGATGTCCCGAGACTGGCTCTACCGACACGCTTCGGGGCTGCCCTTCGCAGTGAGGATCGGCCGCCGCGTCGTGTTCGACTCAGTAGCGCTCGAGCGATGGAATCAAAGGCACGCCGAACGATGACCCTTGACGGCTTGCATGCGGAGGGCGCACCCTCTGGCCTCGTGGACAGCCGCGGAGACGGTCGCATCTACAAGCGCAAGGGGTCCTCGCGCTACTGGATCCAGTACAGCATCCGTGGCGCGCAGTACCGCGAACCCGGCGGCAAGACCCCCGCTGCAGCCAGGAAGAAGCTCCGGCAGCGGCTTCGTGAAGCAGGCACCGAGCGCTTCGGGGGACCCACGGCCGAGCGCGTGACGGTGGACCAGCTCGCAGACGCGCTGTTGGTGCACATGAAGAACCAGGGCAGGGCGTCCGTCGACAAGATCCGCTGCCACCTCAAGCCGGTTCGTGTTTTCTTCGCCGGGCGACCCGCGATGGACGTGACGACCGCTGCGCTCGAGCGCTACCAGCGGGAACGCCTCGACGCTGGAAAGGCGCCCGCCACGGTCAACCGCGAAGTCCACGCGCTGCGGCGGGCGTTCAACGTCGCGGCGCGACAGACTCCCCCGCTCTTCCCGAAGCCCTTCGTGCCCTACTTTCCGTCGCTCCCGGTCGACAACGTCCGGAGCGGCTTCTTTGAGCGGGCCGAGGTCGAGGCGCTGCTCCAACAGATCTCCGACGACGGGATCCGGGATTTCGTCGCGTGGGGCTTCCGCACGGGCATGCGGAAGGGCGAGATCGCCCGCCTGACCTGGGACATGCTGGACCGCTCCGGCACGCCGTGGGTCCTGAGAATCCCCGCAGCGATCACGAAGAACCGCACGAGCCGCACGCTCGGACTCGAGGGCGAGGTGCGAGGGATCATCGAGGGCCGGCTCCGCGTCCGGCGCTTCGATTGCCCGCTGATCTTCCACCGCGAGTGCAAAGGCGAGCCGGGGCAGCCCATCACGGACTTCTGGGACGTCTGGAGGAATGCCCTTCAGGCGGCCGGGCTGCCCGCAGGAAGGCTTTTCCACGACCTCAGGCGTTCAGCAGTCCGGACGCTGATCCGCGCTGGCGTAGACGAGACCACGGCGATGAAGGTCTCGGGCCACAAGACGCGCTCGATGCTGCTCCGCTACAACATCGTCACCGAGCGCGAGACCGCCGACGCGCTGCTTCGCGCAGACGCTTATCTCTCGACGCAGCCCGCGGGAACGGAAAGAGAAAAGGGACAGTTGAGGGACATTCGGGGCGAGGGCGCCGGCAACTCGTTGACGCCGCGGACCGGGGTTGGCTCCTCAGGTAGGATTCGAACCTACAACCCTCCGGTTAACAGCCGGATGCTCTACCATTGAGCTACTGAGGAACGGAACGCCTCGAACGCCAAAAAAGCATTCTAGGGACCTTGCCCCGGAGGTGTCAAACCGGAGCGCGCCTAGCCTAGCCGGCCTTGGTCAGCTCCGACAGCACCAGCTTGGCCACGGCCTTGAGGGTCTCGAACACCCCCGTCCCCTTCATGGCCACCGCCTCGATGACGGGCTGGTCCTTCTTCCGGAGCAGCCGCACCATTTCGGCGACGGGGGTGACGTTGGGCAGGTCGCGCTTGTTGATCTGAAGGACGTAGGGGATCGTCATGAGGTCGTAGCCCTGGGTCTTCAGGTTGATCACCAGGTTGTCGATGGCCTCCACGTTGGCGTCCATGCGCTCGACCTGGCTGTCGGCCACGAAGATCACGCCGTCCACCCCCTTGAGGATCAGCTTCCGGCTTGCGTCGTAGAAGACCTGGCCGGGAACGGTGTAGAGGTGGAAGCGGGTCTTGAAGCCCCGCACGGTGCCGAGCTCCAGGGGGAGGAAGTCGAAGAAGAGCGTGCGGTCGGTCTCCGTGGCCAGCGAGATGAGCTTCCCCTTGGCCCCCGGGTTGGTCTTGTCGTAGATCCACTGCAGGTTCGTGGTCTTCCCGCACAGACCCGGCCCGTAGTAGACGATCTTGCAGTTGATCTCGCGGGAGGCGTAGTTGATGAAGGTCATCGGTCGCCCTTCTGGTCCCTACTCGCTGAAGAGGCTGTCGATGTCCTCGTCGGTGATCTCGGCGAAGGGGCTCTCGAAGGTGGTCCCCGCCGCCTGTTTCTCCTTCTCGACCTTGGCCATGATGCGGGCGAACACGTCGTTCAGCTCCTGCGACGCCTTCTTGACCCGGAGGCGCACGAGGCCCAGGGACGACCGCTCGTCGAAGATCACCACCAGGATCACCCGCTGGGCGACGATGGAGATGTGGATGTTGTCCCGCTCGCCCTCGTGGAAGAGGATCGAGAACTCCTTTTCGCCGATGAGGCGGGCCAGGCCGTCGGTGGCGGCCACGTTGCCGGCGGTGAGGGAGGCGAGGGAGGTGGTGTCGAGGTTCTCGATCTCGCCGTGGGCGGCGATCTGCTGGCCGTTCTTGTCGACCAGGAAGACCACTTTGGAGTTGGCGTCGACGCGGAGCTTCGAGATGATCTGCTTGATCTGGTTGAACTCCTCCTCGTACATGACGATATCTGGCGCCGCCATTTCCGTGATCCTCCTCTGAAGCCTACCGAAGGCTGGCCGGGACCGGACGGGCCTCGCAGGAACGCAATAGGGTAGCCTGCGGCCCTGGGGAATTCAACGCGGGGAGCGGGCGTCGACTCAGTATTCGCGTCGTCCTTCCATTGCCTTGGCCATCGTGACCTCGTCGGCCCATTCGAGGT
>WNGG01008532.1_pt1 | contig 14060 bp, 7 predicted proteins | sample 5400661 | NCBI WGS metagenome assembly WNGG01 (sample SAMN13153372, study PRJNA577476) | soil metagenome | isolation source: 100 cm soil or saprolite under Garry oak tree replicate 1 | place: USA:California | collected 2016-06-15
GCAACTTGGGCGGGCCATCGTCGTTGATGATCGTCGCGCTTACTTGCGCTTGAGGAATAAAGGAAACATTGGTTGCGTTACTTAGCGTCAGCAGGAACGTTTCATCGGGCTCGTCTATCGTGTCACCGATAACTTGCACGTCAATCGTCTTTGAGCTGGTACCGGGAGCAAAAGTCAGCTTACCGGAAGTGGCCACATAGTCGCTGCCGGCGGTGGCGGTGCCGTCGGAAGTCGCATAATCGACCGTGACGGTATCGACGGTTGCGCTGGACAGGGTGACGTTGAAGGTCGCCAGGGTTATTCCGGAGTTTCCCTCCAATATGCTCAGGTTATTGGTGACTGAAATAGAGGGCTTAATTTCGTTATCGCCGATTGTCACCAACGCCGCGCTGGGCACGTTAAGTATTGCACCGCCACTTGGCGCACTAATCGTGACATTGAACGACTCGTTAGGACCTTCATAGATATTGTCATCGATGATCGGAATTTGTATTGCCTTGGTCAATTCGCCCGGCGCGAAGGTCAATGTTCCACTGGTGGCCGTGTAGTCGGCACCGGCGGTGGCGGTGCCGTCACTGGTTGCATAGTTGACCGACGTAGACCCGGAGACGTCGCCGGTGCGTGTCACCGGCACCGCGAGGGTGCCAATAGTCTCACTGGGAAAGAATTTGTCCGATCCAAGTTGAACACCGATAGGAATCGGCGCGGCAGTTGAAACCAGGGCGCTCTGCAGAATATACACATGACTCACGGTCGCATCAGGCGCTCCATTGTTTACGGTATTGAACGCCAGGCCGTTGACTCCCCAACGTACTAGTCTTACCGGATTACCCGTAATTCCAGAGAGTGTCACGGATCCTATCGGCAAAAAGGTGTTGGTGTCATAAGCGGTCAGAGTCGCATTGTTATTGACGCCAGGCGATAAGAAGAAAACGCGGCCGATAGCCGGGTCAACTGTAAGCACGGCGCCGGAACCAATACCAATGTTTTGAAACGTACCCACCAAACTCTTGGCTTCCGGATCGGCGACACGGCCAGACGACTGATATAGCAAACCATTGGCGAATTTCAGGCCGCCAACATAGCCATACAAGAGATTATTGGCTATAGTTGCGCCGGATACGCCATTACCATCTATGCTGAACTTCACCAGCTCAAAACCACTAGAGAAGCTATCGTATCCGTAAAGCACCGATGGGGTCGCACCGAAGGCTATCGGGCCGATGGCGTACGCGTTGCCTTTGCTGGTGTTGGATCGAGGTACGCCATTGTCATAGACTGCCACGCCCAGACCTGTCCCATCCGAAATAGCAAGAGCCGCAGGGCTCCCAGGAACTACGGCCATGTCGAGTGGTCGTTGCCCGCTAGTGCCCCAAGCAAATTGAGCGCCGGCGGTCTGACTGGGAATGTCGAAGCGTCGAATGGCAGCGGCCCCATCCAGCGAGACATGCAGCGTGCTCTCGTCATCGGCAAGCGCTAGTTTGTTGGGCTCACTGCCAATGAAAACGGATGGGCCAATGGTCCCCGTCTGCGGGTTTACCGGGGTAATGCTATTTCCGTTTGCGCCGGCGACGCTCGGCACACTGGCATAGAGTGTTTGGTTCGCTTGGCTGTAGACAAGATCATTTGCGGGAAGGTTAACCTGTCTAACAAAAGTCGGAACATATGGCGTCGGTGTTGGCGTGGGCGTGGGAGAGGGAGTAGGAGTTGGTGTTGGTACGGCTCCAGAGGCACTTACTAACGATGTCTGTATAACGAAGACTCGATTTGCGTTGCGAAATGCCAGCCCATTTGTTCCCCACCTGACCAGACTGCTTGGCGTTCCTGAACTCGGTGGTCCGGCAACGAAACCCAGGTTGATGGAACCAAGCGGTACGAACGTGTTCAGATCAAAAACTCTCAGTGTTGCCAGACCACTGCCGTCAGTGGTTACAAAGAAAGCACGGCCCAGAGCACTATCGGTCGTCATGATCGAGTTGCCGCCTGAACCCAGGGCGGTAAAGCTGCCTTTGATTATTCCAGCTTCAGGGTCACTAACATCTCCCCCGGTCTGGTAAAGCAGCCCGTTGTCAAACCTAATGTCACCGCCACGAATCGTTTGCACCGTCCCCAGATAGGTTGCACCTGACGCATCGGCAGCCAGTCGGTCGAACGCACCGGAGCCCGCTGTTCCAGTGAAACCCGTGCTGTAGAGTCGTGTAGGCACATTAGAAAACTCAACACTATAGCTGGTGAGACTCGTCACCTTGGTTCGGGGTACGCCGTTGTCGTAAATCGCCACGCCGTCAGAGTTCGGAAAGGAGACTCTGTTGGCCCGTGAAACAGCCACAGTGTTCGGACTCCCGGGCATGACAGACAGGTCGTTCACGAAAAGAGGGCCGTTGAAAGATCCAAGCCCCACGGAAAACTGCAAGCCGGCCGTCTGAGAAATGACGTCAAACTTCCTGACCGCTGCAGCCCCATCCAGCCCCGCATAAAGTGTCTGGCCATCTTCGGACAGCGCCAACTTTGTCGGCTCGCTGCCGATAAATACCGGAGCGCCGACTGTACCTGTAGCCGGATTGATGGGGGTGATGCTATTGCCGCTGCTACCGACGCTACTGGGCACACTTGCATACAGCATTTGTGTAGCCTTACTGAAAACGAGGTCATTGTTAGTTAAGGCAACTTGGCGCACGAAAGTCTCTATCGGTGTTGGCGTCGGCGTGGGAGAGGGTATGGGTGTGGGCGTCGGGCTCGGTATGGGATCGGCCGAAGGAATCAACGTAGTTTGAATAAGAAACAGTTGACCGCCGTCCGTACGAAAGGCCAGACCGTTTGATCCCCAGCGGACCAAGCTGCTCACCTGGCCATTGACACTTGGAATCGTAAGCGTGCCAAGCTGAAGAAAGGTGTTGATGTCAAACGCTCTCAAGACAACAGAATAGTTTGAACCAGACTGACTGCCAGTCAGGAAATACGCTCGTCCTACTGACGAATCCGTTGTGAAAGGGCCTGAGCCAACGCCAGGGAACGTGCCGACGAGATTTCCGCTGTCAGGATTAATCACCTGACCCGTCGAGCCATAAACCAGGCCATTGTCGAACCTAATAGCGTTACCGGGGCCAAACGTCTTGGTGCTCGTAATGCTAACGCCTGACGCATCGATCGTCATCGTGTTCAGCCCGCTGTAAAATCCGCCTCCGTAGAGCTTGGTGGCCGACGCGGAAAAGGCAAGAAAATCACTCGCAATGATGTGTCCGGGGGTTGTTGTCGGTCGCTGCACACCGTTGTCAAAAACAGCGACTCCAGCCTCAGGCGGACTTACGCCGCGATAGCTTCTAGCCACTGCAATCAAATTCGGATTGCCCGGAGCTACGGCTAGATCTGCAAGAATGTAAGTGCCAAAGAAAGAGTCGTGTCCGAGCGGAAACGGTTGGCCCGCAGTCTGAGAAGAAATATTAAAGCGGCCAATAGCCGCGGCTCCCTCAAGTGAAGCGTACAGGGTCTGATTGTCGTCAGCGAGAACCAGCTTCTTTGGCTCGCTACCGATGAAGACCGAAGTCCCAATCGCTCCTGTAACTGGGTCGATGGTCGCTATGCTGTTCCCGCCAGCACCCACGCTACTTGGTACGCTGGCATAAAGCATCTTGGTTGACGGATTGTAGACCACGTCATTTGCCGTTATTGGCATCTGTCTAATTAAATCCGTCTGCGCCGTCGATTCATCACCAGTCGACTTCACCCCTCGCCGACCCGTGAACACGTCAGAGGATGTAAGACTGGTCCTGGGCGATCTGGGGCGGCCGCTCGCGATATCCGAGAAAGGCGTCAGGCCTTGTGTCAGGATTGCCAATACAACTGACAGGGCGATTTTTCGAGATGAGTTTATGGTATGAAGCATGCTGTCTCTTTTCGTGGGAGTATTCTTAATTCCTTTTAAGATTCAGTTTTTGGTTCCCAGGCGACGGTAAAATCTCATCGCGCTATTGCGAGCAATCGCGGTTTGTACGTGTGATTGACGTCCCGAACCGCATTTGATATTCGGCCGAGGTGATGAACGCGCAGACCATCGCGCGATAGCCGCTGGGATCGTTTGGCAGTTTGTTGCTCAGAACGTTCAGCCAGAAATCATAGCCGCCTTGATCCGGATCGCGACGCAGGTAACCAAAGTATTCCATCAACACAAACGACGGGTTGTACTCGCGCGTCTTGAATTCGCTGATCTCAATCACGGCGAGCAACACCTGCGCGCGCGTCTTGCCGCTGGTGGTCATCGCGTCGATCTGCTGTTGACGCAAAGCGGCGTTCGCGGGACCAGTCAGACTGGCCGTGTCGAAAAGCTTGTTGACGAACTCGGTTGGTCGCGTCCGGATACGCCTGCTTGAACTCCGGCCGCTGCACAAAGTTGTTCGCGAAGGTGATCGTGCTTTGGCGCAGACCGGAGCCGCCGACGAGTTGCGAGCGATCAGCGATGAATTGTGAATAGGTCACATTCGCGCGCGTCGGCGCATTCGGCCATGTGCCATAAGCCGCGCGATACATCCGATAAACAACCGATCCTGTTTGCTGAAATTCAAGCTCAATAATCTCGTCCCAGTGTTGACCGCCGTCAGTACTTCGCTTGAAATTGAAAGGGCCCCCCGCAAACAACCGGGACGAGTTGGTCGGATCAATGACCACAAACTGCGCGTCAGAATTGGCCGCGGTCCAGTTTTGTCCGCCATCACTACTCTTGAAAACACCGTCCGCCGTAGCAATGTAGACGACATTCGAATTAGATTGATCAATAGCGACGGAGAGAACGGCCGGTCCTTCTGGTCCGCTGCTTGTCCACGTATTAATGGCCTGACTCGACGATTGCGAGGCCTCAGACGAAAACGAGTGGCTAGGAGGACTTGAAGGGCCAGCCCTTGAGGGCACGAACTCGGCTTTGTGCGGTTTGGCTTGCTGCGGCGATGGGGACTAGGACGGACTTGCCTGGTAGCTCGGCGATTGATGGCAGCACGCCACCTGATGGCCCGAGCAATTCTTGGATACGAGGTCGCGAGGACTGTGAGACAGCTCAGGAATAAGATAGCGGCCAAACGATTCGGCCTTTTGATTTGCGGTGAGGTAAACATAGGAGCTACTGCCTCACTTCAACTTCTCATTTCGCTGATCAGACTGGATGCCCTTGCTTATTTCCAGAAGAGCGATGTTTTCAGCCGTCGAAGGTCTGTACATTGAATAATTTAAACGACGCGCCGCTCTTTAATGGAGCATATATATCACCGTCGGACGGACACCGCAATTAGCAAGGACCCTTACAACATTCCGTCTGGTTTACTCTCTTCCAACACGCAGCGTGTCGGCCAGGCGGTTGATGTTAGTTGAACCACCAGCGCCGGTAATGACTACGCGAGGATGCGTTCAGCAACCAACACTGTTATCATGAATTGCATTGCAAGTGGTCTGGTGACCAATTATTTTTCTGATTGAGGTTGTAAGTTTAATGCGAAGTTTTGCTTTTCCTAAAGTTCTGATGGGCATGGGACTACTATTGTGCTCGGCGCTTCTGCCATCAACAGCGTATGCTCAGGCCTCGGCCGGCGATGTCGCAATGGTGCTGTCTTTCGAGAACACATCAAACCGGCCCGAATACAACTGGGTGGGAGAAAGCTTTGCTGATTCGCTTACCGAGCTGCTGAACAAACCGGGACTACTCGTCGTTTCCAGCAATGAACGCGCGCTGGCTTACAAGCGAGTGGGGTTGCCGCTGACCATGATCCCGTCTCGCGCTACGTCGATCAAACTCGCCAGAGAAGCAAAAGCGACCATGATCGTGCTCGGAACTTATTCCATTACTCCTCCCGAAGAGCCCGACCCGAAAGTAGCAAAGGCAAAATCAGACAAAGACAAACCCCCCGCCGAAGTTTACGTGCAGGTAACCGCGCGCGTTATCAAAGTTAATGAAGGACGAACGCTCGGTGAAGAGTTGGATGGGAGCTGGGCTACGCGCCAATTTGATTTTGGCGGCCCACTGACCACGCTCCAGAACATTCAGGGCCAGCTTGCTTATCAGATTCTTTATCAGCGCGAAAAGACACTTCCTTACTCTCGTAATCAGTTGATTCAGGAAGCCACCAAGATTCCGCCTCGAGCCTTCGAAGCCCTTGTGAAGGCTTTACAACTTGACGACCGCGATCCGAAACGAGAGAACTACTTGAAAAACGCGCTGCGAATCTACGCCGACGAGGAAGGCGGCTCAGTCTATTCGGCGGCAGCGTTTTACCTGGGTCGCTTCTACCTGCTCGGCGGAAAATGGAAAGATGCGTCGGAGTATTTCATCAAGCTTCAGAAGAAGGAACCGCACTACACGGAAGCCGCATTCTATGCCGGCCTCGCCTATGCGAAGCTCGGCGACTTCGGACACGCGCTTGCGTCTCTTGTGCCATTGGCCTCGGATATGCCGTTGATTGGCGTCTACAACAATGCCGGCGCGGTTGCGGTCCTGGCTACCAGAGAGGAGAAGAAGCAGCAAGACCGCGAACGATTACTCTCGCAAGGAACTTCCTTTCTCGAGCGTGCGGCAAAGTCGTCTCCGGACGATTCGATGGTGCGGTTCAACTACGCCTACGCGCTTTTTCTGGGAGGCAAGTACGCCGAGGCGGCAGATCAACTTCGGCCCGTAATAACTGCAGACCAGAGAGATGGGCAGGCCTATTTTCTATTCGCGAAGTGCCTTGAGAAAATCGGAAAGGCTGAGGCTGCGGACGCCGCAGATAACCAGGCCAGACGTTACTTGCAAACGTACGCGAAATGGCAGGAAGAATGGCAGAAGTCGCAGAGCACTTCCAGAGTCTCTGTGCGACTGCGCGACGTGTTAAATCTGGATGACGTGACGAATCTGCCCCGCGGCCCTGTTGCAACTAAAACAACCCCCCAGGATCTGCTAACGAAGGCGCGGGAACTTTACCAGGCCGGCCGAGACGACGAGGCATTGCCTGAGCTGCATCGTGTGGTGATGGTCGAGCCAACAAATGCCGAAGCGTATTTGATGAGCGGCCGGATCAATCTACGACGCGGAGATCAGGAAGCGGCGATTGCCGCCCTGAAAACCGCAATTTTTTGGGACCCGAAGTTGATCGACGCGCACATTCTGCTCGGGAAGATCTTTCTGGAGCGTGGCGACCGCGGCGAGGCGGTCAAGTATGCTACCAGCGCAATGGGTATAGATCCGAATAACCAGGAAGCTATCGCGCTACAGCGCCAGGTCACAATGGGTAAACCGTAGGCTGAATTGGTCGCGACAGACGAACCGAGGCGATTCTTCCTGAAGTCGCCTCGTTTTGAGTTTTTGAGATCAGGTTACCTCAGACTTCAGTTTGTCACTTCAACCCATGAATCCAATACTCGCAGTCCTGGCAACAATGGGCGTTGTTGGCTTCCTCGTCGCGATTATCCTGGCCGCCCGGTCTCGTTACGCAAAGTCCGGCGAGCGAGACTTGCTCGGCATCGGTGCGACAGGTTTCGTGAACACGAAACTCGATCCTGACGGGTCAATACTGATTGACGGCGAGCTTTGGCGTGCTCGTTCAAAGCATGGCGCCGTCGTAGATCCAACAAAGAAGGTAATAGTGGTTGGAGCACAAGGCCACCTGCTGCTGGTTGAGCCAATATCCGACAGGCTTCAGCTTGTCGTTCCCCTTCCCGTTCGCGTTTTTCGCGATCGAGAGTTTGTGAGATCTCCTGATCGCGCCTTACTTAATATCTAATCAATCCTCATTTCCAGAGAATTTCTTTTTCTGGCACGCGAAGTGCTGAGGATGGAGTCGGCACGCACGGAATAAACCGAAAAGTTGACCGTGCCCCGCCGCCTTCTTCCCTCTGAGCGCCGCCTGCCGCTGCGCCAGCCGCCCGCCGAGCAACCCTTCAGAGCTTCCCCCCGAACCGCGAACCCAGTCAGCAATGACTGGGTTCTCCTGCTTTTTGGGATCAAGCAAGAAACGCCAGCGAATCAGGCAGTTCCCTTCTTCTTCTGAATCAAGCAGCCAAAAACCCCAGAACCGGTTCACATTAGTTTCGGCCAATGCCGAGGGACGAAATTTGTCACTTAGGCACTGACGTTTTCTGTCTTTTTGCGTCAAACGTAGCCGTTTTCAGTAGGTTCACTCTTGTGATTCTCTTTTCCGGAAATTTTTTTTCGCGCGGTTCTGGCGGTTTAAAAAAGTCAGGACGTCACCTTGCCGGGAAGGCTTTCATGAACCCGCAAGAGAATCGCGCCGCTCGAATCAACACCCGGCCAATGTGCTGGGAAGACCGACGGGGGCTCTGCTAAACTGGCGTTAATGCAGGACGCGGTTTCCACTGCCACGCGGACCGGTGAGGAATCGGCAATAGTTCCTTCCGCGCGCGAGCGTGTCGAGGCCAGCGCGATCACCGATGCTGCACTAGCCCTATTCTCTGCGCTTCTACTCGTCATTTCTTTCCCGGATTTCAATTTGTGGCCCCTTGCCTGGGTCGCTCTTGTTCCCCTGCTTGTTGTGATTGCGCGCAAGCCGGCGCCGAGGCGCGCCTTTCTCCTTGGCTGGCTCACGGGCTCGGCCTTTTTTTACGGATCGTGCTATTGGCTTACTTATTCGATGATCCATTACGGAAAACTCTCCGCGTGGTTGGCTTACGCGCTGCTGGTTCCGGGCGCTTTGCTGGTGGGGCTATTTCCCGCCGTAGCTGCCCTTGCGCTGGCTCCATCGGTCAGGCGTTTGGGCCCGCGCGCATTATTCGCCGCGCCGTTGTTGTGGGCCACTCTCGAATGGGCACGACTGTCGATAACTGGTCAGTTATGGAACGCGATTGGATACTCGCAGGCCTTTCATCCGGCTTTGATCCAGTCAGCGCGCTGGGGCGGCGTTTATGCAGTGGGATTCTTGATCGTCCTGGTCAACGCGTCGATTGCTTTCGTGCTTCTGAAACGCACGTCAACGGCAGTAGCGATTACCGCGGCTGTAGTCGTGTGCGTGGCTGCCGTTCTGCTGGTGACGAAAGTTACATCCTCTTCGCAGAAGCCGGTAACGACTACCAATCAAGTGGACGCCGCCGCAGTTGTAGCTTTACAACCTAACGTGCCGATGGAACTGATCAACTCAACGCAAGAGCTGCAGCAGCTTATCAACAGACATGTGATGATGAGCGCAAGCGCGCTCCGAGACCTGAAGAGCGACCACGTGCCGCGATTGGTGATCTGGCCCGAGTCGCCAATGAATTTTAGATATGCCGGAGACTCGGAGTTTCGCGATCTCGTAGCGCGCCTGGCCAGAGAGAACCACACGGCAATACTCTTCAACTCACAAGAGCCGGCGCCTGACAACGGTTGGTACAATTCGGCGGCGCTGGTAAATGAAGAGGGTAGACTCATCGCGCAATATGATAAGATTCGCCTGATGCCGTTCGGCGAGTATGTGCCGTTACCACACTGGCTTCCCGGATCGAACTCGGTTCGGGCGATGGTCGGAGACTTTACACCGGGAACGAAATACACGTTGATGCCGGTGGGCAGCGAGCGCGCGGGAGTTTTTATCTGCATAGAGTCGGCGTATCCATGGATTGCGCGAACGTTCACGGCTGAAGGCGCGGACATTCTGATTAATGTCTCCAACGACGGGTATCTCGGTCCGACGGCTGTGGTGCAACAGCATTTGGCAAACGCGGTCTTTCGCGCGGTTGAGAATGACCGGCCGCTGTTGCGCGTAACGAACACCGGCATCAGCGCGTTCATAACTGCCAATGGCGAAGTGAAAGACCCGACTCAAACTTTTCGAACGGCAGTGCGAACCTGGACGATGACGCGCAGCCGAAACGAGAAGACCTTTTACACAAATCACGGCGATCTGTTTGTTGCGGCGTGCGCCGCGATGAGCTTGTTGATTCTTGGCGCATCTTTCAGAGCGCGAGTCGTTGTTTGACGAAGACTGGTTTAGACGGCGGACAATTCCGCTTGGCGCAGCTCACCAATTTGTCTTAGTTGGAGGAATGATGATCGAAAGTTTATCAATGCAGGATTTGAGAATCTCTTATGAAGACTTGCGCACGCGTGTGGAGCAGCTCGGGAGGTTTCTTTGATGTTGCGGCGCGGCGTGATGAACTAAAACGGATTGAAAACCAGGCTTCGGCGCCGGATTTCTGGAACGACCAAGAGGCGGCGCAGAAACTTTTGCAGCAGAGGAGCCGTCTCGAACAAAAAGTTGGCAGACAGGAGCAGTTTGAATCTGAGATCGCCGATGCAGGCGTGCTTTTTGAGTTTGCCGAAGAAGATGAAGAATCGTTGCGCGAGCTGCGCGCGCTCATCGAGCGCCTCGAACACGAGGTAGCTCAGACAGAGACCGCGATGCTGCTTTCCGGTGACAACGATCAGCTCAACGCGATTTGCACGATTCATCCTGGCGCAGGCGGGACGGAATCGCAGGATTGGGCCGAGATGCTTTTGCGCATGTATCTGAAGTGGGCCGAGCAGCGTGGGTTCAAGACGGAGATTATCGAATATCAACCGGGTGAAGAAGCCGGATTGAAAAGCGTGACTTTCAGAGTTGAAGGCGAATATGCATACGGCCTGCTCGCAGCCGAAGCAGGCGTCCACCGCCTCGTTCGCATCTCGCCCTTTGATCAGGCAGCACGTCGTCATACCTCCTTCGCTTCGCTCTTCGTTTATCCCGAGATCGACGAGAACATCGAAGTCGAAATCAACGACAAAGACTTGCGCGTCGACACTTATCGCGCCACCGGCGCCGGCGGCCAGCACATCAACACCACGGATTCCGCGGTGCGCATCACGCACCTGCCCACCGGCATCGTGGTCTCGTGCCAGAACCAGCGTTCGCAACATCAGAACCGCGCAGTCGCCATGCAGGTTTTGCGATCGCGGCTCTATGAACTCGAGCTTGAAAAGCGACGCGCCGAAACCGCCCAACTGGAGGCGAACAAAGCGGACATATCCTTCGGATCACAGATCAGGAATTATGTTCTGGCACCTTATCAATTGGTGAAAGACGCGCGCACGAAACTCGAGCGAGGGGACGTTGACAACGTGCTGGATGGCGACATCGACGATTTTATCAAGGCATATTTGCTTACGAAGAAGGCAGCATAGCGGACCGCCAGAGACTGCCACTAGAGGTTGGCCGGAGTCTTTATGGCAACTACACAAATCGAAGAGAAGCCCAGGATAATCACTCCGAGGAACACGCGCCGCAACGAGATCATCGCGATCCTGCTGCTGGCGTTCGGACTACTTCTCGCGCTGTGTCTTGTCTCGGCGGCGTTCTGCCGGCACGATCGGTGCGAATGTCGCAGCCGCGCTGTTTCAATTCGTCGGCCTGGCAGCTTATCTCTTGCCGGTATTACTGTTCGCCGCGGCCTGGCGCCGTTTCCGCACGCGCACCATGCATGCCGCCTTCTCGAGCATGATCGGTCTTGTCATGTTGGTGCTCGCAGCGTCAGCCTTGTTGTCCATTGCGAAATTGCATCCTTTGTTTGACGAGAGCGTGCCGCCGGGCGGCATGGCTGGAGCGCTCCTCTCGCGTGTTCTGGCGAGCGGCTTGAATACGGTCGGCGCCACCGTTTTGCTCGTGGCCATTGCCGCCACCGGACTGCTCCTGGCTACTAACTTTTCCTTTATCGGTCTCTACGAAAGAATCATCGAGGCGTTTGGCAGTCGCTTCTCTTCGCTCCGCGTCCTCTCTGAGAAGTTAAGCGTCTGGCGCGAAGCACGCCGTGAACGTGGGCGCTTGCGCAGGGAAGCGAAGCTAGCCGCAAAGGCCGAACGCGTGGCGGCTCGCAACGCGCTGAAACAATCGCGCGAGCTAACGGGCGCAGAACGCGTGGCGGAATTTTTGGCTGAAACGAAAACAAACGAAGCGACCGTAATCAGAGGCCCGGCAGAAATGAGTGGTGCAGTTACTGCCACTCAACCGGCCGCCGCCGCGGCGTCTGCCGCCGCAGCCGCAGGAGCGCAACGCGTAATCGTGCAAGGTCCCTCGGCCGGGCGCTCGATCTTTTCGCGCAGCAACTCCGCGATCGTAGAAGACGATGAGATAGAGGAGATGGTCAAGGGGGCTTCGGTGCTGCGTAAGAAAGCTGAGGCGCCAGTTACCGGCAGACTGCCCTTCGATGCCGAGCGAGCGCGTCGCATTTCGTACTCCGACTACACCATGCCGCCGATGGAGTTCCTAAACGAAGCGCCGCCGCACAGCGAGCAGGCAGATGCGGAGCTGCTGAGCATAGCCACGCGTGTCGCTGAGAAGTGCAAAGAGTTTAATGTGACGGGTCAGATCAAACACATCTGTCCCGGCCCGGTCGTAACGACTTACGAATTCAAACCCGATCCGGGCATCAAGTATTCGCGCATCACCGCGCTGGTTGACGATCTCTGCCTCGCGCTGAAGGCCGAGTCCATTCGCATCGATCGCGTGCCGGGTAAGCCGCACGTCGGCATCGAAGTGCCCAATCCGCGCCGCGAAACAATCTATCTGCGCGAAGTGATCGAATCGCGCGCGTTTCGCGAATCGCCTTCGAAACTGACGATCGCCCTGGGCAAAACCATCGACGGCCTTAACTACGTAGCCGACCTGGCGAAGATGCCGCATCTGCTGATTGCCGGCACAACCGGTGCGGGCAAGTCCGTTGGTGTCAACGCGCTGATCGTTTCGATTCTCTACCGTGCGCGTCCCGACGAAGTTAAGTTCATCCTGATTGATCCGAAGCGTCTGGAGCTCGGTCTCTATGAAGATATTCCGCATTTGGCCACTCCGATCATCACTGATCCAAAGCTCGCGTCGCGCTCGCTGAAATGGGCCGTCGGCGAAATGGAGCGTCGTTATCGAGACCTGGCCGGCTGGGGCGTGCGCAATATCGACGGCTACAACAACGAGATCATGCGACGCAACCTCGTGCAGGAATATGACGATGCCGGCGAGCCCTGGAAGCCTTTGCCATACGTCGTCATCATCATCGACGAGTTAGCGGACCTGATGATGACCTCGGGCCGGGAAGTGGAAGAGTCGATCACGCGGCTGGCGCAAATGGCGCGCGCCGTGGGTATTCACCTCGTGCTGGCGACGCAACGGCCTTCGGTTGACGTCATCACTGGCCTGATCAAAGCGAACTTCCCCTCGCGCATTTCTTTCCGCGTCTCTTCAAAAGTCGACTCGCGCACGATCATCGATACCAACGGCGCGGAACAACTGCTCGGCCGCGGCGACATGCTGTTTCTGCCGCCGGGGACTTCGCGCCTGATCCGGGTGCACGGCGCGTACATTGATGAGACTGAGATCGGAAAGATCGTTGCGCACATCAAGGTCGAAGGCTCACCAGCGTACGACGATTCGATCACGCAGTCGGACGAAGAAGCGCTCGGCCTTGAGGACATGGGCGGCGATCGCGACGAACTGTTTGAAGAGGCTCTGCGCATCTGCGTCGAGATGAAGCGCGCCTCGACCTCAGTGCTGCAAAGGCGTCTGCGTATCGGTTACGGTCGTGCCGCCGCAATACTCGATATGATGGAGCGCGATGGCTTGATTGGTCACGCGGACGGTTCGCGCCCACGTCCGGTGCTCGGCCGAGCCTACGAGATGGTGGCTGAGTGGGATGAAATGGGCGACGAGAGGTAGCCGGAGACTTCAGTTTGTGATTCTGCGCGTGCATTTGGTTATCTGAAGACGAGCCACAGACTGAAGTCCGTGCTAGTTCGCAACACTTGTTTGCCAGGCTTCCACACGTTCTGTGGAAAAGTCTGTGGACAACATTCAATCAGCGACGCGAAGTTTTTGACCTGCTTGGACTTTTAGCAAATTGCACACGCTAGCGGCGCGCTCTTAAACTCTTCACAAACATTTGTTTGCATACATGAGACAGAGTCTCCTACGAGCAAGAATGATTTCCAGCTTCTCGGGGCTTCTTATCATTGCGCTTGCTCTCGTGGTTAATTCCTGCGCGCGACTCCCGCGTCGGTCGGCCTCCGTTGGGAACCAGATTTTATTGACTACTTCAAGCGACGGAAAAATAGACGCACGAGTGAACCTCAACACGGCTTCTGCCGGCGAATTGGA